>Ga0160427_10001682_pt1 | contig 13489 bp, 10 predicted proteins | sample SolpanmetagenomL_FD_108194 | JGI IMG/M metagenome (GOLD analysis project Ga0160427, IMG submission 108194) | Solar panel surface microbial communities from Lawrence Berkeley National Laboratory, California, USA - L | ecosystem: Engineered > Built environment > Solar panel > Unclassified ...
CGGCGCCCCCCTCGCCCTCGAGGGGCTGCTCGCGTTCTTCCTCGAGTCGACGTTCCTCGGGCTGTGGATCTTCGGGTGGGACCGGCTGCCGAAGAAGGCGCACCTGGCCGCGATCTGGCTCGCCGCCACGGGCAGCGTCCTCAGCGGCTACTTCATCCTCGCCGCCAACTCCTTCATGCAGAACCCGGTCGGCTTCACCTACAACGCCGAGCGCGGCCGCGCCGAGCTGACCGACTTCGCCGCAGTGCTCACCAACCCCGTCGTGCTGGTCACCTTCCCCCACCAGATCTTCGCCTGCCTGATGGTCGCCGGTGCCTTCGTCGCCGGTGTCGCCGGCTGGCACCTGCTGCGCCACGACAAGCCGACAGACCCGTCTAGCCTCCCGGGGCCGGCCGAGGCCGACGCCTCGGCTGGCTCCGGGAGCGCAGAGCGGCACACCTGGCGCACCGCGGTCAAGGTCGGCGCCGTCACCCTGCTGGTCGCCAGCGTGGGCGTCATCATCACCGGAGACCTGCAGGGCAAGGTCATGACGCAGGTGCAACCCATGAAGATGGCGGCGGCCGAGGCGCTCTACGACACCGAACAACCGGCCTCGTTCTCCGTTATCACCATCGGCACCCCCGACGGGCAGCGCGAGCTGTTCGCGATCAAGGTGCCGAAGCTGCTGTCCTACCTGGCCACCGGCTCGACCGACGGCCAGGTCCACGGGATCCGCGAGCTGCAACGCGCCTACGAAGCCACCTACGGCCCGAACACGTACTCCCCGAACATCCCCCTGGCGTACTGGACGTTCCGCTGGATGATCGCGCTCGGCGCCGCCGGCATGCTCGGCTCTGCGGCGCTGCTGTGGTCGTTGCGCGGAGGTCGCACGCTACGCGGACGGTGGTGGGGACCCGTGCTGATCGCGCTGCCGCTGCTGCCCCTGTTCTCCAACTCGATGGGCTGGATCTTCACCGAGACCGGACGCCAGCCCTGGCTCGTGTTCGGGCTGCTCAGCACCGCGACCGGGGTGTCCCCGGGCACCACCGCCGCCGAGGTCCTCACGTCGATGACGATCTTCACCGCCCTCTACGGCGCGCTCGCCGTCGTGGAGGTCCGCCTGATGCTGACCTTCATCCGCGCCGGACTGCCCGACGTCACGGCCGCAGCCACGCACGACGACAGCGGGCAGGACGCCGACGTCCCCCTCGAGTTCGCCTACTGACCCCCGACCGTCCCCAGACAGCCGTCGTACCGCTCGTCGTCTCACGCAGGAAGCGCCACCCATGGAACTGTCCACGCTCTGGTTCGCCGTCATCGCCTTCTTGTGGATCGGCTACTTCGTCCTCGAAGGCTTCGACTTCGGTGTCGGGATGCTCGTCCCGGTGCTCGGGCACGACGACCGCGAGCGGCGGGTCGTCATCAACACCATCGGACCGCACTTCGACGGCAACGAGGTCTGGGTGCTCGTGGCCGGCGGCGCGACGTTCGCGGCCTTCCCCGAGTGGTACGCCACGCTGTTCAGCGGCTTCTACCTGCCGCTGCTGCTCATCCTGCTCGCCCTGATCGTCCGGCTGATCGCCATCGACTACCGCAGCAAGCGCCGCGAGCTGGCCTGGCGGCGCCGCTGGGACGCGGCGATCGTCGCCGGGTCGGCGTTACCGGCCCTGCTGTGGGGCGTGGCGTTCGGCAACATCCTGCGCGGGGTCCCGATCGACGCCCACCACGAGTACGTCGGCGGCTTCGTCAACCTGCTGAACCCGTTCGCCCTGCTCACCGGGCTCGTGACCTTGACCCTGTTCCTGACCCACGGCGCGGTGTTCGTAGCGCTGAAAACCGACGGCATCGTCCGCGACCGCGCCAACGCCGTCGCCGCCCGCATCGGGGTCGCGGCGGCGGTCCTGACCGTGGTGCTGGCCCTCTGGCTGAACCTGACCCAGGGATCCTTCCCCACCTACGTCCTCAGCGCGGTCGCGGCGCTCGGTCTGCTCGCCGGCCTGGCCGCCAACCGTCGGGGCCGGGAAGGCTGGGCCTTCGTCGGGACCGCCACCTGCATCGCCGCGCTCTTCGCGACCGCGTTCGTGGCGCTGTTCCCCAACGTGATGCCGAGCAGCCTCGACCCGGCCTGGAACCTGACCACCGCCAACGCGTCGTCGACGCCCTACACGCTGCGCATCATGACCGTGGCTGCGGCCGTGTTCACCCCGATCGTGATCGCCTACCAGGGCTGGACCTACTGGGTGTTCCGCAAGCGGATCAGCACCGCCTCGATCCCCGACGACGTGCTGCTCCCCGCGGCCACCCGAGGGTGATCAACACCCGACAAGGACCCGTCGACCCCCGGCTCTGGTCCCGCACGACCGCCGTGCGACCGTTCCTGCTGGCCATGGCCGTCGTCGGCACGGCGCTGGCCGCGCTCGTCGTGGCCCAAGCGTGGCTGGTGGCCGCCGCGGTCGGCGGCGTCTTCGCGTCCCACCGGGCCGCGGCCGCCTACGCGGTGGTCCCGGCGCTGGGGCTGGTGTTCCTCGGCCGGGGTGCGCTCAGCTGGCTCGCCAGCGTGCTGGCGCACCGTGCGTCGGCGACGGTGAAGTCGCAGCTACGCCGAGACGTCCTCAGCGCCCGGCTTGCACGGGCGAGCTCACCGGTCGACGGCGCCACCTTGACCCTCGTCCTGACCACCGGCCTCGACGCCCTCGACGGCTACGTGGCCCGCTACCTGCCGCAGCTCGTGCTCGCCGCCACCGTTCCCCTCGTCGTGGGCGTCGCGCTGCTCAGCACGGACTGGCGCACCGCCGTGATCGTCGCTCTCACGCTGCCGCTGATTCCTGTCTTCATGGCGCTCGTGGGCTGGCTCACGCAGGTCCAGGTCGCGCGCCGCTGGCGGGTCCAGGCGCGACTCGCTCACCGCTTCGCCGACCTCGTCGCCGGGCTGCCGACCCTCCAGGTCTTCGGCCGCGCCCGGGCACAGGCCGCGAGCCTGCAACGGATCGAGGAGGACCACCGGCGCCAGACCATGCTCACCTTGCGCACGTCGTTCCTGTCCTCGCTCGTGCTGGAGCTGCTGGCGACCCTGTCGGTCGCGCTCGTCGCGGTCAGCGTCGGCCTCCGCGTCGTCCACGGCGACCTGGACCTGACCACGGCCCTGTTCGTGCTCGTGATCGCCCCTGAGGCGTACCTCCCGCTGCGTCAGGTCGGCACCCTGTACCACGACTCCGCAGACGGGCTCGCCGCGGTCGACGACGCCTTCGCCCTGCTCGACGCCCGACCCCAAGACCGCGCCCCGTCCGGGGAGGTGCCCGACCTGACGACCAGCACCGTCGAGCTCGTCGGTGTCACGGTCCGCCATCCGGGTGCCGACGTGGACGCGCTGCACGACTTCGACCTCGTCGTCGGTCCTGGCGAGACCGTCGCGCTCACCGGACCGAGCGGCGGTGGCAAGTCGACCGCGGTCGCAGCGCTGCTCGGCTTCGCTGAGCCGACAGCCGGAATTGTCCTGGTCGGCGGCCGGGACCTGGCGTCGCTGGACCCGACGGCCTGGCGCGCGCGATTGGCGTGGGTGCCGCAGTCCCCCGCGCTGCTCGTCGGAACTGTCGCTGCCAACGTCGCGCTCGGAGCGCCCGCAGCCCCCGAACGCCGGGTCCGGCTGGCGCTCGACCGAGCCGGTGCCGCGGCGCTGGCCCTGGACCGCGAGGTCGGCCCCGGCAACGAGGGGCTGTCGACCGGTGAGGTGCGCCGGGTCGCCCTGGCGCGCGCGCTGCTGCGCATCGACTGCGGCGGCGGCCAGCTGCTGGTCATGGACGAACCGACCGCCGGTCTCGACCCCGACGCGGAGCTGGCCGCACTGGCCGGCGTCCGCTCCCTCGGGGTCGGTGCGGTCGTGGTCAGCCACCGTCTCGCGGTGCTGGCCGCAGCCGACCGCGTGGTCGACGTCGGTGCGTCCGTCGCGGTGCTCCGGTGAACGCGCGGACCGCTGGTGCGGTCGCTCTTGGCGTCGGGGCCGCCGGCGCCGGAGTGGCCCTGCTCGCGATCTCTGGCTGGCTGCTGTCCCGGGCTGCGGAGCATCCACCCGTGCTGTTTCTGATGGTCGCCATCGTCGGCGTGCGCGCCTGCGGCCTGGCCCGGGGTGTGCTGCGCTACGCCGAGCGCCTGGTCGCCCACGACGTGGCGTTGCGCCGTCAGGCCGTGCTGCGGGTGGACGTCTACCGGGCGCTGGCCGCCACCACGTGGGTCGGGCGGCGCGGCGGCGACCTGCTTTCCCGCGTGGTGAACGACGTGGCCGGGGTGACCGACCGGGTGGTCCGCGCCGTGGTCCCCCTGTGCGCGGCGGGCGTCGTGCTGGCGGGGGGATCGGTGGCGCTGCTGGTGATCTCCCCGGCAGCCGGGATGGCCGTCGTCGCGGCCACCGTGGTCGGGGCGGTCGTGGTGCCGGTGGCCGCGTCGCGCTGGACGGCGGCCGGGGACCGGGCCGTGGCCGGGCGGCGGGCGGAGCTGGCCGACGCCGTCGCCGAAGCGGCTCATGTGGCACCCGACGTCGTCGCCTACGGCGCCGCGCCGGTCCTGCTTGCCCGCATCACCGGCGCCGACCAGACCCTGCGCGCCGCCGAGCAGCGCGCCGCCTTCGCCGCCGGCCTGGCCGCGGCCCTGCAGCTGGTGACTACCGGCGCCGCCACCCTCGGCGCGCTGGCGTGGGGAGCGGGAGCGGTGGCTGCGGGTCGGATGCCCGTCGTCGACCTCGCCGTGCTCGTGCTGACCCCGCTCGCGCTGCACGAGCTCGTCAGTGGTGTCCCGGGCGCGCTGCAGGCCCTGACGCGTTCGCGCGCCGCGCTCGAGCGGGTCGGCGCCGTGCTCACCGCCCCCCGGGTCGGGTTCGGCGACGTCGATGCCCGCATCGGACCACCAGCTGACGTCGCGGGCCGGGTCGAGCTGGACGGTGTGAGTGTGGGCTGGCCCGGCGGCCCCGACGTGGTGACGAGACTGGACCTGAGCGTGCAGCCCGGCGAGCGGGTGGCGCTGGTCGGGCCCAGCGGGAGCGGCAAGACCACCGTCGCCGCCGCCGTGCTCGGGCTCCTCCAGCCGAGGACGGGGACCGTCCGGGTGCAGGGCCGGGTGGGCTACCTCGCCCAGGACGCGTACCTGTTCGACACCACGGTCGCGGAGAACGTCCGCCTCGGACGTCCGCACGCCGACGACGAAGAGGTGGTGCAAGCGCTGCGCCGGGTGCGTCTCGACCTCGCGCCCGACCGGCTGGTCGGCGAGCACGGCGCCAAGGTGTCCGGCGGAGAAGCCCGCCGCATCGCGCTGGCCCGGCTCCGTCTGGAGACCTACGCCGTGGTGGTCGTCGACGAACCGACAGAGCACCTCGACCGTCGCACCGGCGACGCCCTCATCGACGACGTCTTCGCCCTCACCGTCGGCAAGGCCGTCCTGGTCATCACCCACGACCCTGCCCTGGTTGCGCGGTGCGACCGGACGGTCACCCTGCAGGCGGTCTCTCGCGAGCCCGTGGGTCCCGCGCCACGTAAGTACTGAGGCTTCGAGCGCCTCGGGCACACATCACTCGATGCCGCCTCCGCACCCAGCGGCTCGCGCCTCGACGCCGGCAGCAGCAGCCGCCACGGGCTTGCGCTGGCTGGGGCCGACGGCCCCGGCAAGGTGCAGACCGTCGTGGGTCAAGGAGCGCCGCGCGGGACCTGCCGGTGGTCCAAGGGCAGATCGACGACGGCCCGGTTCTGCGCCGGGTCGAGGTCTTGCGTCCTTGGACGCTCCAGGGTCGACGGCGTACGCCGTCCGCTGAGCCGCACACCTGCGGCACGCTGGTCCGTGTGCGGCCGCCGAGATGCGCGGAGACCCTGTGGGCGCATCGCGGCCCGGCAGGAAAAGCTCGCCCAGGTCGACGATCATGCCGACCTGCCTCCCGCTGGGTCAGGGCCAGGCCGGGCGTCACGACTTACTAGGTCCGCTACGCCCGCCGCGGCCGAGCCAACGACCACGAGCCGACGACCACGACGACGAACGGGCATGATCGCGAGTCGTGCGGTCACCCCACGTGCGGCTGCCCCTAGCCCCCGTGCGCGCGAGTGCGCCTGGACCAGCTCGAGTCGTGGACGTGCAGATCGAGCCGTCGGACCCGCCGACGTCGGCAGGATGGCGCGATTAGGTCCGGTCGCCGGAGGGGACGGCCACGAGCGGGCACACCACGTGATTGAGGCAGTAGTGCCCGGTCGAACCGTTCAGCAGGCGCATCACGCCGGTGTGCTCACGCGCCCCGAGGACGAGCATCAGCGCGTCCTTGGACTCGTCGACCAGGATGCGTCCGGCGTGGCCCTGCGCGAACCGCAGGGTCCAGCCCGGCTCCGGGTCCACCTCGGCGAACACCATCTCGCTCGGTGTCCGGTACATGGCCTCGAGCGGCGCCGGGTCGGGGAACACCTGGTCGGCGACTACCGAGTAGGCGTACATGTCGCTCGCCTGGGGCCAGGCCAGCACGTGTACCCCGATCAACGTGGAGCCAGTGCTGCGAGCCAGGTCCACGGCCCAGCGCAGAGCGGCACGGGCCTGCGGGGAGTCGTCGACGCCGACGACGATGGTTGGTTGGGGCATGAAGGCGGGTCTCCTGCTTGTTCGATGGTGCGGTCTTGTGCGTGAGTGGCGGTCCTGGCCGGTGCCGGTCGGGCGGGTGCTGCATCCGTGACCGGGTGCCGATCGGAGTCGTAATTCGAACTTGGATCCGTCGAGCGTCAGCGCCCGGGTCGAAGTGGCGGGGCTCGGGTGGGTCGGGGCTGCGTTGGGAGGTCACAGTCCGGTGCCGCTGGGCGAGACCAAGATCTTCACGGCCGTCTCGTTGTGGTGGATCAAGGTGTCGAAGCCTTCGTCGACGAGGTGGTCGAGGCCGATCTTGCCCGTGATGAACGGTTTCAGGTCGACTCGGCCTTCCTGCACGAGGCGGATCGTGCTGGGGTGGTCGCCCATGTAGGCGATGGTGCCGCGCAGGTCGATCTCCTTGAGGACGAGCTTCTGCAGGTCGACGGTGGCGCGGTGACCCCAGATGGAGACGACCACGATCACGCCGGCGGGCTTGACTGCGTCGACCAGGGTGTCCAGCACGGCGTTCACCGAGCTGCACTCGAACGCGACGTCGACGCCGGCGCCGTCGGTAAGCTCACGCACCTGCGCGGTCACGTCGACGACGTTCGGGTCCAACCCGTGGTCGGCGACGCCGGAGTCGAGAGCCTTCTGGCGCCGCAGCGCGCTGGGCTCGCTGATGATGACGGTCACTCCCTGCGCCTTGAGCACCGCGGCGGTGAGCAGACCGATCGGCCCCGCGCCACCGATCAAGGCGACGTTCCCGGCGACCGCGCCGCTGCGGACGTAGGCGTGGTGGCCGACGGACAACGGTTCGATCAGCGCAGCCTCGTCGAGCGGGATGTCGCCGACGGCGTGCACCCATCGCCGCTCGACCACGATCTTCTCGCTGAGCCCCCCACCGCGTCCGGCCAGCCCGATGAAGTTCATGTTGGGCGTGAGGTGGTAGTTCGACCCCGGCTCTGTGGAGAACTGCGGGTCGATGATGTAGGGCTCCACCACCACCGCATCGCCGACGTGCAGGTCGGTGACGCCGTCGCCGACCGCGTAGACCGTGCCGGACATCTCGTGGCCCAGAGTGATCGGCGCCGCCTCGCCCGACAGCGGGTGCGGGTGTCCAGCGGGCGGCACGAAGATCGGCCCGTCGAGATACTCGTGCAGGTCGGTGCCGCAGATCCCGCACCACGCGACTCCGATCCCGACGGTGCCGGGCTCGACCGTTGGCTCAGCCACCTCCTCGACCTCGATCTGGCCGCGGTCGTAGTAGCGCGCCGCTCTCATGTGTTCTCCCTCTCAGGACTGACGTGCGTCCGTGCCGCCGCTCGAGTCACAGGTCGCGCTCGCACTGGGCCAGGTCTTGGGTCCGCTTCGGCGCGTGCGCCGCTGTCGATCACGATGCCAGCGGGTCGTTACCGCCGACCAGAGTCGGAAGGCCTGCCCGGGCCAAGGACCATCGGCCATGGCGCCACCGCAACGAGGCCAGGTCTCCAGCGCTCCGTGGGTTGTCGCTTCAACTGTGTACCGTACAGGTGTCCTGCCGGCGTCGTCATGACGAAAGACGGCCCTTGTTCGGTTCTGCTCGGTGCCCTCGGGGGACACCGGTTCACCGGAGCCGAGGCTGGGACAGCTGGCCCGCGTCGGAGGCTCTGGCGCGGGCCACGCTCAACTTCGGCCCTCCAGAGGACACCCGGCACCGGCCCACCGGCAGCAAACGATCAACCGTCTTGCCGCAGCGCGGCATGCCTGAGATCAGCGGCTGCTCAGGGCGAGTCGGCGGGCGCCGCTCCGGTCCTGGTGGGCGCCGCTCTCGGGCGGTTCGTGCGCCTCGGGTAACTCGGGTAACTCGATGGTGAAGCGGGCACCTCCGCGGGGGCTGCTCTCCGCGCGGATGGTGCCGCCGTGGTCGTGAACGGCTTTGGCGGTGATGGCCAGGCCGAGACCGGTCCCGGGGGTGCTGCGTGCAGTTTCGGCGCGGTAGAAGCGGTCGAAGATGTGCGGCAGGTCGCCCTCAGCGATACCAGGGCCTTCGTCGGTGATCTCGAGACGATGACCGGTGAGGCGGACGTGGATGGTGCCGCCGGGCGGGCTCCACTTCACAGCGTTGTCGAGCAGGTTCGTCACGGCCCGCTCCAGACTGGGGCCATCACCGAGCAGGGTCGCCTTGTCGAGGCTGACCTCGAAGCTGAGCTTGGGTCCGCGGCGCTGGACCCGCTCAACAGCGTCCTCCACGACGCGGCGCAGCTCGACCGGCGCCTGGGCCGGTGTGCTTGCTCGGCTGAGGTGCATGAGGTCGGCGATCAGTGTGCTGAACTCTGCCGTCTGGGCTTGCACATCGGCGAGGATCTTCGCCCGGTCAACGTCGCTCAACCGACCCGTGCGGGCGTCGAGGGCCAGCAGGTCGATATTGGTCCGCATGCTGGCCAGCGGGGTCCGCAGCTCGTGGCTCGCGTCGGCGACCAGCCGGTTCTGCTGGTCACGCGATGCTGCCAACCCAGCCAGCATCTGGTTGAACGTCTGCGTGAGCGTGGCCAGGACCCCGGCGTCGTAGTCGGGAGACACGGGTCGCAGGTCCTCGGTCTCGGCGACGTGGCGCACGTGGTCGGTGAAGCGTTCTACAGGACGAAGGGCCGCCTCGGCGACCGCGCGTCCCAGCAGCCACGCCCACACCAGCCCGATCCCGCCCACGATTAGCACGACCAGCCCGAATACCCGCAGGACCTCGTAGCTTGATGTGAGGGGCCGCCCGACGACCAGCACGTGGCCGGTTTCGCGCAGTGGCACGGTCACGACCCGGTAGGTCCCACCGGTGCTGCTCGTGGTGTTGCGGACGATCTGTTGCTGTTGCTGCGCGGCCGCCACCTCCGCGGCACCGACCTCGAGCCTGGTGTCCTCGCCCGGGGTGAGCAGGACGGTGCCGTCGGCGCCGACGGCCTCGACCACGGTGCTGCCCGGGCCGAGCACCCGGACGCTGAGCCGACCGTCAGCGGCGATGTCTCGGCTGGCCTGCGAGGTCAGGTCCTTGGCTATCGCCAGGGAGCCGCGCTCGCTGATGTTGAACAGCGTGACGCGTAGCGCGACTCACCCGGTCAGACACACCGCGACCAGCGTCACCGCCACCGCCACCGCCACCGCCATCATGCTGAGCACGCTGAGCCGGCGGTGTAGCGGCCGCGATCTGCCCACGAACAGGAAGTGCCAGGCGCGTGACGACACAGTCATCGGGTCGACCTCGAGGGGGAATCGGTCGTCATCGGCGCGCCAGTGCGTGCTGGTGCTTGCCGATCCCCCGAACGGGCACTGACAACGTTAGCCGAGATGCGCGGGTTCAGTGCCCGCTAAGAGCAGGCGGCGGTGCCAAGACCTATCCGAGGTCGTTCGAGACGCTCGAGGTGGCGCTTCAGCGCCGATGTGTTGACCGTCGCCCAACGACGCCACGTAGGGCCTGGTCCAGTGGTGCGTGCTGCCGAGATGGGCGGGTTGATCGCCGCACACCGAAGGATCGCGCCCCGCTGAGTGGTGGAGTTCCTGCTGTGCAGGTCAGTGGTGTTGATCATGCCGTCAAGGCGGCGGGTTCGGCTACCTCCTTCGTGGTCTGGGGTGGGGCTGGTGACGAGTTTCATGCTGGCTTCGGAGAGGTAGCGCCGCTCGGAGGCGACGGCCCATTCGTCGTGGATCTCGACCAGCACCGCGCCGGCGAGACGCAAGAGCGCGGCGGGGTTGGGGAAGACACCGACGACCTCGGTGCGGCGCTTCACCTCGCGGTTGACCCGCTCCAACGGGTTCGTCGACCAGACCTTGCGCCAGTGCGCCTGCGGGAACCCGGCGAAGGCGAGCAGGTCTTCACGGGCCTCGCGCATCATCTGCTCGACCTTCGGCAGCTGCCGGCCGAGCATCGCCGCGATCGTCTCGAACTGCTCACCAACGTGCTCGGCGTCGGGCTGGGCGAACACGGTCCGCACGGCAGCGGCGACCATCTCGGTGTTGCCTCGCGGCACCTGGGCGAGGACGTTGCGCATGAAGTGGACCCGGCAGCGCTGCCACGCGGCGCCGAGCATCACCGCCCCGATGGCGGCCTTGAGGCCGGTGTGGGCGTCGGAGATGACCAGCTGCACCCCGGCCAGCCCGCGGGCCTTCAACGACCGCAGGAACGCGGTCCAGAACGCGCCGTCCTCGGAGTCGCCGACGTCGAAGCCCAACACCTCACGGCGCCCGTCCGCGGTGACGCCGGTGGCGATCACCACCGCCTGCGACACGACCCGGTGGTTCACCCGCGCCTTGCAGTACGTCGCATCCAGGTAGACGTACGGGTAGGCCGTCTCGGTCAATGTCCGGTCGCGGAACGCGCCGACCTCGACGTCGAGGTCGGCGCAGATCCGCGACACCTCCGACTTCGAGATCCCAGCGTCGATGCCCAACGCCTTGACCAGGTCGTCGACCTTGCGGGTCGACACCCCATGCAGGTACGCCTCCATCACCACCGCGAACAACGCCTGGTCGACCCGTCGGCGCCGTTCCAGCAGCGACGGGAAGAATGACCCCGACCGCAGCTTCGGGATCGACAGTTCCAAGTCACCGGCCGGAGTCGACAACAACCGCGGCCGGAACCCGTTGCGTTGAGCAGTCCGCTCGGGCGTGTGCTCCCACGGTCCGGCGCCGATCACCGACGTCAGCTCGGCGTCGATCAACGCCTGGTAGATCGTCTGCGCCGCCGTCTTCACCCGGTCGTCGACCCCGGCGGTCTTCATCACCTCGAGCACTTCGAGTAGGGCAGCATGGTCCAAGGCCATCGTGCATCGTGTCCTTCTGTGAGTTCCCTAGTCCGGTCTCACTGACCGTTGCACGATGGCCGCCCTCGTCGTCCTCAAGGACACGACGAGCAAGGCCAGGAACTACACCACCCCAAGGGACGCAAACCACCGAAGCACTCGTCTGTGTCGCTCCGCGCTGCACCGGACGGCTTTGATCTCGCGGCGTCCTGGGGCCCCGTGCGTGGTGCTGGTCAGGCGAGGCTCTGCTCCAGCCGATCGAGGAGCGACTCGAGCGCGATCTCGAACTCTTCCGCCGCACGATCAGCGTCCAGCAGAGGGTGCAGCCGGAGCAGGATCGTCCCCACCGGAACCGTCGGAAGCCGTGATGCGACTGGCGCCTCGGCCGCCCGTCGCTGGTCCTTGGCCGCCCGCCGCTGGTCTTCGGCCAAGACGGCGGCCTCGAGGAGCAGTCGACTCAGAATAAAGTTGACGAACCCTCGATACGTTGCAACAGCCTGATCGTCGTTCAACCCGAACTCCACCAGCATGGTGATGAGCTGCTCGGCGAACGCCACGCTGCGCAGCGGTGGCCAGAGCCAGGGAGCATCCCCCGACGGCGTGGCCAGCAAGGAGAAGGCGGCTGGATACGTCATCGCGACCCGACGCAAGCTGTGCGCGACCGCGTGCAGGTGGCCCTGCCAGGAGATGGAGACGTGGCGGCTTGGATCCAGGTTCGCCTCGTGCAACAGCAGAGCGGCGACCGCGTCCAGCAGGTCCGCGCGTCCGGTCACCGACTCCGTCAATGCTGCGGGGTCCACACCGAGCGTCGCTGCCGCTGCACGCACGCTCAGCCGATGGAGCCCGCGCTTCTCGATCAGACTCAGTGCGGCGCGGGCCACGACATGACGCTCGAGAGGGGCTTCCGTCCGCTCGATCAACTCCGAACTCCTTCTGTGTCGGACGGCTACCGTCGCACCAGCCTCGACGGGTCCCGGCACGCTGCTTCAGGCACGCTGAGCCCGCACCAGCCCGGCCCGGGGCTTCCCCGTCACTGCAGTTGACATGTGCAGCAGCCACATCTGATCCGCAGGAGGACGTCCGGTCTCAGGCTCTCGCCGCTACCAAGCAGAGCGCCGGTGCGAGGCGAAGGCTCAGTCGAAGGGTCTGGTGTGCAGACCGTGGGCGAAACGCTGCAGCAGCTCAGCGAACTGCTCGACCTCGGCCGCGGACCACTTCGCGAGCTGAGCGTTCAACCACGACCGGCGCGCCTCGACCGCGCGCGCCCGCAACGCCTGCCCGTCGGGGGTGAGCACCAGCGCCGTCCGCCGGCCCGAGTAGGCCGACCGTTGCCGCCGGAGCAGACCGGCGCGCTCCGCCGTGTCGACCAGGCGGGTGGCCGTGGACGACGTCACATCGGCCAGGAAGGCGACGTCCGACACGTTCGCCTCCGCCCGCGCCTCCACCTTCCGCGCACACGCCTCGACCACCAGCAGGCTCGACAGCTCGACCCGGATGGTGCCGTCGTCTTCGACTCGATGTCGCGACGCCGACCAGAGTCTGCGCAGACGTAGGAACGCGTCGTCGATGGCGTCGACGGCACTCGCACGGGCACGACTTCCAGGGGCCACGTCAACACCCCGACGAGCTGGGCTTACCAGTTCGGGCCTCGGCCGACAATGTGGTGCCACCGCCTCTGCCGGCTCGGCTCCCGCCGGTTATCGGAGGAACACCACGGCCTGGCTAGGGCCGTACTGTATCGACCCCATTCCTTGACCGCGTCTCGCGTCGCGCGTCGCGCGCCGCGCGCCGCGGGAGCTTCGGGTGACTAGACCGAGGACCTCAGCTCAAGGGTCTGGACGTGCTGCTTGGCCGGGGACCGTTCTTCGAGCGGATCGGCCGGCGCTGCTGCGGGTGAGCAACCCGCGCGGACCTGCTGCACGTGCCAACAGCCACCTGAATCAACACCGAGGCCGTTGGTTCATGCGCACCGGGCACGGGCCACCAACGCCACGTGTGTAGGTTGCAGCTGTGATGGCGGCGATCCTGGTGACGGGGGCGAGGGGAACGGTCGGGTCTAGGGTGCTGGCCGCGCTGACGCGCCGCGGGTTGCCCGTGCGTGCTGCCGCACGGCGCCCTGCCGCCGCTGTGGGAGACCCTGGCGTCGAGGCCGTGGGCGTAGC
>Ga0160427_10001683_pt1 | contig 13482 bp, 19 predicted proteins | sample SolpanmetagenomL_FD_108194 | JGI IMG/M metagenome (GOLD analysis project Ga0160427, IMG submission 108194) | Solar panel surface microbial communities from Lawrence Berkeley National Laboratory, California, USA - L | ecosystem: Engineered > Built environment > Solar panel > Unclassified ...
CCGCTTCGACTTGGCCGAGGATGTCCAACATCTGCTGTTCGGTGTACTGTTTCCCTTTCATCGCGCCTCCAGCCTGCCACTGAATTCGCAACTGAGGTGGACCGAGATTTGGGGAGCACGTCAAATGTACGTGCTGAACGGCAATTGCGACAACGAAACCGGCGGACTTGGAGTTGAATACGAACTGATAACTGACCCCAGGGGAGGTGTTGAAACTGTCGTGCGTAGCGGCTGTGAATGCTGTGCGAGAGAACGTGACATCTGGGGCAGGGTTGCTCTGCGGCGCAACTTGACAGGTGGAGGCTGACGTGGTCAGCCTCCACCTCACATCGCTCGACGACGACTTGGAGTTCTGGAGGGAATAACCTGCTCAGTAATTCGGTGAGTATCTGCATGCCTCTCAGGTAGCACGCCTGACATGCTGCACGGAATCAACGGAAGAACCAAAACCGGGTCACCCTCACCTTCCCAGTGGTTGCCTCCAGTCAATTTCCGGTAGCTTCTGGGACACTCTTGCGTGCTTTTTTCAGTCAGCCTCTCCCTGACGCGTATCTAGACACGCCTCTTTGCTGCCGATGGCGCTGAGATGCGGATTGAGAAGGTACTGGGACACTCTCGCGTGCCTTCGTGGACATGGCCTTGGAACTGGTGTCGTTCTCCTGGGACACTCTCGCGTGGTTGGCTGGGACACTCTCGCGCTGTCTTGAGTTTATTGCTGGGACACTCTCGCGTGATGGAGTTCTTGAACACTGGGACACTCTCGCGTGGTTAATAAAAAAGTGCGCGAGAGTGTCCCGCCACTCCCTGGGACACTCTCGCGCACTTTGCTGGGACAGACTCACGTCGTTTTAGCGAGCCTCTGGGACACACTTGCGTGCTTTGCGCTCGTTGGCTGGGACACTCTCGCGTGGTTTACTGGGACACTCTCGCGTGGTTTTCATCCCTGAGAGCCGTGCGAGACGCTTAAAACCCTACTCACTTGATGATGTTTCATCAAGTAGTTAAACCAAAAGATCTTTCTAATACATGCAGTAGAATTGAACAACCATCAAGGGGGAGCATGCTCGGCACAAATTCAACCCAGAGTATCGATGACCTCAACTGGGGTCGCCTGAATCTTATCAGCGCGGTTGACCGGGTCGACTCTCAGGATTTCTGGAGTGTGCAGAGTATTCATAATGGCCGCCAGGTGCGTGTGACGTGTCAGGCACTGCAAAAACATGGCGTGCCGCACGGACTGGACAACGATGTCTCCTCGGCTCTCATCGATCTGCTGATGACCAGTGGACTACCGGAAAGTGGCAGTATCACCGTGACGCTTTCGGAATTGATGCGGCTGGCAGGTTTTCATCGCACTGGCAAGTACCGTACGCTGCTGCGCGAAAGCCTAGAGCGGTTGAACACCACCAACTTCGAGGTCAGTGGGGGTTGGCGCGACCATCCCAACCGCCGCTGGATCACCACTACTTTCCACTTCATTGAGTCAATTACTTATACCCACCAAGGGGAAGCTGGAGTTTTCGACGAGCGAACCATCATTCAGATTCGCCTAGCCGATCAACTGGTCGCCTCAATGCGCAGCGGGTACACAAAACCGCTGAACATGACATTCATGCAGTCTCTGAGTCGTCCCCGTACGCGCATTCTCTTTCGACTGCTGGACGCGACTCGCTACGATCCTGAAAATCCAGGGGTGATTGCGGACACACTGGACGTCGGCCTGGTGGAGTGGGCTGATCAGTGCAAGATCTCCAGCGCACGACCAGCAGATGTGCGTCGAGCCTTGGAAGGGCCGCATGAGGAGCTAAAATCGCGTGGATACCTGCGTGAAGTGACCATTAGTGGGTGGGGAAGCAAGCAGCGACTCTTCTATGAGTTTGCGCCGGACTTCACCCAGATTGATCCGGTATTGCTCACCCGGCTGCGCCGCCATGGCGTGACTGACGGCGTGTCCAGGGCACTGGCGCAGACATACAGCACGTCGCTCTTGTTCGCGCGAGTTGAGCAATTTGAGCAGCTGATCCGAAGCGGCAAGCTGATTCCCAAAAAGTCCGCTGCTGCAGCTCTGGTACATCTTATTAAAAACCCGGATCAGTACAGTTTGGCGACCAGAACGCCGTCTGCTATCAGCAATATTACAAGAAGCACACCAGGCACTGCAGTGTTGGCTGTGACGGCGCACGAGCCGACCCTTACTGAGCGGGTACAAGCGATGACAGCTGAGGAGCGAGGGACCTATCTTACCCAGCAGCTGAGTTTGTTGATGCGAAATAAACTCTCAGTGCTGGAGTTTGACCGCTTGCGTGACCGTGCCGCGAGCGGAGAGCTGGATGTCGCCGCTGTAGTCGGCGAAGCGCTCCGGGCCGTGAGTGAAGGTCGGACAGTCGACTTCCTCAAAACGATTCGTGACAGCTTGCAGCAGCGCCTATTTGAGTGACGTACTCTCGATAACGGGATAAATCTGAGTCAGTCACTCTAAACATGCCGCGTGCTGGACACACCTCTCCGTTTCTACTCTGATTGCAAGCAACCTGAATCTTTGCCGTTATCAATAAAGTGCGTTTTGAAACTCGCTCTGGTGGGATTCAAAACGCTGCTAGGCGGCGGACCATCAGGCGAATCATGACTTGGTAGACGAGGTTCTCCGAGGTGGCGGGGAGTGCTTCGAAGTCCCAACTCATTCGTCTGGATTTTCCTCACCAAGCGAAGGTGCGCTCAACGATCCAGCGCCGCTTCAGCACGACGAAGCCAACTGGTTTTTCAATCACGGGTGCAGGTTGCCCTTTCTCCACCCAGGTCCAGAGGTTCCCGGACCAGGGTGCTTGACGATCTCTAACGTCCATCCCATGACCTGCTTGACTGCGGCGATCAGCTTTCCGGTGTCGCCTGCGTCTGCCCACACGTGCTGCATGCGTGGAAATACGTTCCGCACCTTGTCAAACAGGAGGACCGCGCCAGCGTGGTCTTGGATGTCCGCTTCGTGTACCACGACACCCATCACCAACCCCAGGGTATCGACGAGCACGTGACGCTTGCGACCGCTGACCTTCTTCCCACCGTCGTCGCCTCGAGGACCACCGGCCTCGGTGGTCCGCACTGATTGGCTATCAATGATGGCCGCACTTGGCGTGGGATCACGACCCAGCGCCACACGGACTCGTTCTCGCAAGGTCGTATGGAGTTGTTCCCACAGCCCAGCAATACGCCAGTTCCGGTGATAACCGTAAACCGTTTCCCAGGGTGGAAGATTATGTGGCATCAGTCGCCAAGCATTTCCTCCCCGCAGAACATAGAAAACCCCATCCAAAATGTCGCGGAGCGACCAAATTCGCGGTCGCCCTGTTTGGCATGGCTGCGGTAAGAGGGGTTCCAGCACGGCCCATTCCTCATCGCTCAAATCACTGTTGTACGTCCGGCGCGTCATTCATCAGCCTACAGCTGCATCCTCTGGACTTTCAAAACGCACTTTATTGATACGGGCATAAATTCAGGTTGCTTTCGATCAAAGTAGAAACGCAGAGGTATGTCCAGCACGCGGCATATTTAGAGTGACTGACTCAGATTTAACCCGTTATCAAAAACTGCGGATTGTCCAGATTGACCGGGAAGAGATTGTGATCAAGGCGGCGACCGACAAGATCATCAACGAAGCGAAAAAAGCGATGGCAGCAGGAGGCATGTTCACCGCCGAGAAAAAGGGATGGGTCTACCACCTGGCCGGGCAGCACATTCTCCGTCTAGAAATCGAACTGGACGAAGAAAAGGAAGGCGACCAGGCCTGAGCGGGATCGGACCTGATTAAGCGAAAAAGTGGCGGGTCAGTCCGGAGAGTTCGCGTCCGAGCTCGAAGCGTTTGGTGGTCTTGACGTCTCGACCAAACACCGTGGCGCTCATGCGGTGGGCCTCGTCCACCACGATCAGGTCCCAGGGATGGTTGGCGAGGCGGGCCTGCAACTCGAGGTTGCGGCTGAGCATGTCCATTCGGGCGATCCACAGTGGCGTCTCGCCGAACGGGTCGGCCACCCGGCTGGCCTGAATCCGGTCACGTGAGAGCAGATCAAATTCCAGGCCAAACTTGAGTGCGAGTTCATCCTGCCACTGTTCCACGAGGCCACCAGGCGCGACGATCAGGCAGCGTTCCAGTTCGCCGCGCACCATCAGCTCTTTGATCAGCAGTCCCGCCATAATCGTTTTGCCTGCGCCAGGGTCATCGGCCAACAGAAAGCGCAGCGGCTGGCGGCCCAGCATCTCACCGTAGACCGCCGTAATTTGGTGCGGGAGGGGCTGCACCTGCGAAGTGTGGACGGCGAGGTACGGATCGAACAAGTGCGCCAGATGTATCCGCAGTACCTCAGACACCAGCCGTAACTGCTCGGCATCGCCGTCAAACTGGGCAGCGCTACTGTGCACCACAAGTTCGTAGGCGGCAAGGTCACCTGGGTAGATCAGCCGCTCCGTGAGCTGGCCGTGCTCGTCCTTGAACACCACGCCCAGAATCTCAGGGGCCACCAAGTTGACGCTGAGGACGGATCGGCCTGCTCTCCCCTGACGATGCTCCACCTGACCTTCCGACCCTCTCCCTGGACGAGCAGTTGCAGCTCAACCTGCGCACGGCTGGCCTGAGCGACACCCCTGGATGCCCAGCGTGACCTGGGCTGTGTGCCGCTGGGCAGCCTGCACCACGGACAGCGTGCCTGGACAGCTGGCCTGGTGGTGGCCCGGCAGCGGCCCCCGACAGCAGCGGGATTCGCCTTCTACGTGCTTGAGGACGGCTTCCACCGGGTTCAGGCGATCATCAGCCCTGATCTCTGGGAGGCACACCGGCCGCTGCTGAGGGATGCGGCGGTGCTGATCGTTCGGGGATCAGCGCAGGTCAATGGGTGGAGTGTGACGCTGCGGGTCGAGCGCTTGGCGGGTCTCCCTCTCTCCCCGGCCAGCCTGGCTGAACCAGCACCCCTCCCCATTGCTTCTCGTGAGGGGCAACGTGCGCGGCAGCCGGGTCGTGAGGGAAGAGGTTGATCCCATTCCAGTCAGACCTCGCGGCTCAGCTGTTGCGGGAAGAACGCCGTCCCCCCGCAAGATCGAGGTGACGGCGTTCATCATGGCCCGCCGCCGTTGTTGAGGGTACCGTCACCAGCTACAGCGTCGAGTTTGTCGGATGAAAGACCAAATATAGTCCCGCCGTGTTTAAGGGCGACTTTGTTGGACGCGATAGATTCGGCAAACTGACCAGCCTACCGAAGTTAACTTGCTAGAACCCTTTCGCGGGAGGTCGACGGACGACTTGGTTCCCTTTGTTAGTTAGTGCATACTTACTCCATGGCGAGTTCATCCACAGTGCCCCGACAATCTGCCCACGAACGCCGTACGGGCGTCATCGAGGCCGCCATCGCCGAATTCGCCATCCACGGGTACTCAGGCGCGTCCACCGAAGCCATTGCCCGGCGCGTCGGCATCTCCCAGCCTTACATCTTCCGGCTGTTCAGCACCAAAAAAGACCTCTTCCTCGCCGCCTCAGATCAGGTCTACGCGAATATCATCAGCCAGTTCGTACAGGCCGCAGACCGCGCCGATGCGGACGGCACCCCGCCGATGACCGCGATGGAAGACGCCTACAAAGCGCTTCTGGTTCGCAAGGAGGAATTGTCCATGCTGCTTCAGACCTTCGCGGCCGGTGCAGATCCTGAGATTCAAACCCACATTCGTGCGAAGTACCGTGAGGTCATCGACGCGGTCGCGCAGCGTGCCGAGACGTCTCCGCAGGCTATCTTCGAATTCTTCGCGACGGGCATGATGCTCACGGTCGCCGCCGCCCTGGATATGCCTGAGTTGTCTGGCCCGCCTACCGTTCTCTGTTGAATCTGGCAACATCAAGCCCTTTGCTGGTACCCAATTATTAGTAAGCACTCAATACCTAAAGGAGGAATTCCATGTTACAGCTTCGTTCAGCCCTCGCCCGCAGTTGGACCATCAACCGACCCCTGACCTTCGTCGGCCTGACCTCCGCCATGCTGCTGCTCGCCTGTCTCTGCGGTCTGGTCCTCGACCACCGCATGATCACTGGAATGCCCGCATGGGATAAGCCTGCGAAGTTCGCCGTCTCCGTCGGCCTCTACTCGTTCACCCTCATCTGGATGCTGGGGCACGTCACAGGAACACGTGCCCGGTTCGCTCGCGCTGCCGCCAGCTTCAGCGCCGCCGGGTTTGCTGTCGAACTCATCATCATCGCGGTGCAGGCGGCCCGGGGAACCACCAGCCACTTCAACATCAGCACGCCACTCGACACCACCCTGTACGCCGCCATGGGCGGCTTCGTCGCCCTGATCTGGGGAATGAACTTCCTGGCGGCGGTGCTGCTCACCCTCCAGCCGCTCCCGGGGCGGGCGTTCGCCTTGAGTCTGCGCCTGGCCCTGTTCCTGGCCCTGCTCGGGGGCAGTATCGGTGCCCTCATGACCAACCCGACCTCGGCGCAGCTGCAGCAGAGTCATCCCACGCTCGCAGGAGCACACACCGTCGGCGGCATAGACGGCGGCCCTGGCCTGCCTTTCCTGGGATGGAGCACGGTACACGGCGACCTGCGTGTCTCACACTTCGTCGGCTTACACGCGCTGCAGGTCTTGCCGCTGCTGTTCTGGCTGATCAGCCGCCGCCGATTCTGGGGTGAAACGCAGCGAGTCGGACTGATCTGGATCGGCGCAGCCAGCTACCTGGGAATGATGGCACTGCTCTTCTGGCAGGCGGAACGCGGACAGAGTGTCATCGCTCCTGACCTCCTTACCCTGGCCGTTGCCGGCCTGCTCGCCACGGTGACGGCCTTCGGCATGCTGCTCGTGCTCCGCACACGCCGAACGATGCCATCTCTGACCACCTGAAACACGTTGCCCTCCCCCACTGATCTGGACCGCAACTAAGGACGCAAGGAAAAAGCATCAGAGACATGATGGCCGTCAGCACGTCCCGTCCCGAAAGCAATTCAAGCGCACTGCTCGGACCCATTCCTCCAGGAGGCAGATCACATGATGACCCATACCCTTTCCAAGGCGGATCACTCGATTCGATCTACCGTTCTGCTCGCAGGCAGTTACTTCGCACTGGCCTTGACCGGGTTGATCGGCACGTGGTTCTACAACCTGCAGTTCACCGGAGCAAGTTATCTGGGGGCGTGGTTTGCCAATGCCGCGAGCGCCTCAGCAGCCGTTGACCTGATTGTCCTGCTCGCCGTTGCGAGTGTATTTTACTTCCGGGAAGGTCTGAGATTGGGATGGAAATGGTACCTGATTGTCCTCTTTGTTCCGCTCTCGATCGGTGTGGCGCTCTCGTTCGCGTTTCCTCTGTTCCTGGGGCTGCGCGAACTGCACCTCCTGCGAAACCAAACTGCGCGCCGCTGATGGCCATGTCATGCGGTAGGCCTCATCTACCACGATGAGGTCCCAGGGATGGTTGGCGAGGCGGGCCTGCAACTCGTCAAGCTCTACAACGCCCTGTGCCGGGTCATTCGGGTCGGGGCAGCGCGCAGTGATATCGAGCATCCGGACGGCGATGAGATGGGGGAGAGCAACGAACGGCTGCTGGTCTGCCGAGGTCTGGTGACCTGAGCACACAAAGGCAGTGCCCCGCCGAAGCGTCCGGTCTAGGCGGGGGCGTCTGGTGCGGTGTATGGGGGAGCCTTGAGGGAATCCTGAAAGAACACTCATGCCAAAGTACGGCATGAATGTCCACAGCCTGTTCCTGATGCTCTCTGCGCCTGTCGCTGATTCCCTGCCACTGGCGTTGCGCTTGAGCCTCCTCCAGCTCGTGGCGGTCCTGCTCGGCGCGCTGGCCGGCTGCCACGCCTGGATGCGGATGGAGCGCGTGGCTGTCCCGGTGCAGGTGCGGCTCTTGAGCTTTGAAGTGATGCTCAGTGTGGTGCTGGTGGCCGTCGCGCTGCTCAGCACCTTGCCGTTGGGGGACGAGCCTTCAGGCGCGGTGGCTCGCGCGGCGATCATGCGGGTGGTGCTGGGCGGATTGATGTTGCCGCTGGTTCACGCCCTGCGCGTGCATGTCCTGGTTCGGCTTCGCCGCACGCCGTCAGCGAACTGAGAAGGAGGTTGACCCGATCAAGGTCAGACCTCGCCGCTCAGCATTTGCGAGAAGAAAGCCGGGCACCCGCGAGATCGAAGTACCGCGCATGGTGACTCAGTTCCCCATGCCGCAACAGTTGCCACAGCAGGTCTAGCGCGTGCGTCGCCACCATCCGCCCCACGAACAGGTCCTGCTTGCTCATCGCCTCCATCGCCGAGCAGCTCGGCGCGTCATCCTCCGGCAAGGTGGTCTCCATCAGTTCCGGGTGCAGCTGGGTCGCGCACAGCAGGCCGCGTTTGAGTTCGTCGCCCGCTTTCCGGGGCGTGCCGAGAATCACTTGCCCGCTGCTGAGGTCGTTGCCGCAGTCCAACCAGTATTTCCAGAGGTGGAAGCCTTTGGAGAACGCCGCGCGGTGCAGGCTTGATCTTGCCGCCCGGGTGTCGACGCAGCTGATGACGATGTCCCACGTCTCCTTCCCGTAGGCACTTCCGAAGCGCTGCGGGACGGCCATCCAATTCAGGCTGCACGACAGGTTGATGCGGCTCATCAGCACTTCGGCTTTGTTGCGTCCCAGGTCGGTGTGGTGGTAGCGCTGCCGCACCAGGTTCGCTTCACTGACCGTATCGGGATCGAAGGCCACCACCGTCAGCCCGCCGTGCCCGAAGGCGTTTAAAGCGAGGTGGAGGTGGGTCAGGCCGCTGAGGACTTCGCTGCCGGTGCCGCCCACGCCAATCACCGCAACCCGCAAGGGTGAGCCGGAGAGAAAGCCCGGGGTGAGTTTGTGGCTCATACGCCACCGCCAATCGCTCGCGCGACGGTGAGCCCAGTGGGGACGAGCCAATCGTCACGAAATGCCCCGGCTGCCCTGGCCGCATCCCACAGTTCCCGGTAGGTGAATTGTCCCGTCCAACGCTTACTCCCGCCACTCAGGTGCGTGAAGTTCGAGCGGAAGAAACCCTCGCTGTGCGCGGCGGTCTGGGCAGGCGTGACCTCAGGAGGACGCACCATGTTGCCCGTGCAGACTTGATGGTTGCCAAAGATGTTGTAGTACGGTGCGGCGTACAGCGGCGTGTCCGCTTCTGGCCGCGCGGTGCCTTTCAGGGCGTAGACGAAGAGCTGTTGACCTTTGGCGATGAACAGCAGGCGGGGCTGTGGGAAGCGCTGGCCGTCCAGTTCCGCGACGGCTGGGTCACTGACCCGCTGGAAGAGCAGGGTTTGCTCACTGGCGTCCTGGACCCAGGCGATGGCTCCGACACCGATCGCAATGACGTGTGGGGGGATGAAGGTGAGGGTCTGGATGGCGTTGAGGCGCATCAGTGTCTCGATGGTGCTTTTCGTGACGGGGATGCCGGGGCTGAAGTGCGTTCGCCCGTGACATTCGGTGAGTTGGTGGCGCATCACCACCCCACTCTCTTGCGCATCGTCGGTGTAAACGACCAGTGCGAAGCGGGCCAGCAGATCCGGAGCCGTCGGAAGATCAATATTCATGCCCCTGACCGCCCCGCGCTTTTGGCGGGGAAGAACAAAAAAAGGGCAGGAACCCTGATGGCCCCTGCCCCGCGTGAAGGATGCTTCGGTCATTCGTCTTCGTCATCGACCAGGCGTTGCACGAGGTCCGTCAGGATGTCCAGCGAGCGTCCCATCGCGCCCAGGATGAGCGCGGCCCGCTCCGCGTCAGCCCGGTCATTGACGCGGATGACCAGGTTGGGCATGAACCCCGTCTGGCTGGCCGCGATTTCCCAGACTTCTTCGAGTTCTTCCTGCACGTGATGGACGTAATTCGAGCGACGATTTTGCTGACCGGAGAGGGCGAAGAGTGGGGCGTGGCGCATCTCCCCTCTCAGGGACGCCGCTTGCCGTTCAACATCGGTGATGAGGTCACTGAGCCTGGCGTGTTCCGTTTCGAGTTGGGTGAGCAGGTCGGCGACGGTGCGGGTGAGTCCGGCGGCCCAGTCCGTGCGTTCCCCAGCGAGGCGGCGCATGTCGTCCGGGCTGAGCCGCAGGCGGGGGTGCTTGGCGGGCAGCACTTCGTTCAGCCCGATTTGCCGCTCGAACTCGAAGGGCATCGTGGTGCGGTCGCTGCCTTCTGCAAGCACTTCGGCTTTGGTGGGCTTCCGGCCCAACTGCTCACGGAGTTCCGTGTGGATGTCCTTCCAAAAGCACTTGACGCTGCCTTCGTACCTCCACGCCTCTGCGTCTTCCAGGGCGTCTTTCGCCGTGTAGACGCCCCAGGAAAGGACAGTGGCCTGGGAGATGTGAGCCAGGATGCTGCCGAGGAGCCGGGGGTGGAGTCGGGCGAGGCCACCCCGGACGCGGGTACATGACCACGCTTCGCAGCTCGGCGAGTCAAGGGTGATCATCAGTTCATCCGGGCTGCGCGGTTCTTCGTCCACGTCGCCTTCTCCAGTGGCGGTGTAGCGTTCCGGATTCAAGTGCATCCCTGTGCGTTCGTACGGGCTGGGCTGGATGCTGAGGCGCTTGAAGTAAGCGCTCAAATCTTCGTTCCGTAGGGGCGGCAGGACAGGGAGGACGCCCGATTGAATCAGGCAGCCCAGCGTGCCTAGCCCCTGAACGGCCTGCGCCGATTGCAGTCTGCTTGGCACGTCCGAGACGTCCAGACCGCTCAGGGAGAGCGCCGCGAGGCTCAGGGCAGCAGCGGCAGGTCGTGTGGCTGGAGCGGCAGTGGCGACGGATCGTACTTGAGGCTCAGTAGGGCGTGCGCGACCTTGTGATGCGCGGCGGCCTGATCGCCGAGGTCGTACCGGGCTTGTGGGTGGGTGGACTGCTGCGCCTGAAGCCAGGCGCTGATCCGGTCGGGTGTCCACGACTTAACCTTTGGTGCCGAGGCGCTTTTTAACGGTGTAGACACGCTGCCCCTCCTTGAGTTCTGGGCCTTCGACGACGGCGGTGGCGAGTTCAGGGAGGCTCAGGGCATGAACGGCGAGCACATCCGCGACGCTGGCTTCGGGATTAACGTCGGCGAGCGTGCGGCCTTCGTAGACGATCTGACGGGAGACTTCGGTGACAATCAGGGCGGGCGCAGTGGTCTTGGTCATACGAACCTCGGGGTAGGCGTGGCATCAGCGATGCTGGAGCGGGGGGAAGTGGCTGGGCGAACGACAGCTGATCGGAGGACTTGATCGTCTGCCTGTTCGTGTCTGGCGAGCATCAGCGAGACAGGAGGGAGATACGAGACCTCAATCTCGTTGGGGCTGCCCGACGTGCTTTTTTGAGGAGAGGCCTTTGCTCACGCTCGTGCTACCCAGCCTTTTCCAACGACCCAGACGGGTGACTTGTGGGGTTTGCTGCTCGCTTCGGGGATCTCCTTGTGTGGGTCCAACACCCTGGTCTTCCAGCCAGACTTCTTTAATGTGGACCTCGGCTCCGTTCTGGGTGGCGGCGAGCATCTCGCGGATCAGATCGGTCCGAGTGTGAAGGATCAAGCTGTGATTCCCGCCGTTGACGTCAACGGTGAAGCGGTACTTCCTGTACAACTGAATCTCACTCATGCGTTCTTGCTCCTTAAACACGGATTTTGAAGGGAAGCCCAGAGCATGGACTGCCCGCACTGGGATGGTGTCAAGTGCGCCGGGGCGGGTGGTGGATGGCTTGACGGGCAAAGATGAGCTTCAGGAGCTGCGCGGTACTCACAGCACTGCTGGCCGAGGACGCCCTGTCGGGGGCGTCGAGGGGCACCGTCCAGTTCATGGCTGCGAGGCTGGGCCGGTACGGGTACCCCGGCGTGATGACCTGATCACCGGCTGCGATGGCGTCCTGGATGCTCAGGATGCTCAGACCGAGTGGTTTGCCGAGGCTGGTTTCGAGGGCCTGGGTGACGAACCCACCTGCCCAGGCGATGACCTTGACGGTCTGGTGAGCGTAAGCGAGCCAGGAGGGCCGCGTGGCGGCGTGCGAGCGTCCATGCCTCGCACAAGGCGTCGTCGGTCAAACCGTGAATGGCGGCGGCGGGAATACGGTTGATGGGGCGGGCGCGGTGGGTGGTGAGGTGACCCGTCTCGTCAAGCAGACTGAGTTCCAGCACTTCACCGGGCAAGCCCGAGGTCAGGATGCCGAGCACCTGGATGGGCGTGTCCATGTGCAGGCCGAGCCGATGAAGTTGGGTGTGGTAGGCGTCGATGCGGCGCAACGCTTGGGTCTGCACGTCGTTGACCATCGGCGGCACTGTGTTGAGGGTGGTGGGGGCGCTCATGACCGCTGCACCCAGCCTTCGCCGACGATCCACACTTTTTGAATTTTGGGGAAATCGCTGAAGAGCTGGGGCAGGAGGACCTTGGTGCCGGTTGGTCCTTCGCCCTTGTTGTAATTCACGAGCGTGTACTGTCGTTCGGACGCAGCATTGGCCACCGCGACAATCTTGGTCTTGCTCTGGCGGTCAAGCCATCTGGCTTCTTCCGCGTCTTCGAAGACTTGCATGAGGTACGCAACAGCGCTCTCTTCAGGGTGATTGAGAACCAGTCCTTCGGGAAAGTCGGTCGTGGGGGCAGAACGAAACGGCTCCAGGGACTTGCACCAGGCGCTCCAGGCCGCTTGCTCAGCCTGGTCGATCCAGACCATGTCCGCACCGCCGCGACCATCGTTCTCTATGGTGCCGATCTTCTTCTTGCCCCGGTAGATGTTGACAGTGAAGGCCGTGCCGTCCGAGGTGTTGAGCTCGTTCATCCCTTTGAGGATGTAGGGGAGGTCGCTCATGCACTCGCCTCGTCGTCGACGTTCGGCACGATCTGCTCGAAGCTCACTTCGTCGCTGGCCCACCATTCCCCGTCCTCGTCCACCCAGCACACCACCTTGCTACCGTCGCGCATGGTGGGGCGAGCGTCGCCATTGATGGTGTCGATGTCGCCGTAGGTGGCGTTCACCGACGTCCCAGCGATCACGTACCCGGCCGCTCCTTGCCCCTCGGGGACGAAATGGATGGTCTGGAAGACGTCCTGCGTCCAGACCTCCTGAATGATTTTCTTGCCGTTCGGGGCATACACAATCAGGTCGGGCACAGGTCATCCTCCTTGTGCGCTTTCGCCAAACGCATCGGGTCCGGGCAGGGGTACTTCACGGCGGCGTCTTCTGCCTGCGCGGCGTCGAGGAGGGTCTTTTCCCAGATGACAACCGTGGCCGGATCAACGTCGGGAAGGTCAGTGCCGATCCAGGCCGCCTTGCCGTCGGGGCCGATCTGCGCATTGGTGTCGACCTCGGTATCCACGACGATGATGTGGACTTCGCAGGTGCTGGCCGACCACTGGATGACGCCGCCGGTCATGTCAATCACGATGGTGGGGATGTCGCTCATCTGTGACCTTGGAGAACGACGTTGGGGAAGTGGCGCAGGGCTTTGGCGCTTCGGCGGCGCAGCACCCGCCAAGTGAGTTGGCGCAGCGGCATGAAGATGTTGTTGACGGGCCAATC
>Ga0160427_10001684_pt1 | contig 13480 bp, 9 predicted proteins | sample SolpanmetagenomL_FD_108194 | JGI IMG/M metagenome (GOLD analysis project Ga0160427, IMG submission 108194) | Solar panel surface microbial communities from Lawrence Berkeley National Laboratory, California, USA - L | ecosystem: Engineered > Built environment > Solar panel > Unclassified ...
CGTCCATGACGAAGGTTGTACATTGTGAGAGGTCGCAGATCCCTTTGCCAGCAAGGTCGAGTATTCTGCCAGGTGTACCAACAACAACGTGTACTGTCTGTTCCATACGAAGAATGTCATCTCGTAGGTTTGTGCCTCCCGTAGAAACAACAATCTGTAGATTGAGATGCTTGCCTAACGTGCGGCAAACTTGTGAAGTCTGGAGAGCAAGCTCACGAGTGGGGACCAAGATCATTGCTTGGATAGCGTTGAGCTTCGGGTTGATCTTTTCCAGTGTAGGAATTGTGAAGGCGGCTGTCTTTCCTGTGCCGTTCTTTGCTCTTGCCAAAATGTCTCGACCTGTCAGCGCTACTGGAATGGCGGCTTCTTGAATGGGCGACGGCTTCTCGAATCCAGCCTCGAATATGCCCATCATCAGGTCCCTACCAATTAAGAAATCCTCAAACTCCAAGCCCTTTGTGTTTGTTACATCCTAGAGACACGGTGTCAATCACTAATTCTTTGGCAGTTGAGCTGTTCGGCTAAAGTACCTCGGTCTGTACTCTGGTATCCTTTGGTGGTGCCTTCAGTCCTGCTTTCCAATCTTGCGTCTCAGCACCATCACTATTGTGGTCAGCTCCACTCTCAAGCAATCGATCTTGCAGCTACCGACCTCAACTTTGTTGCAGCCAGTTGTGAAGCTAGCTCAGAAGACATTGTGTGTGTGGGGGAAAGGCAGATGTGTGATGTGTCGGATTCGTTCTCTGATTTGTGGTAATGGTTTTGTGGCTGATGAGAAAGCCACACGTGGTCAGCAGACTGTTCAAGCTTGTCTTCTTGTTGCAATCAACAGTGGGCACGCAAGGGCAGTGTAGAGCAGGGAAGCAGAGTGTTTTGGCGCTTCGGTTCGCGGGTCGTATTTCGATTGACGTGACTTGTTCAGATAGCGGGGTTTCAAGTGGAGGCTTCTGATTGTGAAGTGGTGGTAGTCGTAGCTTGTGTTTATATTTTAGTGATGATCGTGTAGCTCGAGTGTTTGTTTGGCACTGGATGAGAGACGACAATGGACGTTTGTGGTAGAATGTGCAGAATGTCTTGCTATTTGCAAACGATGAAGGTGGATGAGTGATGTTTCATCTTCCTTAGGGTTAAATTTGGCTACCCTGAAGTGTTTCAGATTAACTCGCCCTTCCTCGTCTTCTTCCACTGGTAAGATCTGTACGGAGCTAAGAAGCCTAGTGTATTGCCGGTGTGACAGGAGAAGGCGAGAGAATGTCCTTGTTTCTACGATGCTTGCGAAGTCAGAAACCACTCCAACTGTCTCCTTCCACGATGTCTCGTCCTGTCTATTCCAGACAAAGTCCTTTCGGGAAGCGCTTCTACCAATCTGGCGTAGATCAATACTTCAACAACATCCGCACAGGCAAAGCAATCCTATGGACAACCATTGGCGCCAATGTCGCCGTCTTCTGTGGCTGGCAATATGCCCAGAACCTATCACGAGGCTCTATGGCCGACATCCTTAGCGGCGCAATGTCACCCAACAGCTCCAGACTGAAGCCCATACACTTTCTGAACCAAAACTTCCTCTGCTCCTGGGATCACATCCATAAGGGTAGATATTGGACATTGCTCACTTCCGCCTACAGTCATCAAAATCTAGGTCATCTAGCTGGCAATATGTTCTCACTTTATGCATTTGGATCCGTCCTACTCTCCGTCGGCCTATCGCCAGTCGTATTTGCCACAGTAGTTTGTGGTTCGGCCATAGCTGGCAACATCGGCTTTCTGTATCACCAGGCAAGGGGAAAGCGCGCACGCCAAAGCTACGGTCTTGGCGCTTCTGGCGCTGTGATGGGTACTGGAGCTGCTGCTGCTCTGATGCTGCCAACAGCACCGATGTTGTTGTTCGGTTTCATACCAGTCCCGCTTTTTGTACTTCTTGGAGGATATGTTTACTATGATTCTTATTACCTGGATGATCCTAATTCCGTAGTTGGACATTCGGCACACTTGGGAGGTGCTGCCTTTGGCGCCGCTTCATATCTACTGCTCCTGCGACGATTCGGTGGCGTCCTTGGTCGGTTCCGGTAAATGGTAGGAGGCACCGTATTTCTGCTTCGCAGATACTATCCTGGAGTCGAGTCAGGTCCTGAACTGGATTGACATTCCTCACACTACCTTGCGGCAGTAGGTACTTTGTGTAATTGAATATCAAAGGGTTTGTTTCGATTCAGCACATGAGCGGTATCTAGTCGATGCACCTCCGCAGCAGCTTTGCACGATGGAAATCCAGACGAGCAATATCAAGTTAGATCAGCATGGAATCTAGCTTCGATAATAGCCATGCCATGCAACAGGCGAGCCCTTTGGCTACGAGTGAAGTGTTCATCTATCTATACAACTAGTAATACATTACACTTCTATATTTATTTTCACCTCATAATTCATCTCATCATCAAAGTCGTTAGATATTGCTTCAGCCTCTCACAGCTTCTCAATCGTCAAATACTGCTCCATCCTCGCACAATTTCCCCTATAACGACAACTCATCACTTCTTACCCTTCGCCTTCTTTCCACCTCCACCACCACCACCACCAGGAACAGGCGAAGCATGCCCAAAGTCCTTCAAATGCTGAAACAGCCTCGTCTTGCTTGGGAATCCAGCATTACATGAAGCGCAGGTATGTGATGAGTCATTCTCCTCTGCCACTGCTGCTTGTGCGGCTTTTTTGGCGCGTTTCTGGGCTGCTTTGCCTAGCTTGGGTTTTGGCGTTGATGTTGCGGTTGTATTGGTTGAGGCTGGCTTGGATGAAACAGTAGCTTTCGGCTTGGGTTCGGCTTCGTCGCTGTCGTCCTCGTCGTCACTGCCTTCGTCCGCAGACGTACTGGCGGAAGCTGCTGTGGATTCTGGTTTCGTATCTTTAGCGGCCATGTTGGGAGTCGTATCGTCGTTTGCGTTTTCTTCGTTATCAAATTTTGCTTGATCATGCCCGTCTATGTGCAAATTGCCCACTACATCCTCTAGGTAGTCGTCTTCATCATGTTGTGTCTTTGCCGCATCATTAGCATGACCAACAACCACTTCAGGATCTTCGATAATCGGATATGATTCCTCTGGTAAAGCGTCTTCTCCTTCTTCCCCGGTCGCTTCGTCGTCAAGATCTAAGGAGACACCATCCTTCATCATTTTCTTCCGTAATGCTTGCACTGCTTTTTTATGTTTGTTACTCTTTTCATGCGCCTCCCACTGCTTCTCACTTTTGAATGTCTTTCGACAAGCGACACATTCCCACTGCTCCTCCTCACTCTCGTCTCCACTCTCCTCTATTACCTCATCTAGCTCTCTGTGTTTCGCCCACTCCGGCAAAACCTCACTTGCGATTTTCCGCTCATTCTCCGCCCTTTGTTTCGCTGCTCTTGCGGCTGTCGCTTCCCTGAGCGTCTTCTCTCGCTCCTCCTCAGATTGTGTATTCGCCTTGAACCGCGGATCACGCTTCCTCACAAAGGCAACCAGGCTCCTCACAGCATCATTGAACTCCCGAATCCCCTCATTCCGCGCCAACTGGTTCTCTTTCTCGATATACCGCCTCGTCCTCCGATCCGGCGCCTCAGACGTCCTATACTTATCCCTCCAAGCGAAGGTCTTCCGCGTGCTGAAACCCATCCATATCCCATAAAAGCTCTTGACAACATCATCGTGCACATCCGCTTTATGTCCGAAATCAGGGTATTCCACGCCATCCACTCCTTCCCTCCTTGCCGCAACATCTTCCTCCTTCGCTAACCGCTCAAACACCTCTCGCAAATACCCAAAGAACCCGCTCGGCGAGTCTGTGAACTCGACATTCCCTCGCCCAAACCGTCCCATCATCCGCACAATCTCGTCTGCGCTAGTTAGTCCTACATTGCGCTCGTATTCGTCGTCTTCGGGGTCGGCGTTGGCAGGGTCGAAACCAGATAGAATGGCGTCTTCGTGGGAGTCGTACCAGGCACGTTCTTGCGGGTCCGAGAGGACTTCGTAGGCGGCGAGAACTTGGGCGAAGAGAGCGGTGGTGGCTTCTGTGTTGCCGTAATTGCGATCGGGGTGGAGGAGGAGGGCTTTGCGGCGGTAGGCTTTTTTTATTCTGGAAGGGGTGTGGCGTTAGTAACGCAGGTCTTGTGCTGCACCGGGTGGAAGACGACGTGGGTTGAATGCAGGGCAAATCTTACTCGTCATCTGTTGCTGTTCGATCGACCTCTAGAAGCTCGTAGTAACTCGTCTTTGGTTCGTTGCCAGACTGTGCTTGGCCTGCTTTTCCTCCTCCGCCGCTTCCATGCGACTGGCCTTGTCCCATTCTGTACTACTTTCTTCCCGTGAGGGTCGGCTCTTCGTAATGCACAGTTCGAGGCTAAGTAAACAAAATGATGCTAAGTGTTTCAGATCTTAATAGGGCAAGGGCTCAACGGTTATATCCATGCGTGAGGTGTTTCAGACTTATCAGGCATAAAGATTTTACGTCCTGACAAGTATTTGACCTCGCCGCTATCTTGTGCGTATCGTAGCGCTAATCATGTTGTATGTCAGAGTTTGCACGCGGCACCTGATCACCAGACGCGGGAAGATGAAAATGCTAAATAGTGTATGGTAATCACTACTATAATTATAGTGCTTCGACCTCAAGGACTACAATTATGCTGCTCGAGTGGTTTTGGGAGAGCGCGACACGTTATACCCAGCTGATTCTGCAACAAAGACGGCCGAGCCACATGCAGCATTGGTTATCTTTCAGGTCACCCATTGCAGAACGGCTATGACAGCGATTTTAACCGACTAAGTGGGAAAGCTTGACACCATGACGGAATATACAACGAGATCGCACACAAGATTCACGTTAGTCTCTGTGGTGTTAGCCCTTGTTCGTGCCATGTGCTACTGGCTTGATCATGCATTCATTAACATTACACTTCGAACGACATACTTACGACTCTCCAAAATCCATATGGCCAGTGCTAGCTGCATGGACTGTTGCCTCTTTCTCGCCCTTGCCTGTCCACCCGCACTGATTGCACTTGATAGCAAACCCTGCAGTGTCTGTGTAGTAGTGTTTTCCCTGCAATATCCTACACAGCTCCCTTGCGCCCTGCAATATTTCGTCTTTGCCAGTGTCAAATACTTTTGTGTCAAAGTCCGGAGGTAGATCGGAGTGTGCGTGAGGTTCCTCACTTGGGCTCAGCGCCACCACGTCGTAGTGTATGCCACTATAGACCAGTATGATCCGACGTGCTGCTGTCTCATTGAAACGGTCAACCCTCAGATCTTGTACATTTATGCTGCAGATCTCGAGGTCGAATTGTTGTGAAAGTATACTAAGCTCTATACCACCTCCCCAAGCATCTTCTCGTTTTATCCAGGCACAATAAGCATCTGGCTTTTTCTCCAGAACTGCCTCGCTATAGGTATCTGGCTGGGATTGTATTATGCTTGCGACAAGCGAGCGAAGCTCATGCATCGAATCGATGTCTCCTCCCAGAGCTGCCGAGGAGAATGCTCTAAACATGCAGCTGTTATCGTCAGGCATTATTCTGAGACACAATGTGCCGTTAAGCAGGGGAAACGGCACCTCTGGAGGATCATCCGAGACGTCGTTATTCGAATTGCGAACAAGTGACAGTGGCGGCTGGGAAGTGCTGGTGGAGGACTTTTGCGCCGTCGAAGCTTGATATGAGGGAGGTATACTTGTTGGCAAATTTGTGGTACTTGAGCCAGCATGCTTGAGAGGTCCAGCAATGTCGTGAGGTGTGGCTATCAGCTGTTCGCCATCGAGCCTGAATCCAGTATCTGCCAGCTTGAGCTCATTGTCGAACTGATCTAGGTTGAGGTCTTTTGGGGGGAACCCTGCTTTGAGGTCGAAAGCTGGCAGGTCGGTCTTTGATGTGATTTCTTGCTTTAGGTCGGCGACCGTTGCTGTATCTGGTAATGAGATATTGGCGACGCCGTTTGGGCCTCGAACACGAAGTCTCATGATGCTCTTGATGGAAGATGAGTAAAACTTGTCTTGATTTAGGCTGATTTTTGGAAAGGCACAATAACGTGCAAGGAGCAGACAGAATAAGAATGTTAAGGATATGGTATTGCGTAGGAAAAGAAGGAAGGAAGTGACGACAAGAGGAAGGGACGATAAAGCCGCCGGAGCTGGATCCGTAATGCTTGGACCCTGGGAGTTTCAGACTACTCGTCTTGTCGCGGGTTTGTTTCATCGTTCACGCGTGTTTGCGCCGGAAGTCGTAGTACATTATCTGCCTTTCGCAGATTCTCAGCTATGGCAACGCCGGCTGGAGAAGTCAAGGGTGAAACGCCACTACCCACTACCGAAGTCGAGAATAACGCAACAGAACCGAATCAAGAAACAATCTCAGATGAGCAATACCGTGGGATGCACGACGTCCTTAACTATGTCTACGACTACCGCTCTCCTGAAGGGCATGATCCGTCGAAGCTGTTTCACAAACGCGTCAATAAGCGTTATGTGCCAGATTACTACGAAGTCATCAAAGAGCCTCAAGCTATGAGCAACATCAAACAAAAGCTTAGCGCCAAAAACTATCCAACATTCGAAGACTTTGTACGCGACTGGGCGTTGATTTGTCACAATGCACAAGTATACAACAGACCAGAATCTGGCGCGTATCAAGATGCGCTTACTGTCAAAGCTCTGGTTGAAGCTCAACTGAAGAAGATGATTGATGCTGGGCTCATCACATCGGACAGGGCAGTGTTTCCTTACTTGGGCGAAATACCTCATGCAGACGATGTACTACCAGATGAAGGTGCTGAGGAGGCAGAATCATCCGAATCCGAGTCAGAAGAGGAAGGCGAAAAGAAAAGAGCTCGTGGTAGGCCACGAAAATCAGAGAAGGAAGAGGGAGAGCCAGGAGCAGATATGGATGCACGAAAAAAAAGAGGCAGGCCGCCTCGGGTGGACACGCCGACCGAAGCGAGGATCAAAAACATATTGAAAGCTATGAGACGACCAAAGAATGCAGCTGGAGAGTATAAGATCTTACCATTCGATCGCTTACCAGACAAGATCACGATGCCGGGATATTACATGGAAGTGCAGAACCCTATGGCTGTCGACATTATCAAGAGAAAGTTCAAGAGAAAAAAGTACACCTCGGTTGAGCAGTTTATGCAAGATGTCGACCTCATGTTTGAAAATGCGAAACGCTTCAACGAAGACGATAGTCAGATATATAAGGATGCTGTGGACTTGCAGAAAGAAGCTCGCAGACTTGTCACCGAAGAAATGTCAAAACCTGATTCTGAGTTTGCGATGGAAGACGGTCGTATCCCTCTTCCCAATGGCATATCACATAATGGTGACATATACAAAGTTGGAGACTGGGTACACATTCAAAATGCCAACGATCTTACCAAGCCTATTGTGACACAGATCTACCGCACTTGGAAGGACGTTTCAGGCAACCAATACGTAAATGTATGCTGGTATTACAGGCCGGAGCAAACAGTACACAGATTCGATAAGCACTTCTACGAGAATGAGGTTGTCAAGACTGGGCAATACAGAGATCACTCAATTGAAGAAGTCATCAATCGTTGCTTCGTCATGTTCATCACTAGATGGCACAAAGGTCGACCGCGAGGTTATCCCAACAACAAGGAGATCTATGTCTGTGAATCACGATACAACGAGGAGAAACTAACATTCAACAAAATTAAGACATGGGCTAGTTGTTTACCTGACGAAGTGAGGGATAAGGACTATGAGATGGAACTGTATGCTGAGCCCAAAAAGATGAAGAAGCTGCCTAGTCCCATCGCATATCTACTGAAGGATGACTTGAAAGAGACAGATGAGTTACCGAAGCCAGAGTGGGGAGCAGACAACGCACCACCGAAGATTGGTGCAGTACATCGCCGGCCAAGAGACGCAAGAGTAAGCATATTATTAGGCGGTTTCCCCAAGTCAGACTAACAAAACCCTCAGGACTCACCACCTCCTCTACCTACGCCCAGCCCACCTCCGCAGCCAGTCCCACCACCACCTCAACCAACAAGACAGATGTCCACAACCATAAGCCAACCACTCCAGCAGTTTCGCAATCAAGCTTCGGGGTTCTCAACGTCAACCCCAGCACGACAGACACCTAATACATCCACACCACAACCTTTGCAATCGTTACAGGTTCCTTCACAAAATATTTCGCATGCTTCTGCATCACCTGTCCCACAAAGCACCTCCAGCCGACCGATAGCCCCAGTCCGTGGTCCAAGCTACAATACTACTGCACAAACACCTCAATCATCCTATGCAAGTTCTCATCTCAATACTAGCCTCCACCCCAGAACTTCTCTCGCGATCAGCCTAAGCAACACCAATTTTAACAACAACAACAATCGCTACACCAATACAACATCATCATCAAACACACACCCAAGCACGATACAACCTTACGCACCGTATACATCTGGTATCACAAACTACAAAGCACCACAACCAATTGAGGTATGGTCGTTGAACGATGCCGCCAACGCCAGTATACCACCCGATATTCGACATCAGTTTAGGTGTGATAATGCGGGGAGAGTATTGTTCTTTACTGCACCACCTGTCGAATTCGCAGAGCAGGAATCAACTATGGGTGCGCCCGGGGAGGGACCATTACTTGGCCACTCTATCGAATATACAGCCTCCAAGATTCGCCGCAAGGCTGAATTCGAGGAACGAAAGAAGCGAAGAGCAGAAGCACAAGTGGAGCGGACAGAGAAAAGGCAGAAAATACAGGAGGAACAGATCACGGAATTTAGTGATAAGGTCCAAGTCCTGTTACAGGAGGCGGTCAAAGCGCTGGAGACACAATTGAAGAGGGCGCCAGAAACGAGTTGATGAGGTATAAAGAGGTGGTGAAAACAGAGGACGACGCAACGAATCCAGGTACTAAAAGCATGTTATACCCCAAGTAGAGTATCGAAAACGCGTTCATCAGCTGCAGCTAGACGATGTATCTTGCTACAGACCAATATGTTCATACATGAGTATGTGTTTCAGCACTCTTGTTTCAAGTTTTAAAAGGGGCGGAATTGTGACGTAACCGAAATATCCAAGACAACATGGCAATCACAAACCTAGGTAGCAAACGAGCAAATATGAAATTATGTACATATCAAACGAAAACATAAAAGGTTAACAGATCGTCTACACCTCGCATCGAAGAAAAAACTCGTGCTGTCACTATTGCATTGCAATCTCGCCAACCTTCTTGTGAAACAAAGTAACATCATCCCGAGGCTGTCCCCAGTGACACAAAATGGCACTGCCCCTTCTTGTAGCAGCTATCGGAGGTCTTGCATATTACACAATAAGGTTATTCTGGAAACAACGACAGCCATCACGACCATCTCAACCAGATCAAGCACCACACATGCCAGTCCATCGACGACCATCTCCAGCTTCAAATCCTCAAAGCTCCTACTACCCACGCACACCAAAGGACATTACCAAAGTTATAGAAGTCCTCTGCAACTACTTGCCAGCGGAACTGGCACTCGAAGTTATCAAAGCTGCTGAATATTGGGTATGCGAGGAAGCGTCACGTGATGAGAGGTTGGTGATTGCAGAGCCTTCAGCTGGGACGGCATATCTACGAAGCTGGCCTATTCTTTGGGCATCAGGAGGTGCTACATCCAATTCACCACCGTATCCCGGCACTTCGTTGACCTTTGACGACCTTGCCGAGGATGCACCTGAAAGTTCGCCGTTGTCACCCAAACACAGAAGTAGGTCGGACGAATCACCAGGACCAGTCAAGCAGATAACATTCACCATATCTGCACGAGATCAAGGCTGGTCTTCCTTCCCGCAATGGCATGGCACATACGAAGGAAGTCATACTTGGTTTGAGGCACGGGTCATACAGCCTTCTGCTTCACAACAACCAATTGCAGAAGAAGCTGGAGGTGGAAACGGTGTACCGAGACGAAGAATGACTTTTACGTGTGATCTGAGCAGAGAGGAGATGGAGCTGTGGCGGCCGAGATTGGTGCAAGTGAATCTACATGCTTCACGACAAGAGAAGACGCATATTGTTACATGGAGATGGGACGCTGAGGATGAGGAGGAAAGGAAGTGGGTGAGGGATCTGAAGCAGGGAGAATGTGTTGAGCTCACGATTTGGGCGAGGTATCCTGGATGGGCTAACCATGTGCAGAGTGCGAAGATTGATGTGTTCGTGGAGGATTAGCGAGCACGTTGCCTCTTCAGGCTCTTCTATACATTAATACCACTTTTTGCTTACAGTCACTGCTGTGCTTACCTTTCTGCTTAGTTGTCTCCACTTTGAGTCCCTATTTTGATCACTTCATCTCTTCTCGTTCACAACAACAACAAGTATTATCACCACAATGATTCTCGCTCGTTTACCTTCGACTTTGCTTCTACTCATCGTTACGGCTCTCGCTTATGATGTGCCGCCTTCTGAACAAGTACCACTTCAAGCGCCTCACTCTCAAAAGCAGCCTCATAAGATAGCTATTATAGGTAACGCCATCGAGCTATGGACTCGAGCGCATGAATGATGCTGACTCTCAAATAGGTGCTGGATCAGCAGGTTCATCAGCAGCATACTACCTCTCGCAATATCTTGCCAACCACACCTCCTTTTCCCTCCCACCACTCAACATCACCATCTTCGAGCGGGGCGAGTACATTGGTGGTCGTAGCACTACCGTCCCAGTCTTCGGCAACCTCTCACAGCCCGTCGAACTCGGCGCCTCCATCTTTGTCTCAGTCAACCACAACCTCGTCCATGCCGTGAACACCTTGAACTTAAGCACCACAGACGACGATGAAGATGGCGATGATGGTAGACAAGTCCTGGGCATCTGGAATGGAAAAGAGTTCGTTTATACACAGGACTTAGTAGCTGGACGTTGGAAGTCATGGTGGAATACTGCGAAGCTGTTCTATCGATATGGAGTTATGGAGCCGTACCGTACACGGAATGCGATGCAGGAGACTGTTCGACGCTTTCTGCAGATGTACAAGGATCCGGTCTTCCCGTTTCGTTCACTCACCGATGCTGTGAGAGCTGTGGATCTAGAAACTGTTGTTGGCGTCACTGGAGCAGAACACTTGGAGAAAGCTGGTGTGACGGGACTATTCGCACAAGAGCTCATCCAAGCCAGTACACGAGTCAATTATGCTCAGGATCTGGCAAACATACATGGTGTCGAGGCCATGGTGTGCATGGCGACTGACGGCGCGATGGCTGTGAAAGGTGGGAACTGGCAGATGTTTGCTGAGATGATCATGGCGAGTGGTGCTGGCGTCCTACTGAACACAACTGTCATAATCATCAACAAGACATCAGAAGGAAGACATGGGTTAAGATGGAAGTCACAAATGCTTGAAGGAGAATCAGTCGACGAATTTGATGCTGTGATACTCGCGGCACCATATCACCAAACCAATATTCAGTTCACACCAGCCTTGACGAACCCTCCAGCAAAGCATGATTATGTTAATCTTTACACTACCTTGTTCAGCACACCATATACCTTGTCACCGACCTACTTCAACCTTCCTGTCATAGCTCGAGTCCCAGATATGGTTCTTACCACCTTGCCACCAACGGGCGAGCATGCCAACCACAACCAAAACACTGGTCTAGGACCCGACTCTATCTTCAGTATTTCGCAAGTCCGCACCGCAGTCAATCCAACCACACAAGCTCGTGAGCGTGTCTACAAGATCTTCTCGTCCGCACCCATATCCGAGCAGCAACTTCATAAATTCATCCATGTTCCTTCTACCACTGCACTCAATACGACAAAAGAATTGCCACAACCAATATCATGGCATCACGAAAAGCTCTGGCAATCATATCCTTACCTGCCCCCTGTGACCGAAGGGTTTGACAACATTCGACTCATTGGAGATGACTTGGAGACACCAGCAAGGGGCGTGTGGTATACCAGTGGAATTGAGCAATTTATTAGCACGATGGAGACGTCAAGTTTGATGGGCATGAATGTGGCGAGGTTGATTGTTGATGAGTTGATTGAGCTGGAGAGGAAGAAGGAGCTATAGCTGGACTGATCAGGGTGATTTGCCTTCTGAGTATGAGCTATGATTTACGAAATTATGTTATGATGAAGCAGTGGATTCTGCAGATCCGAGCTGGTGCCGCGTGCTATGATGAGGTGGTTGCAACTAATCCAACGAAGCATATCCGTAACGCCTAAGAGGTAAACGAGAAAGAAAATTGGAGGTTCTGTTGTCTGTGAATGCCATCTCCATATATTTTTCTTTTAAGTTGTTGTCTTGACTTGATCAGAATCATCGATACTCTTCACAGACAGCAGAACCTTTCTTTACAAATATCATCGGCACCCTTCACAAGCATGATTGGTAGCGTTCGAGAACGATAAAGCCTTTCTCTAGGAGATGAGATCTTCCTCTCTTCAGTCACCTTTGGATCGGCTATATATACAAATCGGCCCTGGCTTTGTCCATGCTCCACCTGGAGACCTATATGGTGATGACGCCCACCTATACGCTCACGAAGGAGAATAGCGTATACCCTCACGCCACAACGACAAGCCGCCCTCCTTAGCCCGTAACATTTACAAAGTGAAGATGAGGACGAAGAAGAAGCAGATGATGAGGACGAAGATGATGAAGAGGCAGAGGCCGAAGACGATGAGGAGGAGGATATTACAATGTTTGACGAGGATGGGCACGACCGCTCAATCACTAACACCACCCTCCCAACTACACAACAAGTAGTTCCGTCATCTACCCCAAGAGCTCCACTCTCTTTGCCAGTCGCTACTGCCAGACCAGTCACTGGTCGTCCTCCTCAAGATGCCACCATGGCCCCTCCAACCCGTCCTCACATTCGACACCTATCTGCGACATCTGCTGTTCCTACCCTGGCTCCCTCAATCCCAGCTATGCCACTCGCTCGCTTGAAAGCACCACTCGTCTTCGGCACCGGTACTTCCGCCCCAGCCCTGCCTGGTATATATCATCCTCCCCATCCGACACGCCAGGAATGGCGTCGTGGACTCGCTAAAGACGGCACCCAATACGAGTCAATGCGGTATCTCGCCACTGCCTTTGGCATGGCGCACGTTGCTATTGGGGTTGTTTTTCGTCACGTCCCAGGCCAGCATGTCGAGTTCGTCGTTGTGGCGGGTCGTGATACCAACAAACGCATCAACTATCGCGTTCTTAGTCGTTCTCTGGCTAATAGAACTCACCACACCACGCATTGGGCCACTAAGAATTTCAACTCGTCGGCTATCAAGTATCGTGACATCAATCAGTCTGGCTTCACTATTGGTCGGTTCCCAGGAAAGAATAAGGGCAATGAGCAGATTGTCAGAGACGTCATCAATACATGTGCAAATAAACGTGGGATGGATGAATGGCCCGTGGGGAAGGACGGGGAGTCGGGAGAGGAAGTGACAGATCCTGATATGGAGGATCACCC
>Ga0160427_10001685_pt1 | contig 13478 bp, 5 predicted proteins | sample SolpanmetagenomL_FD_108194 | JGI IMG/M metagenome (GOLD analysis project Ga0160427, IMG submission 108194) | Solar panel surface microbial communities from Lawrence Berkeley National Laboratory, California, USA - L | ecosystem: Engineered > Built environment > Solar panel > Unclassified ...
CAAAAAATTATCCGCGGAAAAGAATGGAATTGAACCATCAGGTGTTAAAACACAATATTTAGCAAATATCTCGCCTTACCAGTAGCAACTTTTCCTATACATTTAACCCATCTTTAAGTAAGTATCCTATTTAATTGGATACTAAGTTAAGGACAGAAGATCTACGAGTTAGACCGGCTTCGATCCGGCATCTTCTTTCTCGACAAGAAAGTACTTTACCAATTAAGTAACTAACTCTTTTTTTCTTTTTACTCTCCTTCCAGTATTTTGGTGATAAATTAAAGGAAGATACAAAAGAGGGAAAACTGTAAAGGTCAAATAGTGTTTATTAATAGCCCTCTACTCTGCACGAGACAAAAGAATGGAAACAGTGTACTGTTTTTAAAGAGATAAGGTTACGGCCAACCGAATTCGAATCGGTGCACATCGTTTGGAAGACGAACGGTCTACCATTAACCTATGGCCGTTTCGTACTTGCTCACTTATACGTACATTACTAATGTTAACTTAAACAACTTGTATTATTAATTTTTTTAAGCTTACATTGCACTATAAAAAAAAACCTTACCTGGAAGACCCTAAGATCTAAACGGTAAGGTAAAAAAAACAAATGTTTTTTTTTATACTAAGATAGCTTGACTATCTATTTTTCTGGCTCTAAGCTTAGACACAGGAGTCTTGTTCAGTACTCAATCTATGTCATGTATTATATATTCTTGTTTATCTAAATACAATTTTCTAGTTTTACTGTCAAAAGTATAGTTTGTACTATATTTTATCCCATTAAGAACGCATTCATCAAATCTTTTTAAGTAAGGCTCATTTGAATATAATTCCGTGTAAACAGAAGCTAGCATTGTTTTTAGAATAGGTACTTTGTCACAAGTTGTACCAAAACAGTCATGTACTGAGTAAAACTGTGCTCCTTTAAAGTTTCTATAGAAGTTATTACATAGTAAACTTAAAGATGTTGCATCTAAAGAGTGAATTAAATTAGGCATTAGAGCTCTAATTTGCTTGGTTTTACTATATTTGTCTTTTATATTAGTTTTAAGGTTAATTTTTATTTTGCTGTGTGTGAAAGGTTTGATTACAGTAGTTTTACTTTCAAGATAACTTTGTTTTATTACCAATCCCGTAGGAAGTATCCATACTATAGGTAATTCTAACATGTTTAACATTTTACCTACATTATATAAATATCTAGTAAGTTTACGAATCTTTTCAAAATCATTAGTAATAATGTCTTTAATACTGCTTACTAAAAGAGAAACATCCTTTGTATTAATCTTAACACTTTTTTCTAAATTAACTTTATCTGAATACCAGCTTATTTTACTATCTTTTACCTCAATAGGCTCTAAAGTATCTAAAACATATTTAGTCATAGATCTAGTAGAAGAGTTGTATGGTATAGTCATAACAGCTTTTTTCACATAAGATCTGTCCCATATAAATTTCCTAAGTCTATCATAAGATCCTTCATTTTCTTTTTCTATTCCTGTAGATTTTGCTTCAAACAGGTTAATAAGTTTATGTAAAAGAAAGTTATAAAAATCTTTAGGTTTATCCGAATCAACGGATAGATTTAACTCTTTGAATAGTGTTTCTTCATTACTTAATAAGGCCATATGTTGAAAACCATTACAAGTAGCATCTAATAAAATGGGTAAATAGGTTTCAAAGGTACTAGCATCCTCGTTAATAGAGAAGTCATAGAATCTTTTAAATTCCGTACAAAATGCTAAAAATAAAAGCTTATCTTTTGCTTTAAGGAGTAATATACCATTATCATAGTTTATAATATTGTCAATATTTTTATTTATTCACGCTAATTTTAAGCTATGTGATTGTTTAGTTAAAGAACCTCCAAAACAAGTAGCACCATATATTTTAAGGTAATCAATACTTCTAAGATCACTTTTATGAATAAAACTGGGTCTACTGAATAATATTAGAGCTCTAGCTAACTCATTTGACTGATAATTAAAATAAATAGGAGAACAATATATTCTACCTCTTTGATCCAATCTTACAGGGAAATAAATGGCATCGAACTTTCTATAGAACTGGGCTATATCTAATATAGCTTCTTGTAGTAAAACTTTACTAATGTACGCTTTATATACATTATCTTGATATCTACTCTTATTATCTATTTCTTCAAACTTATGTTTCTCATTAATTTGATGTAGTAACTTATGTTTATCAGTGGTAAGATAATCTAATAATGCTGTATTAACCTTAAAAGGAGTAGAATTAATATGATTAATCATGTCATAAACTTTATTATTAGCAAGAATTTCAGAATTCAATGCATAACCCTTTTTACTTATAAATATATCTTCCTTGTAGTTTATATCATTTAATAAATAACCTCCTGAAGTATCTGCTTTGTAGGGTCTAGGTTTTACAATCATGGGCAGTTTATTAGGTAAATCAATAATTTTGTATTTCATATCTATAATATTATTAGCCTCTTTACTTACATATAAAAGATATTGTTTATTATCAAAAGCAATAGTTACCAGTTTTTTGCCAGTCATGTTAGCAGTCTCAAGTATTTCTAATAACTTAATACCTAGGTTAGTACGAAATGTATCGTCTATTACTTCAAAACGCTTAACATTATCTACTTGTCACTTTACATATCAATCACTATAAGTTATATTATGTTCAGGATTTTTACTACGATAAGCTTCTCTAAAAATACTAAAATACTTAATTAACATTTTCTTACCCATAGTTATAGACACACTAATTAACTTATTTTTATCATCAAAATCAGACTTTTGGAAACTTAAAATAGAAAGAAATGTACTTAAGCATATATTCAGAATATAATCTTTACCGACGAGATTAATTATATCTAGCATAAAAATATCATCATTATTTTTAGAATGTTTATAGTAATTACCTAAATTATTAATATAGATATTAAGTAACTCTATTTTACTTATAATGTACTTACTTAAATTAGGAGTAAGAATATCACTATTAATACCACCTAAGGTAAAGCCTTGCTTATTAGACTCAAATTTAAGCTCTTCAGATACTATCTTTTCAATCTCAATTTGCATTTTTTCATTAACTAGACTACCTGATTCCTTAAAATAACTTTCAATGTTATTAAGAACTTTAGTTATAAATCTATTAGTATGATTTTCTATTATACTAACTTTTCTAGCAGATACAGAACCAGTATCTAATACTCTAGAATAAGTAGAAAACTTCCTTTTATTACTTATACTATTTTCTCTAGCAGTCTTTCTAGCTTTATTAGCTATTTTTCTTCTAGCACTATCCCTTAGTACATCATAAAAAGGTTTATCATTATTCTCTTTTACAGGAGGTGAAATTTTTTTAGCTACACCTCTTTTATAAGACCCCTTTAATTCTTTACACCTGCTTTGTTTTATTTGTAGAAAAGTTTTACCCACGTCTTCTTTTGGGTAATATAATAAATAAAATCTTAATTTAAAATTAGATTCTTCTTCACTAAAAGCACTATTATAAACAGTAAATACAATATTTGTTGTAAAATCTTCAAATGTAAACTTCTTCTTGTCAAAGAATCAAGTGGCTATACGTGAATTTTCATAAGAAACTAACAGACCATAACTAGTATTTTCATGTAATTCGGATAACAATGCTTTATGGAAACTATTCTGAGAGTTTTCAAGGCAGTTATATGTCATAAGGTAGTTACTTTTGCTTTTGTAAGGAAATACAGTGTTTTCTTGTGATATATTGTTAAAATATTTGCATGTAGTAGAAAAATGTTTTATGTAGGAAGGAAAAGGAGGAATAAGGATAAAGGGAGTACTATAATTAATCATTTCATTGTTGTATCTTTGTATCATATTTTATTGTTTGAATTGTTTACACCGAGACAAAACCCTGAGGAAACCTGAACTATTCTTCATAGCAAGTTGTGTGCGGGATAACTCTCAAAAGTTTAATGCACTACTCTTCCCTAAAGAGAAATCAATATGAACTATAAGTATTTGTCACAGCTAAATGTATGCTTAAAAACACTAAGATGTGTGTACCTGTAACTAAGCTCTGTGTACGAAGAAATGGACAATTTTAAGGACTGTTGATGCTTACGTTTAAGGATATACTTATATCCACTCCAGACTCTGCAACTAGCCACAGAGCTAGTAACAAAGAAAGACTGATAAAACTTGAATATACATTTTACCAGGGAAGATAGTTTCAAAAAATCGGTATCCTGGTTCTAAACAAAGTCGGGTTATATTTAGACAACTTAAAAAAATTGATATCCCTTCCATGGAAAGGAAAAATATCTTAGTATTCTTGGTATGTTCCCCCCCACCTTCCGGCTTTTAGATTATTTTTATATCTCTTGATTAATTTACCACCTAATGCTAGAATAACACTAACAACAACACAGTTTTTATCATCTTCTATGTGTTGGTAAGAAAGAGTCAATAAAAATTTAAGTAAAACTAAGTTTATAATGTAGTTTTTACCAACATTGGAAATAATTTCATTGATAAGTTGTTTTTCTTTGGATTTACTAGTAGTTTTATCAGCTATTAGCCTGCCTACAATATCGATGATAATATCCATCTTGTGTAATATAAATTTATTTATCTTAGGATTAAGTAAATCCGTATTAATACCATTTAAAAAATATTCTTTTTTCTTACTACTGTAAAACAAATTGAACTCGTCGAAAACAAACTCTTCAATCATTAATTGCATTTCATTATTAGAGACCCCCTATCCTTTGTCACTGTAAAGTAATTTCTGCATCAAACAGTCCATGAAGTTAATTTTTTTTTCAGGAACTAAAGAACTAATGTACTTATTGTAAAGCCTTTTACTTTTAAGTGCAGAGCAAGGCGAAAGCCATGCACCATTTTTAGCCATATAATAATTTTTATTCATAGTTTTATTCATAGTTTTGTTCATAGTTTTATTCATAATTGCTGATTGTCGGACAGTACCGATAGTGGGTTCACTTTCGCCAGTTATTTGATATTTATCAAACAATAGGCTATCTCTGCCAAGCCTAATAATAATCTAATAACCTAGAAAAATATCAGGTAGTTGCTCCACAGGGTGTTTGATGTTCCCTCGGACTCTCTCCGTATAAATATGCCAAAAAAGCGTTCAATCCCTACAAAATAGGATACTAAAAAGCAAACTAAAAAGTGAAGAATTGGATGAAGAGGGTTATCTCTCCATAGAAAGGATAAAATAATGTTCCGATGTGAGTGTTTTTTTGATGCAGATGGTATAGTCATAACAGCTTTTTTAACGTCTTCCAGGAGAGGAGAGAAGAGGAGAGGAGACCGGCGATTGTAAATTATTTGCCTAGTATTCTAAATTTATTTTAACTTGTTTACTTAAACATCTGTAAGATAAAAAATAAGTATATTAGATACTATCTAATATACTTATTATTAGTAATATATGTAATAATAAATATATTATAATATATAAATAAAATTTATTTATATACAGGTATGCATTTTATATTAAACTTTAAGCAAAGTGCATAACCATAGTTCATGTTTGCATCAAAATATAAAAATAATTTTTTAAAGTTTTACTTAACGATTTTATGCTTAATTTATTAAAACAAAAAACTATTGCTGCCGAGCCATATAACTATACAGGTATCTATAAAACTATAAATGATAACATACTTGTTAAAAATGATAGTGAAAGTGTAAATAATGCGGCTAGTTTCCTTACTTTTGGTTCTATAGGAATAGAGAAAAGGAAAGAAACAAAACATAACTTACCTGCTAGCAAAGAATGACTTAATAGCATATATACATATAACAAAAATAATGCTAAACTTTTTTCTAGCACAGACAAATTAGTGGCTAGATTAATTAAAAGTTATTTTAATCTGAGTATATTAAAAACCAAAAAAAAATCTAGTCGTGTACAAATTAGATTTAAACGATTATCACTTAACAGAATATTAGTGAGTAAAGCAGAAATAAAACATGCAAATAATAAAGTAATAGTAAATGTCTATGTGTATAACAGAAACAAAAAATTTTTACTTTTAAAATATAAAACTATATATAAAAAACTTTTAAATACAAAAAGAAAAAATTTAAATAAAAAAACCTTAAATAGACGTTCAAAAAAAAGAATAATAAGAATGTCTTTACTTAACTACTACAAAAGAAACATAAGCAAAATAAATAAGACATGTCTTGTTTCCCCTTTCCTTTCTGTGCAGCACACTCTTCCCTCAAGAGAAGGAAAAACAGCAATTTCTTGTTTTTTGTCCCTACAAGGAGAAAAGAAAAAACACAGCTTGGTAAAGCAAAATGTTATTAAAAAGAAAAAATGGTTTTTTTACAAATTGATAAACTTTTGCAATACATTCCCAGTATCTGAAAGTTTAAATAATATTTATAATCCTGCACACAAAGAGTTTTCATTGTGTGCAGGGCTCTCCTTAAGTAACTATACAACAAACAGCGAAAAACTTGAGCTTGAGGAGGAAAACACTAAAAAAGTATCTAGAAAAAAGAATTATTATTTTATGAAGCATAAAATAAGATTAATAACTGTAAAAAGTTTACGTGTTTTAAAAAAAGCCAGATCACATAGAAAATTAATTCTAAACAGTCTTAAATGGAACAATAGAAGTTTCAAGACATACGAAATTAAATGTTATAAAAATTATTTAAGCAAGTTGTACGTAAAAGAAATGCTTTGCTTGTATTATATGCAATTGTTGGTTATAAATAGTAATAAATTTAAAAGTTGATTTTCACTAGGTATTAAAAGCCTTCTTTCTAGAATTTATAAAAAGAAAATTGAATTAAACTTTATTAATTTAAAATATCTACATCTTAACAATGATAATTTTATTGAATCTATAAACACAAAACTTAAAAACCGGAATAATAGGCTCTTGAGAGTATTAAAAAAAGCTATTAAACTAGTAAAAATACCATCCTCAAAACTACATTATTCTAAATACATAGATAGTGTTCAAAAAAGAGAAACAAAGGGTTTTAAGTTAAATATAAGTGATATAGAAAAATTTGTTATGCATACTTTAAAGTACAAAGTTGTAAATGGTGTAAGAGTAGAAGCTGCCGGAAGATTATCTAAACGACTAACTGCTTCAAGATCTGTATTTAAAATGAAATATAAAGGAAGTATAAAAAATATAGATTCTTCATATAAAAATATATCTTCTGCTATGTTAAGGGGGTATACTAAGCCAAATGTACAACAAACAAGTGTAAGCTCAAAAACACGTAATGGATCTTTTGGGCTAAAAGGATGAATTAGCAGTTATTAAATTATTAAGTCACTTTTATCTATATATAAACGCCTCTTTTATCTCCAGTTTCCTTTCTCCTCTCTCCTTTCTCCTCTCCTCTCTCCTTTCTCCTCTCCTCTCTCCTTTCTACAGGAGAGGGGGCGCTAAAAAGAAAAAACCATTAATTTTCTGTTGTATGCTTTTTCATAGTATTTTTGCTAACTTATCTCTTTTTTACTACACTCATAAGAGATAAAATTAAAAACAGGACACTACTGATAATAACAATGTTTTATACCATCGCCCGTCTCCAGTCTTTTGTCTACTTTTTCCAGTCTCCTCTCTCCTCTCTCCTGGAGAGGAGAGGCGTCTAACTTTACAAGAAATATTTATTTCTTGTATTAATATGTGTATAAAGCGAATTAATACATATGTATAGAAACATCTAGTATACGAGTTAGTAAATATTAGTAATATATATAGGTTAGTTTATTTAACATATGTATTAATAAAAACATCTTGTATATAAGTTAGTATATATTAGTAATGTATAAATAAATTTATTTGTATTATTTTTTTTTTAGGTTAAAATTATTGAGTTTGATGATGGCTCTGATTGAACGCTGTCCAAAGGCTTGACACATGCTAATCGTACGTCATTTTTTGTGTATAAAACACTTAAAATGAAGTGGTGTAAAGGTGAGTAAAAGGTATTTCGGCTTCCTTAAAGTAGGGCTAAATCCCCTATACGGTATATGTACCAAAAGAAGATGTTTTTATTTTTCGCTTTAAGATGCTCATTACATTATTGGGTAAGTAGTAGTTAAGGTAATTTCTTAACTAGCTTAAGCTCATAGTCGAAACTGAGAGGTTGATCGACCACATTGGGTCTGAAAAAACCCCAATACGTATAGTACAGCAGTGAGGAATATTGGTCAATGGCCTAACGGCTGAACCAGCAATTTGGGGGAATGTAAGTATGTTTATTTTAGGTGACACACCTGAATAACGCATACGTTTCAACTACGTTGAATAAAGTTCTAGATAAATGACTGATAATGACAATTATTTATCTATATGTCTTGACCAAATCTTGTGCCAGCAGTCGCGGTAATACAAGGAAGACTAGTGTTATTCATCTTTATTAGGTTTAAAGGGTACCTAGACGGTATATCTAGCCCCCAAAGGGTACGGGTTTACTAGAGTTTTATGGAAGAGGTAAATATTAGGACCATTGGTGTAGAGATACAATGTTTTGATACTAATGGGACGGATAACAGCGAAGGCAACCCTCTATATATAAACTGACGTTGAGGGACGAAGGCTTGGGGAGCAAATAGGATTAGATACCCTAGTAGTCCAGGCAGAAAATTATGAGTGTTATAGACTAGACAAAAAGTTGGTGTATAAATGAAAGTGTAAGCACTCCACCTCAAGAGTAATGTGGCAACGCAGGAACTGAAATCATTAGACCGTTTCTGAAACCAGTAGTGATGTATGTTATTTAATTCGATAACCCTCGAAAAACCTTACCACAATTTGAATATTATTTACTTAAATATTACAAGCGTTGCACGGCTGTCTTCAGTTAATGTCGTGAGATTTTGGTTAGATCCATTAAATTAACGTAAACCCTTGCTTTATTTTATGTTTATAAAGTAGTTCACCACTATATTGGATACGATAACAGGGACCAAGACAAGTCATCATGACCTTAATATTGTGGGCTATAGACGTGCCGCATATGCCTGTACAAAGGGAGGCAAAAATGTGAATTTGAGCTAATCCCCAAAACAGGATATAACATGGATTGTAGTCTGAAATTCGACTGCATTAATAAGGAATTACTAGTAATCGTGAATCACCACATCACGGTGGATTTAATCTCAGATAGGTACTAACCACTCGTCAGGCGCTGAAAGGGGTATGCGCAATAAGTTTGGTTTCTTTTAGATTTGTTATCTAATTAATTAGAATTAGATGTTTCTTTGAGCAATTTTCGTATGCGTGACTCTGATTGGTGTTAAGTCGAAATATGGTTCGTGTAGTGGAAATTGCACGGGATTTATAAAAATTAACAACACCCCCCCCAAAAAAAAAAAGAGAGCTTAACTTAATGGTAAAGTATGTGACTTTTAATCATTGTAATATGAGTTCAAATCTCATAGCTCTTATGCATGTTGCACAGTACGATCCGCATAAAGCCCCTTATTATAAGATGTTTGTAAGAGCATTGTTTAGTTATGTAAAAAACTTAAGTTTTTTTCTCTATCCTTTCCTCTTTTGGAGACTGGTTACAGAGTTAAAAGTTAGATATAAAGATACCTTAATTTAAGGGTAAGTATATGACTTTTGAACAGCCAACTTTAAAATTTTATAATTTTAAGTTTACAGACTTCTATGGAGCATTGTCTGGTGAATTGTTTGCTAGACAAACAAACCTTTATATAGCCTGGTTAGCATAAAAGCAATGCACCCGTTTTGTAATCGGAAGAAGCAAGTGCAATACTTGCACTGGGCTCATTACGTGTTATAATTAAAAAAAAGTTTATTTTTTACTCCCGTGAACTGGACGGGTGTTAGTAAAAGAGTGTAACATGCAAGACATCCAGATTCTTTGCCTTTGCATATTAATATAGAGTATTGTTGCTAGAAGAAAGGGGTTATTTAATGGTTTGCTTTACCTATAATCATAGCTGTACTAAATTCTGAAAGTAGTACTGGACTATAACAATTATGTAGCACTACATTATAAAAAAAAATGCGGGTTAATGTAATAGTAACATAACTGGCTCATGACCAGTAAATAGAGGTGCAAATCCTTTGTCCGCATTGTCACCTTTCTCCTCTGTTTGGAAGAAAATAAACAGGAGAGTTGTAAAAATAAAAAAGAGAAAACAGGAAAGCATGAACATATAAATTAAGGCTATAGCTTAATTGGTAGAGCAAGCTGCTCATGATAGCTCAGATGAGTGTTCAAATCACTCTGGCCTTATCGCACATAAGTTTGTCACACAATGCTTCACGAATCCTTTTTAAGGTAGAAAATGAAAAAACGGAGGTAACAACTCACTGGTCTTTCACAAATTAAGGAGATTTATTATTATGAAAATAAGCTATTTTATTATAACTGTTGTAAGATTTTTTTTTGCAAGTGCAGGATCACTTACTTAGAAATTAAATTATACTAGCTGCATTTTAGAGATTAAAAGGACGTATATAAGGCCAAGGGCGCTAAGGGCTAAATTAAGTAAATCTACGTACCAGCTTTAAACGCATATATTACTAGAATTATAAAGGCTAACATTACGAATTAACATCGTACGGCTACAGCTGCTTTTAGATTAGCCTGTTAGCCTTTTACTCTTGAGAAAAAAAAGACCTTATTTGGCTATAGAAAACTATATACCTTTAAAAGGTAATTTAGTTTTACATTGTTTTACATAACTTAAGAACATTATTATTAGTAATTTTTATAATAAACTAGATTAGTTACAAACCACATTGTTTGTTGCGCTATATTTCTTTGGCAATTATATGAACAATTTTTAAGTATTTGTTTTAGCTGTTTTTACTATTAGATAAATACGGTATATATAAGTTGGCTGGTTTTATGCCACTAAATTATGAAATACCATTTCGAAGAAAAGACTTTACACAAGATGTTTATGTGGCTTAATATAATCCTAATCGTTTATTACTTTAATAGTGAATGTTTATAACTAAAAAAAATCCGAGTGCTGGAATTGGTAGACAGGGAAAATTTAAGCTTTTCTGATATTATATCGTGAACGTTCGACTCGTTCCTTGGATACATGGTTTTTTAATAGAATTATATTTATTTAAAATGTTGCCTTTATTTTTGTTTATGTATATTACAATATATTATTTACTTATTAAGACTTTTGTATATAATAATGATATATACAGACACAAAGATTATTTATTAAAAAAATCTATAAAGACTTTAATCACCTATACTTAATAATTTTTTTATTACACAAATACATGTTAAGTACAGACCCACTAGTCAAGTGGTTAAGACATTACACTTTCACTGTAACATCTTGGGTTCGAACCCCAAGTGGGTTATTTTCTTTTTTCTCTTTAACTAGGCTTTTTTATTAAGTATATCGTAATATACACAAACAATATAAGCAGGGCTTTACTCTCCAGGACATGTAAAAAAAATAAATATATTATAAACCTTTAGTGTCTGATAATAAGGTTTAATCTATCATTGTTATTAGAAACCTTTCCACGGTTTCCTATTTTTGCTCATAGTGTTACTCTAACTTCCCTGCTTAGTAGAGAGTGCAAACAAATCAAACAGATTAGGTATACATTAGGTATATATTAGTAATGTATGTTTAATACATAAGTAGGGGATATAGTTTAACTGGTAAAACTGCGATTTTGCATATCGTTATTTTAGGATCGAGTCCTAATATCTCCACAATACTTATCCATATAAAGCCCGAGAAGCTCAATTGGCCGAGCGGAGCTCTGAAGATGCTTAGGTTGTAAGTTCAAGTCTTACCTTGGGCACAGGTTAATATCTTTTTTCAAATGCCGTTACATGTTTAATTTAGAAACAATGTGATTTATTATATTAATATAACGTTAACGGTTGTGTATGTTAAATCGAATATTATACTTTTGCAATTATATAATTATAAAATACTATTTACATAGCCGTACTATAGGTATACAAAAGATCTTAATAATTTAGGCCGTAACTTCTAATTTACATACGGTTTCTTAAAAGCTAAAAATTAAACAAGAAATTTTGCTTACATGTTATTTACTATTAGTAGAACAAACTAAATTATAGTATCACTCTATTTTGATAGTAAAGGTCAACCTTTTAATAAAAGAGATAAAAAATAAAAAAAATGATACAAGCAGCAAAAATTATAGGAACAGGACTAGCTACAACAGGGCTAATCGGTGCAGGTGTTGGAATCGGAGTAGTGTTTGGTGCCTTAATATTAGGTGTAGCAAGAAACCCTTCTTTAAGAGGACAACTGTTTTCTTACGCAATCCTTGGTTTCGCCTTTGCAGAAGCAACAGGATTATTTGCTTTAATGATGGCTTTTTTACTATTATACGTGGCATAATAGTAAAAAAATAACTTAATATTTTTATTAAAACCTATAAAGCTATATTAGCTTATACACAAAAAAAAAACAAATATGAGACTTTTAAAAAGCCTCATTAGTGCAACATTCTAACTTGCACAAGGTATAGTTTAGTTTATTTTAAAAGGTTTTTCCTCACCATTTTGAGCTAGCCGTATAGTTTTAGCTGGTTATATTTATAACTTTAATTTATGCTTTAAGCCAGTAAGCATAATTTATAATTATATATTTAGTCTGGTGTTTGTGTAAGATGTGAAAAAAGCCTTAAAAATGACATTAAGTGGCTATTATTAATAGGAACTTAGGCTAAATATTTTTGTTACACACTTGTTACAAGATATATGCACACTGCATATACTATACTTATATTAAATAATACACCACATGAAGCATATGTAGTTTATTTATTTTATTTAACATAAGCGAGGTTTTACTTATCTATAGAAACATATGTAAAAACCATTTATTATTTAATTTTTGTTTAATTTCTTTTATCCTGCTTTTTTTCTTTCTTAGGTTAATACGTTCATAAACGGTCAGCAAAAATAGTAGCACTTGAACATAAGAATAATACTGATTAAGAAAATTCAAAGTAATCTCTTAAAGCCTTTAAAAATAAAGAAACTAACATTAACAAAACGGATGAAGATGCTAATGAAAGAAAAAAATATTACAGAAAGAAAATAAAGCTAGATATCTAGCAAGATACAGAAAGAAAAATAAATAAAAATAGGTATGCTGAAATTGGCAGACAGGTTCCACTTAGGATGGAATGGTTTAATCCCCGTGCAAGTTCAAGTCTTGTTACCTATACATGGAAAGATTTTTTAAGCTAGAAAAAAAACATTGCTCTCTTCTGCCTATGATACATTAAAAAACGGTATTTTTTTTTTTTTTCGAGGTAAGAGTAGAAGGATTAAAAAAATATTATGCTTTTGGAAAAACTAGCAAATAAAAATATATTCCGTGGACTAATCGGTAAGTCATAAATTTTTGGTATTTAGCATTGAATGTTCGAATCATTCCGGAATAATAATAACTATTACTTTTTTATATGTGTAAGA
>Ga0160427_10001686_pt1 | contig 13474 bp, 12 predicted proteins | sample SolpanmetagenomL_FD_108194 | JGI IMG/M metagenome (GOLD analysis project Ga0160427, IMG submission 108194) | Solar panel surface microbial communities from Lawrence Berkeley National Laboratory, California, USA - L | ecosystem: Engineered > Built environment > Solar panel > Unclassified ...
AGATACTTCTTTGTGCAACACTGGATTGTCACCATCATCAAAAACGTTCCCAAAATTTATGACAGTTCTGCTTTCGATGTATCTGTCAATGACGAACATCTTCCTATTGTTCTCCTGGAATCAACTGCTGCATCCACATCGCCCTCGTCCGCCGGTGGACCGCCTCGACAACTTGACACTGCCTTTCTAGATTCCATAGCCGAAAAATGTATGGACGTTTTGCTGGAAGAACACCAAATACGTGTTTATTGTGTCATGATTACTGCACCTAATACTCTGCCACGTACATGGAAGAATGGTCGAAGGGAAATTCGAAACATGCTTTGTCGGAAAGAATTTGACCTAGGTGGCCTACCTTGCGTTCATGTCAAATTTGGAGTTGAACGCGCTGTATTGAATCTTCCTATTGGTGTAGATCCTGTCGGAGGCATCTGGTCACCACAAGCCACTCAATCCCGACAGGAAATACTGTTACAGAATGAGAAGCAATATTCTGGATATGACTACCGCGAAGTCATTATAGACGACAAGACCAATACATATTTAAATGCCTTCACAAGTATCGTCGACGTGTTTCAATGGCGTGTAGCACGACAAGAGAGCGAATTGAGTTATTGCACCGTCGATGGACGAGGAAAAGAAGGAAAACATGTCAGTTGGAAAAAGCTAGATATCAAGATTGCCTCAGTTGCAGCATATCTTAAACGAAAAGGACTCAAAGCAGGAGATCACATCATCTTGATCTATCCCCATTGCGAAGAGTTTGTGTATGCTGTACACGCATGCTTTTGCTCTGGCATCATAGCAATACCGTTGGGTCCACTTGATCAAAACCGTTTATCAGAAGATGTTCCGGCTCTTCTTCACATCATTTCAGATTACAATGTCCGTGCAATTCTCGTCAACAATGACGTTGAGTCTCTCATGAAACAAAAGACTGTCGCTCAGCACATCAAACAAACAGCATCTGTGCTCAAGATCAACATGCCACCGACACACAACACAACTAAACCCACAAAGCAGAATGCTGGTTGTAGGGATTTGGGATTCACTGTGAAGCCGACTTGGGTTCAACCAGGAAGTACCAGTCTTGTCTGGATGTACTGGACACCCGATCAGCGACGGGTGGCTGTGAGTTTGGGTCATGATACAATCATGGGTATATGTAAGGTGCAGAAGGAAACATGCCAAATGACGAGTAGTCGGCCAGTTCTAGGTTGTGTAAGGAGTACAAGCGGATTAGGCTTTGTGCATACTTGTTTAATGGGTATATTTGTTGGTAAGATCTATTCCTAAACTTTCACACTTTATGTATGTGTTGGCTGATTAGACAGGCGCTGCAACATATCTGGTTTCTCCGCTTGATTTTGGCGCCAACCCATCGATACTGTTTAGCTCTCTATCAAAATACAAGGTGAAAGATACTTATGCAACACCACAAATGCTTGATCATGCTATAGCACATAGTGCAAAAGGATTTAATATGAATGATATGAAGAATATGATGATTGCTTTTGAAAGCAGGCCTAGGTGTAGTTTATGTAAGAATCCTCCATAATTCACTTGCTATACCCATAAACTAACTGCATATAGTCGGTCGAGTCAAAAACCAATTTGCCAGCGCATTTCTCGACAGAACTGCGATAAATACAGTCTATTCTCATGTATTGAACCCCATGATCGCTTCACGCTCATACATGTGCATCGAACCAATCGAACTATGGCTCGACACCAAAGCCCTTCGCCGTGGCCTAGTTTTTCCTGTTGAGCCAGAAACATCGTCATCGCTATTAGTGCAAGATTCCGGAATGGTTCCCGTATCTACACAGATTGCCATAGTCAATCCAGAATCCAATATGCTCTGTCATGTAGGTGAGTACGGAGAGATTTGGGTTGAGTCTGAAGCATGTGCCAAATCATTCTATGGATCAAAAGATCCATTCGATGTTGAGAGATTTAATGGGAGGACAATTGATGGTGATCCAAGAATTTCATATGTGAGAACGGGTGATTTGGGGTTCTTACATACAGTTACTAGACCGATAGGTGTAGGCGGAGCTGAAGTCGAGATGCAAGTTTTGTTTGTCTTGGGCTCTATTGGAGAGACATTTGAGGTCAATGGTCTAAGCCATTTCCCGAATGATGTTGAGATGACAGTTGAGCGGTGTCATCGGAATATTATAGCAGGTGGCAGGTGTGTTTGACATTCGTGATTACATCTGTGGAAATGAGAAGATGCTGACAATATTTGAATAGTGCTGTATTCCAAGCAGGAGGCCTTGTGGTCATTTTGCTTGAAGTGGCGAGAAAAGCCTTCCTTGCATCGATCGTGCCGGTCATAGTGAATGCTATACTCAACGAACATCAGCTCGTCATTGATATTGTTGCCTTTGTTGGTCAAGGTGATTTTCCACGTTCGAGGTTGGGTGAGAAGCAAAGGGGAAAAATTCTTGGAGCTTGGGTTACACGGAAATTGTAAGTCTTTAATCTATCACATCTGATACACTGTTTAGTACTTACAAGTGCCACAGGAGAACTATCGCACAGTTCAGCATTCGTGACCAAGATATATCCGATATTGCAAACATGCTTCCACAGCCAGGAATAGGAAGTATCCCTCCTTCTATCATGGAAGGATCTGCAATCATGGACAGCCCTCTCGTGCTTTCCCATCGCAATTCTTTGACAGAAGAACCATTCCAAGAAGATCAAAACCCTCCTCCAACCGCTTTGAGGGATGATTTCCTCAGTTATATCCAAAACGACCAACAATCACAATCATCCAATGCAGTAGAGCTTCCCACATCTTTCAACGACGGCACAAATGATGCCAAACACAATGTGCTAACAATCTCCAATACCAACTCTTCCAACACAAACAGTTCAACCACTCGCTCCAACTCGACTCGCACAAACACAGTATCGCAAAGTACTCCATTCATCCCTGAATTAGAGGATAGTTCAGAAGCACTACCGTCTTTTTCCCTCCCAACGACGACGGCGTCTGCCACACAGTTGAACTCGTCCCCGCCATTGTCTTCTACGCAAGCTACTCAATCAACAATACCCATAACCACCACTACTTTCTCATCTGACAAGGACAAACCACAACTCCCACTCATGTCACCAAAGCGTAAATCCTATCAAGTTTCCATAGGAGACAGTCTTAATGCTATCAAAATGTCTGACTTCAACTCTTCACCTCCCCTTCCTACCGTTGGGAATACGGCCAATGTGGCCAACAACAATATTTATCATCAACAACAACAGCAACAACAACAAACTTCGTCAAAACCGGCAGTAGATAATAATAACAACAGCAGCAGCAACAGTGCAATAAGGACTCATAGTAAAAGTCCGAGCGAGACATCCAATTTTAGTATTGGTAGTTTACCAAGAGAAGCGTTGATGTATAACAAGCTGTCACAGATGGAGAGGGATAATTTATGAAAAAGAAACACAGAATAATCGTCCATAGTCCTTTTTTGTAGTGGAATAAGTTAGGTCTTCATAGTTTTCATGGGTAATGTGCAATGAGAGAAGTCGGAAAGATAATTGGTGGATGTAGAACAGGGAAGAAAGAGGGGGGAGGAGGGGTCATTTATAGCAATCGATTTTGTTTCTGTTTTTTTCTGTGTATTTTGTGCATTTGTGTACCTGTTTGTTTGTTTGTCCGACTCATTGGTAGGAAAGGGAACAGGATGGGACATACAACTTTTGACTTTTGATTCCGAATTTTGCACTTGACGCTGTAATTTGGCAATTTGTCTTTCCTCTTTCCATCTCTTTCAATCTGCGTGTTTTCTGTTTATTTTGTATCTCTGTACTTTTATTATTCTACTTCTTGGGCAGCTTCTTTTTTTTCTTTTCTCATTTTCTCTTGTTGATCTATTCGATCTAGAGCCTCGTTATATACGTCCACGATTGTAAACCTTTTATATAGTTCCTTCTCCATACTATCCATTCCTTCTAAATACCTTTTATCATTGTGTCTTCCTTTTTTCTCCCATTTCTCCATCGGTCCTGTGTAGATATACTGCTAGCGAATTTCAATAATTTAATCTGGACTTACTTGACATACCATACATTTCATCAATTCGGTGATAAAATTAAGAAGGTAGTGATAAACAAGAGGGAGGGAGATTGTTCTTTTTTTGAGATCAACATTCAAAAACCAATTAATCGAGAAAAACCAGATGGAAGATCCGTGTTGATACCTCAATCGTTTTATGTCTATTTTCATTTTTACTTTATATCTGTTTACAGATAAAGTAAACTACACCTGCCTGTGGGTATTGTCAAACAACAACACACAACAAGTCTATCCATAAATTTCCTGTCTTTCTCTCTTACTCGCTCTCCTATCATCTTTCAAAATGAAGGCTTCTCCTAGAAAAAAGAATTCCTGTTTTGTCTCCGTTTGATTTTCCCTTTTACATAACATCTCAAACTTTTTGAAACATATACACATACGCAAACTTCTTCATCTCTTCTATGTCTGCGCCTTCCACAACCTTTTCATCATTAAATAATACCCATTTCTCCTCGTCAACACCGTTGGCATCTTGCATACTTTTTCGTATGAATGCCACATAGTGCCTATATAAATGACACGAAAAAGAATTAGCATCATCAACGTCTTTTTTGGTAAATATGAATGGGAAAAAAAAGGAAGGAGGAGGTGATGTTAAAAAAGCAAGCACATACCCAGCATTCGTACTCGTTCCTTTATGGCAAACAATACTATGTAGCAAGAAATTCGCCGGCAATTTTGTGCTACCTGGCATCTCTCTTTCACCTTTCGATGACGACGAGATCTCACCAGTAGTATTTCCCACTCCACCCTCATCATCAACCAAACCCATGTCGTCTGGGTGATTAAACAACCAGTCTACCGCTCTCTCCATATCTCCGCCTGTCTCTTTAAGTGCCTTCTTTATCTGTGCCTCTGTAAATCCCATTCCCATTGAGTCGATTTGTGCAATTTGTCCCGGATCAATCGCTCCACCCGAACCTGACGCCCCACCGCTTCCACCCCCACCAACCGACAAGTCAAGCGGTGCGTCAATATCTGAATCTTCCATGTGTTGAAACAGCCAATTCATCGCTGTATCGGCATCATTATTACCAGTAGCATGTAAAGCTTTGATACAACGTTGTTGTGGAAATCCCATCTCTTGCAACTGCGTCATAGCACCGGGATTTGGTTCGAAAGATGGTTGCGATGATGATTCCGCTGCGTCTTCAGGTAGTTCTTCTTCATGTGGTTGTAGTCCAGTGGAAAAGTATTTATCAAACGGGATGGAGGTGTTGGAGACGGTGACGGGTATATCTTTGAAAGAAAAATCAGTATTGGCAGTTATTTTGTAAGAGCAGGAAAGATTGTATATGCTCTACATACCTAGCTTAGTTGGTACCCAGTTGACCACTTCGAATCGGCGTGCATTGACAGCCAAAACATCTGGAAACGTCTTGAATCTAGATTGCCTGATCTACTGTCAGCCAACGGAGTATTGTCGAAAATCAAGACCGTGATATTCATACTTTGTAGCACCGGCTTTACCTCCACAAGCCTTACATGTATACTCAATCTGTTCAAGAGCAGTAAAGATGTCCAAACACTCCTCAAATGTAACAGTCTCAAATTGATCAACCTTCTTCTCCTGATCCTCACCAGTCTGTGTTTGTTGATCAATCCGTCGAATAGGAACATTGACTCCAATGTTATCTTGCTCATCTTGGGTGTATCTAACCTTCTTGCAAGATAGACATTGCAATCTCTGCTCTAGGACAAACCGAAAAGATGATACAGGATTTTTGAGAGGCTTCGGATGTTGGGATCGATCAATCAATTTAAAAAGATGTTGCAACAGCTCAAACGCATCTTGTTGTCTCATTGTTGAAAACTCGGCGTGTCCTTTGCCAATAAGTGCCTTCAACATTGCGGGAGCAAGACCCTTCTGATAATGAACATTGTCCTCATCTTGTTTGGCATTCGGCATGATATCCTGCACAGAATATCTTCCTGAGTTGAGCCCATCAGCAACCTTTCGGAGCTGAGTTTCGAGGTCTGTAGCAGGATCCGTAACATTGGGAAGTTCATCGTCGATATTGTACCGTTTCTTGAATTCCGGCAAAGAGAACAAACACTGCAGAATCGACGCCAAATAGCAAGAATTGCCCAAATTCTTCAAACCAGTGAGTCCCGGTCCAAACAATGGTTTAAGCTCCTTGCCATCCTCAGATGTCATATTAAACTCCCATCGCAAATTTTGCTCGATTTGCATTTCTGTGAGACTCTTTTCAGTCTTTTGTCGTTCTGCAATGTTGATACCCCAATGAGCGAGATGTGATGCTAGATCTGGATCCAATTGGTCGTCGTTGTGAGCGTAGCAGAAAACGTCTGCGGCACCATCTGGTGTGATACTTCCAAGTTTGACTGATACTGGATGATGTGTTGCATCGAAATGCTGCACACCATGACTGTTTCCACCAACACCGCCAAACTGTGCCCGACCACAACCAATGTTTCCACATTGCAAACACATCCACAAATTTTCTTTCAAATCGCATGAAGCACATTGAGTGAGATCTGTTTGTACTACTGTTAGTTTAAAATTCTTCAAACCTTTTGTGTAAAACAACCAAGGGGAAAGAAAAAGTAGAGCACATACTAATATTCTCCTTATCATGTGCAGCATCCTGTTGTATATTCAAGACATGACTACATGAGCCAGTCTCCACTTGCCAAGCCTTTACTTCCTGCTGTCGAGCAAAAGTTGAAGCAGACACAACTCCATCGATGACTTCAGGCAACTACCAGTTTTATCCTTCCATTAGCTACAGTTCAGCTAGATCTTGCCAACCCGTGACCGTCTCTCTCTCTCTCTCTCGCACTCTTGATAGAGGAGGAATGGGAAAAAAAGAGGTCTGTGTTACCAACATTACCCGTCGTCCTATCTACATCTTGATCATTGCATTCATAGCAAACAACCGTAGTCGTCGTATCATAATGATCGCTTTCCGTTTCTGCGGCGATAGCAAGCTTCGAGATCTTTTGTGGTGGTTCATCTCTCTATATCATCGCAAAAGAGCTCCTTGCACGTTAGTTCTTCAATCTTTCCAATCTACCCAATCTGCCCAATCTGCTTAACAAAGACAGGAAGAAAAAGAAGATAGTATAAAATTGGAAGAGCAAATAAACCAGCGAACCATGCCATGAAAGAAGAAAAAACACTAACCTCAACCTTCGCCTTCTTCGTCCTCCTAATATTCAAAGCAATCGGATGCTGTCTTAAAGCATAATGAAGCGCCGCATGATCGTTGTGACCAGTACATCCACCATTAAAACACGAAAGGCAAACATTTAGACCTGATTCACTATCCTACAAAACGTTGCCACGTAAGCATCAACCTCGCAAGACCAAAAACAAATGATAAGCCTTCGAAAGATGAAATCATCTCTGAATTACTCATGTTTTGTCTTGGTTATTTTGACTTGATTTTATTTCTGTCTTTTTTCGAAAAGGAGGGATGAGTTTTGTTTGATCGGATTGTAAACTGACTATAGAATCAAAGCACTGTGTACAGTCTTCTCTATAGACTGATTGAGATGCTGTTGGTGGTCGGAGGTCTGTTTAAGTAGAGGTTTTTTTTTTTTAGCTTTGTATTCTATACACGGTGGGGAGAAGGGGAAAATAAATGATAGCATGGAGGGGTAAGGTTTTACGAGCTTGTGAGACATGAGGGCAGCTCATGTTTAGTGATTTTGAGAGCGTTTAACGGATGTCGTTGCAGTTGTGAAGCTGGACGGGAGGTTGTTTGAGCAGAATAAGGATTTGTGATGCTAGACTTGTAAGTGAGTGGGTTGGTTGTCGCAGAGAAGGTGGGATGTGGTGATGATGATGATGATGATCGATAGCTTGGGGAGGGGGATGGTTGTAGATTGAAGATTGGCGCAGTTGGTAAGCTCTCCGGGGGAAGGAAGCTTCATGAACTTTGTTTAGCTGTTTTTTAACTTCATCTCATCGGCAGACACAAAACTGGGTTTTGCCATCGGCAATGATAGAGACTTAAAACTCAGAAACCGTCGGTTGTATTCCACAGATTCTCTTTGTAATTTTATACAAACACTGGATGTATAAGAATATTTATGAAAAAGAAGAATAACGATATCTACAAGTGCGTCATATTAACAGGGCCTAACGTTTTCTATCAAATATATTTCTCCCAAACTCCATGCTATTCACAGTACCCAGCAAACTTTTGTTTCCCCCAGAAAATCTTCCAAAATGGAAGAAGAAGAAAATGAAAAAAGGTACATTGCCCATCTTTTGTCCGTCCATCATCATACTAACCCCGTCACTTCAAGATGTTGTCATAAAGAGAAAAAAAGAAGAAAAAGAGGAAAGAGGGAAAAAAGGTAACAAAACAATGGTATCAGGTTTATGCAGAGGTAATCCAACTTAAAGAAAAGGCGAGGAAAATGTTGGTTTTAGTCTATCTCATCATCAAAGAGCATCCACCTCTTCGGTCTTCAGCGACATACACAGGTCCTTAACCGTTTCAAAAGCGTACCAGCTGCTGGCCATGGATGGGGCGACTTTTAGAAGATTGGGTAGAATGCCCTTATACATTCCTCGTATGCCTTCTTTTCGCATGATGGTCGAAATGGCGTCCCAGATTGATTTGTATTGGTAACCCAGGCCACTCATAGTGTTGACTTGAAATCGACGACGAAGAAGATCTGGTGGTAGTCGTGTTAGAGTACACCTCACATGGATAAATGAATCGTGATTTAGGTGGTAAATAAAGAATCAAACAAGAATGATTGCGAGTGAAAGGATGCCCATCTAGCTTACCAAAAGGGTATGTTATAGTCTGTGCAATAGCACCACTCATCGCACCGCCCATCAATTTAGACCAACCACTAGGACCAGCTTGTCCTTCAGGCGTCATCCACTCTCTTATTGTTTCGTAGACAGCAAAGTTGAGACCGACATATGGAGCAACACCAGCAAGAGTTGGCACGAGTCCTCTGTATAATGCAGGAACACCTCCTTCACCCTTGTACATCTGCTTCATAACTGACCACATGCCTGGTGCTTCTTTCGTTGCCACATCCTTTCCTAAAGCCTCTAACGATGCTGTGATGACTGACAGACGGGTTCGTGTAATGTCGAGTGGGTAGGTTGCAACTGTACAATGTGAGTTTACGCTTGTTTCATTATTCATGTTAACATACCAACTGATGTGACACCAGCCATAGCGCCTCCAACTAATCTTCGTTTTGTGTCGAGTTCTGTATGGCCAGGCTCCATAAGCCACTATCTCACATGTGAGTCAATCTTCAAGCAGCGAATTAAGCAACAAACAAACCTTCTTGTAAATATTATAAGACGAGAATTGAACCGCTGAATAAGGCGCTATCCGTATGCAATTTGTACCATTTCCCCTAAACTCCCACTTTCATCAGCATTAGAATCAGACCAAGCTCCTGCCATTAGGAAAGACAGAGGGAGAAAAAAGAAGACACCCATGTCCTGTCAAAAGAGCTTGTAACATGCAAAAATTCTGGAAGATTGTACAAACCTCATAAACCCCCTCCAACCCTCCTCCTTCCACATCTTAGTCAACGCCGGCACAACACCCTGGTAACTAGACGATGCAGGACCCTGTACTTGGAACAAAATCTTCATCCTTTCTAATGGTGACACCAATGTTCGCGATACTGCACCGGCGACACCTCCGCCGATAAACGAGGCGACAGTACCTCTTGAAACATAGTCGCAAACTTGCTCAACAAACGGTGACCGTGACGGTGGGAGGGCTGTGGGTAGAGTTGATTGTGGTAGTTGTAGTGTGACGGGTTGTATGGTGGATATAGGAACCTAAAAGAGATGGAGAGAATTTTGGTTGTTAGTTGGTTGATTGAAGCGACGAGGTACAATATGTGGGCTGTCAGGAGCATGTGTGTATGACTTACGGGTGCCATTTGCTCTTTTGATGAAGGGGTAGACCCCATTGACGCAAAAACTTGGGGAGATTACTCTCGATGTTGGTTTGGTCGTACGATGAACCCCCCACGCTACCAGTCCGATGGATGATGGTTGTATTGGTTTAATTGGTCCTGGTGTCGCGGGATCTGTCCTCAGATAAAGGTAGAGTAGATTCGCGGATTGATTTGTCTATGAAGATTTGCGATGTGACGGAACTTGTGATTGTGTAAAGGTTTCGTGAAGACTGAGTGTTTTTCGGTGTACCAAGGTTGAGGTGATTTCGTCCGTGTGAGCAATTTATGCCAGAATTCGTGTGTAGGTTTTTGTAGTGGTATCTGTTTTCAGTGGCTGATTGAGCAAAATGTGGATTGAAGAGAAGAAGAAGAAGAAGCAGAGTCTGAATGTCTAGAGTCGAGATGAAGATTCTGCCTGTGTCGAGTGTTTGAGGAAGAGGGAGTTCCTGACCATTCAATTCAATCAATCAATCAATTATTGGAGAAGGGTGAGTGATTTCAGATTTGAAGCTCCGAGATCGAGAAGTACTTAGGGAGCATGCATCTTGAACTTTGGCTCAACTCCACTCCATCCGAATTGGGCCAGTAGGAGTTCTAGACAATTGAAATCTTCATCTCTTCCTCGTTTATTGAAGGATATTTGTACACCCCATAAAGAATTGATTGCATCTGTTTTAATCTTTCCGACACACACACAATGGTACAACTCGAGCACCCATGAACCAAATGTACCGGCAATAAAATTAATCTTATAAAAGTGGCTTGCAATTTTTGAAAAGATAAACACGTTTTATACAATCGCTTGAGAGAGCGGCGTGATGATATAGCAATCGTGACCAATATACAGGTATATTCAACACGCAGGAGTCACAACGAACAGTACACAACATGGAAAGAGAGTAAATTTTATGCACTAGTTCTTGTAGATCAAGATGTATTGCACGTGAATAATTCCTGACCCTATATATAACATCAGGTGAACAAGTAAATGCATGAGCCCATATAAACAGCCTATGTTGCAAAAATGCAAGCGATTTTCTGTTTTCTTTCGCCTGCATATAAAATTGGTTAAAAAGAAAGCACTTATAGACTGGAGCGAATGTGATGAGACTTACAACTTTGTAGAGGAGCGGTGAAGGCAGCGGTAGTACCAGAAGCCATTACACCAACAGCAGCAGTAGTTGCAGCAGGAACAAGGACTCGGGCGTGTGGGTCTGGTCGGTCACTTGAAGCTCCTGGCTCATCCCTGATATCGGCTGGTGGAGCGTGGTTGATCTCTTCCAGCTCTTGTATTCTGACGTGGTATCGCGGCCCATCAATTAGCCACTGATCGGCTGACGATGCCAGCGAGAAGTACAGCAAACATTTTCAAAGTGTTGATCAGAGACTTACGCTTCTCGATTTTGACGAAATCAGATTGGAAGGTCTACAACTCATCAAAAATTAGATTATACTCTCTATTGGTATAAGATCGAAGGTGACCGATTCGTAGCATTGTTTTTCCCTGTCACAAGGACTCCACTCCAAGTCTTCCACCTCCCATAAATTCGAATTCTGTGCCGTATTAAGGTCTGTGCAATTTAATGGCTTCGCCGTCTTGAGTTTCACTGCCGCTGCTTAGCAAAGAGGTTAAGAGAGCATTAGGAGCGCTAGAAGCCATGGTTGTGGAAATAGGTGGGATATCTTGTTGTCCGGTCGATGCAGAGAAGGCATATCTGGTATTGTGCTTGTTAGCGTAAAAAGATTTACATTCATCCTGCTATAATTCAAGACATACAGGCGGGTAATGACTTTGTTTGTTATGTATGACAAATCACCCACTTCAAGCTGAAACGCTACACACGCATCAGTGAGTAAAATTTCATCACACGCCGATAGCTCGAGAACCGGCGTGAATCATTCTCACATACCGTGGATGCAATGGAAGAGCCGTCAAGCGGAGTGTACTTGCTTGCTTTAAATCTGGTATTTGTAGCTGAATTCATGAAGCAGTAATTCCTGGTGCCGTTCTCGATATCCTGCTAGCTATAATCCTGAAAGTATCCTATTCGAAGAAATAAAGATATCTCGAGATTTCGCCATAAAGTATGCCACTATCAAAGTTTTCGGAACTCCGCTTGTCATGTCTCTTTGATTTTCTTCTTGCACGAAAATTACTTGGACTTGGACCAGAGACAGCAATGGACGCAAGCGCGCTCTATACTGATCGCAGTTCCTTGCCTGAATCCATGCTCGGTATTTTGATCCTTTTGATTTATGAAGAAACAAATATTGTTGGGGAGGGTACTGAGGCGAGCGTGACAAATGCGAAGCCCAGCTCAGTCTGAGATGACATGCGGATCATGGTATGTAGTTTTTTCGACGATGACGGAAAAGTAACAATCGACTGTCTCAAACAAAATTGCTTGGGTCATGGTTGCTATTTTGTGTATATATATAAAATGTATAGTTGTCGTGCAACAAGCTTGGATGCTTGAGTGGATGGGCTGAAGGACTAGAAAGACAGGACGTGGTATTGCACAAATTTGGTTATTATGAAGCACATATATCCATGATTACTAAAGGCTTAATCAGCTGAGTTGATTTGCATCCCGGGTAAGAGCAATTCCGGGCGAGTACCAGAGAAGGCACGCGTGAGCAATCTATAGGCAGGTACCAAAATGTGATATATATGGATGTATGATGCATTGGAGTTAGTATACACATGATAGCCTGCAACCTTTTTTCTTTACAAAGCATTTGTTTGTCAGACAAATTTGAAGCTTGAAATCATGATTTAATTTTTTTTGAAAATTCAGATGGAGGTTCGATACAAGCTTTCGCTATGTATATTCTGCAATCAGCAAAAGTGCCAGTTATTCTTGAAATCTTCTCTGATGAGAAAAAGGAACAACCTCTGAGCATGTTGAAAATTAGCCAAAATTTGTGGAGCTCGCGTTGAAGGATATATTAAAGGAAGGCTACTTGGTATACAAGACCCCACCCTTCCTTCAAAAATTAGCTATGACAAAACAAACAGAAAAAACAGACATGCTTAGTCATAAGGTTGAGACCGATATCGCCGAGCTGTTTGATTGTTTGTCAAATCATCACCATCATCATCATCATCATCGACCGAGATGGATGGATTCTTTGCAGAAAAAACAAAGGAAATCGAGAACATTGCCCACTAAACCTCCCATCCATCCATCCAGACATCTCCGCCGCCACATCTTCTTCAATCGACTGCATCATCCTTCACCATCACTCAACAGCTTCAATCAATACGCACACTCAATCGCATCTTCATAAGACGACCATTTAGTTTACGTCAAATCAATTATTGCGACTATCACATTCTACTCATCCTCGACCATTCCATTCGATATCAGCATCGAATCACTCTCCACAAATACATCACATCAATCACATTCACAATGTTTTCAAGAATCGCTACCACAACCGTTAGAACACTCTCAAATG
>Ga0160427_10001688_pt1 | contig 13472 bp, 13 predicted proteins | sample SolpanmetagenomL_FD_108194 | JGI IMG/M metagenome (GOLD analysis project Ga0160427, IMG submission 108194) | Solar panel surface microbial communities from Lawrence Berkeley National Laboratory, California, USA - L | ecosystem: Engineered > Built environment > Solar panel > Unclassified ...
GGTTCCACCCCAGTTCCGGCGCTGATGTCCTCAGACCACCGGCTCTTTTGTCCTGCCCGCTCCCCGCTGCCCTTCCCGGTGCGCCCGCCTGTCCGACTCTCACCGTCTCGGACTCGCTCAGAGGAGGCGCGGTCCGGTACTCCTGCGGATCGTCGCTGATCTCATTGTGGGCGGAGTGAGGGCGGGGGTCAAGGGGAACAGGCAGGACAAAAGAGCTTTATATAAAATAATAGATAAATTTGCATTATGTTGGCAACGATTGGAGTCCGTCCATGCTCTTGTTTTTTATTCAGTACCACTCAGGCCCCAGTGCAGGGCGTCGGTCGTTAATAGTCAGGCACAGCAGGGAACGGGCCGCCACGGCCGAGTTCAGACCTACCGGAAGGATGTTCGAGATACAGCTACGGGCAGTGTTTGAGAATTCGCTTTCCACTTGGTTCTCCCTCGAAATGGCCTCACCCGCTCTTTTTTTAATGCTCCAACCGTGCTGCTTGAACCAGAACTCCGGAGGGTTTGTGCAATTCCGGATCATGTACAATCCCTGGGTGAATCTAGATTTCTTGAAAGCGCTGCTCCTGGCAGCTGCTCCCAGCGGGTATGAGGCCCGCGCCGCCAGCGTCTGGAAAACCGAGGCTGAAGGATTTGCCGACCGCGTGAGCGAGGACCACTACGGCAACGTCTACGCCGAGATCAACCCGCCCGCAGAAGGCAGCGCGGGGGCCGGACCGATCGCGCTGATGGGGCACCTCGACGAGATCGGGATGATCGTGTCGCACATCGACGATAAAGGCATGCTGGCCATCCTGGGCATCGGCGGCTGGGACGGGCAGGTGCTCGTCGGTCAGCGCATCCGGTTGCTCGCGGAAGAGGGCGACATTCTGGGCGTGATCGGGAAGAAGGCCATTCATGTGATGGAAGGCGACGAGCGCACCAAGGCCAGCAAGCTCGAGGACCTGTGGATCGACACGGCGCTCGCGCCCGAGGAAGTCAAGCGGCGGATTCCGGTCGGCACGGTCGGCGTGATCGAGCAGCCGCCCATCGAACAGAACGGTCACCTGATCAGCAAGGCCATCGACAACCGGGCCGGAGCGTTCATCGTGCTCGAGGCGTTGCGGGCCATGAAGGCGGCGGGCGTGAAGGCCCATGTCGTGGCCGTCGGCACCTCGCAGGAGGAGATCGGCTGCTTCGGAGCGCAGGTCAGTGGCTATCACCTCAACCCGTCGGCGGGCGTCGTGGTGGACGTGACCCATGAGACCAACCAGCCGGGCGTGAACGAGAAGAAGTACGGCGTGGTGCCGTTCGGCAGCGGCGCAAACCTGAGTGTCGGCGCGATGATCAGCCCGGTGATCGCTCGCCAGATGCAGACGGTCGCCCGCGCCCGCGAGATTCCCTTCACGCTCTCGGCCAGCCCCCGCTACACCGGAACCGATGGCGACTCGCTGGCCCTGGTGCGGGCCGGTGTCCCGCTCGCGGTGGTGAGCATTCCCAACCGGTACATGCACTCTCCGAGCGAGATGGTGCGTCTGAGCGACGTGCAGGCCTGCATCGACCTGATCGCGGGCTGGGCAGAGAGCCTGAGCGGCGATCAGGACTACACCCGCAAGTAAAATTTCAGCATGTCCGCGCCGCAAACCTGAAGAGGATGCGGCGCGCTTTCTTGCAACTGCTTAATCTTAGTTACTATGTATAAAATATGAGATGTTCTGTTCGAATGGAGCCGCCAAAACCAACGCCCCGCCTTCGACAAGGCGGGGCGTTTTCATCGGACGACGTTACAGGATATCGTCGCGGATGCAGGCCTTGAAATGCCCGGGGGTGATTTCGCGCAGCTCTGGCTCGATCTGTGCGCAATCGGCGATCGCGTAGCGGCAGCGCGTGCGGAACACGCAGCCGCTCGGCGGGTTGATCGGGCTGGGAATGTCGCCCTCCAGAATGATGCGCTGGCGCTTGACCGACGGATCGGGAATTGGGGCCGCGCTCAAAAGGGCCTCGGTGTACGGGTGCTTCGGGTTGCGGTTCAGCTCGCGGCTTGGCGCGATTTCCATCACTTTGCCCAGATACATCACGATGATGCGGTCGCAGATGTACTCGACGACCGCCAGATCGTGCGCGATGAACAGCACGGTCAGGCCGAGTTCTTCCTGCAGGTCCTGCAGCAGGTTCACCACCTGCGCCTGAATCGACACGTCGAGCGCCGAGGTCGGCTCGTCGGCCACAATGAAGGCCGGATCGACCGCCAGCGCGCGCGCGATGCCGATGCGCTGACGCTGACCGCCCGAGAACTCGTGCGGGTAGCGGCCCATGTTCTCGGGTCGCAGGCCCACTTTGGTCAGCAGCTCGGAAATCCGGTCCACGCGGGCCTTGCCGGGATGCAGGTTGTGGATCTGCAGGGCCTCGCCGATGATCTCGGACACGGTCATGCGCGGGTTGAGCGACGCGAACGGATCCTGGAAGATCACCTGCATCTCGCGGCGGTAGTCGCGCAGCTCGTTCTTGCCGACCTTGGTGATGTCGGTGCCGTTGAAAATCACCTGTCCGCCGGTCGGCTCCAGCAGGCGCAGGATCGTGCGGCCCATGACCGTCTTGCCCGAGCCCGATTCACCCACCACACCGACCACTTCACCGCGGTTGAGCTTGAATGACACGCGGTCGACCGCCTGCACGTTGGCGACCACCCGGGACAGCAGCCCGCCCCGGATCGGGAAGAACTTCTGCAGCTTGTTGACTTCCAGCAGCGTCTCCCCCATCGCGGGCAGCGCCTTGCGGCCGCTGGTGGCCTCTCTCGCAGCAACAGCGGTCATGCCTTCACCTCACTGAATTCGCTCCAGCGGATACAGCGGCTCATGTGACCCTCGCCGGTATCCGCCAGAGGTGGAACAGCCTTGCTGCACTCGGTAATCGCGAACTTGCACCTCGGTTCGAAGGCGCAGCCGCTCGGCAGGTTGAGCGGGTTGGGCACGTTGCCGGGAATGGCTTCCAGGCGCTCTTTGCGCTCACCGGGCACGGCGGCGTGATCGACACGCGGCATGCTGTTCAGCAGGCCCATGGTGTACGGGTGCTTGGGCGCCTTGAAGATGTCGAGCACCTCGCCCTCCTCGACCACACGTCCGCCGTACATCACCACCACCCGGTCGGCCATCTCGGCCACCACGCCCAGGTTGTGCGTGATGAACAGGATACTCATGCCGATCTCGGCCTGCAGCTTGCGCATCAGGTCGAGAATCTGTGCCTGGATGGTCACGTCGAGCGCGGTGGTCGGCTCGTCGGCGACCAGCAACGCCGGGTTGCACGACAGCGCCATGGCGATCATCACGCGCTGACGCATGCCGCCCGACATCTGGTGCGGGTACTCGTTGACGCGCTTCCGGGCCGCCGGGATGCCGACCAGTTCGAGCATCTGCACGGCCGCTTCCATGCCGTCCTTGCGGTTCTTGCCCTGGTGCAGCATCACGGCCTCGGCGATCTGGTCACCGATGGTGTACACCGGGTTGAGGCTGGTCATCGGCTCCTGGAAGATCATCGAGATGTCGTTGCCGCGAATCTTGCGCATCTCGTTCTCGGGGGCGGTGACGAGGTTCTTCTGCACGCCGTCCTTCCCGCGGAACAGGATCTCGCCCTCGACGATCTTGCCCGGCGGCATGGCGATCAGCCGCATGATGCTCAGGCTCGTCACGCTCTTGCCCGACCCCGACTCGCCCACCACGGCCAGCGTCTCGCCGCGCTGGATGTGAAAGGTCACGCCGTCCACCGACTTGACCACACCTTCGTCGGTGAAGAAGTAGGTCTTCAACCCCTTCACGTCCAGCAGCACGTCCGCGCCCTTGTTCACGTCGCTCCTGCTCATGGTCGCACCCAGCGGGCCGTTCTTTTCAAGATTGGTCATTCACCCTCCCATACATGGATAAAGCCTTCGGTGTGGTTCAGCGGAGCAACGAACGACCGGGTCAACCGGCCCTCAAGCCTGAGCCTGCGCTACAAAACATTCGTTCATCATATCAGGCGACACCTGGCTAGGGGCGTCCGCGCCGGGACAACAGCCTCTCGCCCGGCGCACACCGCTACTGCCGTTTCCTCGGGTCGAAGGCGTCGCGCAGCCCGTCCCCGAGCAGCTGATAGCACATCACGGTGAAGACGATGAAGAAGCCGGGAATCAGCATCCAGGGGCGGTCGGTGATGCTGGCGATGCCGCCTTCCTGCGTTTGGTTGAGCAGCGTTCCCCAGCTGACGTACGGCTCGACCGCGCCGATCCCCAGAAAGCTCAGCCCACTCTCGAGCAGGATGGTGCCGGGAATCGCCAGGCTGAGCGTCACGATCAGGTAGGTGGTCATGCTCGGCAGCATATGTCTGGCCATGACACGGTTCTGTGAAGCGCCCAGAGAGGTCGCCGCCGTCACGTAGTCCTGCTCGCGCACCGAGTACAGCTGGCTGCGCACCACGCGGGCCAGACCGCCCCAGCTGATGAACGCCAGCATCGAGAGCAGCAGAAACAGGACGGCGATGGGATTGGCGCTGGGCGGAAACAACGAACGCAGCAGAATCAGCAGGAACAGGCCAGGAATCGCCGAGATCGCCTCGATCACGCGGTTGATGACGTTGTCGACCCAGCCGCCGAAGTACGCGGCGATGGCGCCCATCATCAGGCCGATGACCGTGCTGATGAGCACCGAGAGCACCCCGATGGTCAGGGAGATCTGCGAGGCGTACATGGTGCGGGTAAACAGGTCACGCCCCAGGCCTTCCGCGCCCCACAGGAACACCTTGCACTCGGGATTGCCGGTACCGAACAGATGGAGATTGCCCGGAATGCCCAATATGCGGTAAGGGTCTCCCCGTACGAACAGACGGACTGCACATTTCTCTCCTGTCGGGCGGAACTCCTGAAGGAAAGTGTCCGGGTTCATCTGCTGGGCGAACTTATCGACGTACAGTCCCCAGGCTCCGGTCTTCGGGTCGCGCAGGTGCAGGGGCGTGGGCTTGTGGTACCGCGTGATGCTGGTGGTGCTGTAGTTGCTCAGACCGTCGGGGGCCACGAACGGCGCGAAGATCGCCAGCAGGTAGAGCAAAATGATGCAGGCGCCGCCGAACATCGCCAGACGGTTCTTGCGAAGCTGCCCCCAGGCCACGTTGAGCTGCGACTGGGCGCGGGGCGCACGGACGGTGGGGGCCGGACTGATGGTGGTCATGGTCATTCCCCCTTAGGAAAAGCGAATCCTGGGATCAACCAGGGTGAGCAGGATGTCGCTCAGCGCATTGCCGATGAAGAGAAGCACCATCGGCAGGATGCTGAAGGCCGCGATCAGATAGAAGTCCTGTGACGCCAGCGAGTCGAGAAGCATCGGCGTGATGCCCGGATACGAGAACACCACCTCGACGAACCCCGCGCCGCCGATCAGGCCAGGAAGAATATTGCCGACGTCGGCCACGAAGGGAATGATGGCATTGCGTAGGGTGTGCCGGTAGATGACGCTGCGCTCGGGTACGCCCTTGCTGCGGGCGGTCCGGATGTAGTCGCTGCGCAGGTTTTCCAGCATCTGACCGCGCAGCACGCGCGTGAACCCGGCGACATTGATGATCGCCAGCACCAGCGCCGGCGCCAGCAGATGTTGCAGCGTGTCCCAGGTCCGTCCCAGGAAGCTGAGGCTGTCGTGGGCGTCGCTGGTCATGCCGCCCAGGGGAATATGCCACCCCGTGAGCTGCCGCACCCGCAGAATCCCGAAGATGGTGAGCAGCGCCAGAAAGAAGCTGGGAAACCCGAGCAGCACGTAGAAGAAGACGCCCGAGACGCGGTCGCCCAGGCTGTACTGCTTCACCGCGCCGTACACGCCCAGCGGAATGCTGATGCCGTAGAACAGCACCAGATTGACCAGCACGAGCTTAAGCGAGTTGAGGACGCGCGGCCATGCCACGTCGAGCACCGGCTGCTGATACGAGAAACTGAGCCCCAGGTTGCCGTGGAGCATGTTCGACAGCCAGCTGAAATACTGTACGTACCAGGGTTTATCGAGCCCGAAGGAACGCGAGAGGTTCTCGATCTGCTGGGCCGAGATGCCCGGGTTCAGGCGTGCCGGCGTCAGGAAGTCGCCGGGAGCCAGATAAATGATCCCGAACACCATGATGCTGGCGATCAGGAAGGTGGGAATAAGGTTGAGCAGTCGCCGGAGCAGGAAGATCAACATGAAGCCTCCAGAAAGCGCAGGAAGTACGCGCGCACGGGGAAACGAGAGGACCGCATGGGCGGAGAGAACATTCGAAGAGCAGGTGTCCTCCAGGACGTCAAGCGAGGAGGCAGTCCACCCACGCGGACTGCCTCCTGCGGTCACTCCTGACTGTTCACAGTCATCCGGCCCGCTTCATCGGGACGAAACCAGAGCTCACTTGATGTAGGTGAGGGCCAGCTCGCGGTCGCCGTAGTAGCTGTCCATGATCTCGCGGGGGTGCTGACCACCGAGACGGTTGTTGTACGTCACGTGGTAGCTGCCACCCACCAGGAAGATGACCGGCTGCAACTCCGCTTCGGTCTTGAGCAACTGCGCTCCGACGGCCAACCGCGCCTTCAGGTCAACGGTGCTCTGTCCCTGGTAGAACAGCTTGGTCATCAGCTGCTCCTGGCTGGTGGCGCACTTGCCGTTGGTGGGGTTGTTGTAGCTGTGCAGGTTGGTTCCGCAGGGCACCACGTTCACGCCGTAAGGCCAGATGTTGGTGCCGTTTGCCAGGCCCAGCAGAATCGCGTCGAAGGGACGGCTCTCGCCCTTGGACTGCAGCTGACCCACGAGCACGTTGAAGTCGATGGGGTTGAAGTTGACCTTCACGCCGATCTTCTTGGCCTCGTCGGCGAAGATGCGTCCGAGCTGCTCACGGGTGGTGTTGCCCGCGTTGGTGGTCAGGGTGAATTCCAGCTTGTTGCCCTTGCCATCGACCAGCACACCGTCACTGCCCTTCTTGGTGAATCCCATCTGCGCCAGCAGCTTGGCCGCGCCGTCGAGGTTGTACGGGTACTTCGGCGCACTGTCGTTGATGAAGTTCTTGAACACCGGGTACACGCTGTAGTAGGTGGGGTTGCCCAGGCCGCCCAGCGCCAGCTGCACCATCGCGTCGCGGTTGGCGAGCATGCTCATGGCGCGGCGGAAGCGCACGTCACGGAACAGCTTCTGCTTGAAGGGGTTGTCGGCCTTGTTCCAGTTGAAGGTGATCCACTGGCTGCTCGCGGCGGGCGACACGTTGGCGATCAGCGTGGCGTTCAGCGTCTTGGCGTCGATGGCCTTCTTGATCTGCGCCAGGTCATCGGCGTTGCGCGGCCCGTAGGTGTCGATGTCGCCTGCCAGGTACGCCGCCAGGCCGGCGTTCAGGTCCTTCACGATGCGGTACGAATAGCCGTCGAGGTAAGGCAGCGGCTTGCCGGCGCTGTCCTTGTTCCACTCGCCGTAAGACGGATTCTTGCGGAAGACCGCGCGCTGACCCGCCGAGTAGCCGGACAGCACAAAGGGGCCGGGCGACACCACGGTCTTGGGATCGACGCTCAGTCCCCACAGCGCCTTGACCGCTTCCGCGCCGCCCTTGCGGTACGCCGCGCCGAACACATGATCGGGCCAGGGGGTGTAGCTCATGGTGGCGTACGCCTCGGCGCTGGCCTGCGGGAAGTCGAACTGCAGCGTGTAGTCGTTGATCTTCTTCACCGTGATCGGCTTGTCGTTGATGAAGAAGGAGTCGTAGCTGTTGCTGCCCACCTTGTCGTCGGTGTGGATCTTGTAGGTGGTGATCCAGTCGTCGGCGGTGATGGCCTGACCGTCGCTGAACTTCATGCCCTGACGGATCTTGACCACGAAGCGCTTGCCCCCGTTGCTCACCACGGGCATGGCATCGGCCATGTGCGGAATGAACTCGTCGCTGGTCGGGTCCTGCGTGAACAGGCCGTCGCCCGACATCGTGGTCGGAATGCTGGTCGCTTCCGAGGAAGTGAAAGGGTTGACCGTCTTGAAGTCACTGAGGCTGTAATTCCGGAATTCGCCACCTGTCTTGGCCGCGCTGGGAGCGTCGGCGCTCCACTTGGCGGGGAAGACGAACGGCGCGGCAAAGCTGCTCGACAGCGACAACGCGGCCGCCAGTACAAGCACACTCTTCATGGTTCGGGTCTTCATCGGTGTTCCTCCTGGTCTGTGTATACGAATGAACACCCGATTCAATCGGCTGCTGTGGAGAGGGCTTCTGAGAAGCCGCCAGGCTATGCAGTCGTTGAACAGATTCGGAAATGTTCGGGATACCAGCGAGGCCCACTATAAAGACTCACTAAATGATGGTCAAGCACGTGTCAGCCGCAGCGAAAGCGGCTTAACCGGCACTCATGCAACGCGATGCAGGTGCATATAAATACACCTGAAGACTATTCAATTGAAAGGGCCACGTCCGACGGTGGACGTGGCCTGAACCTCAAAAAAATGGGGTGAAGCGGAAACGGAAGTTAGCGAGAGAGCACGTCGATCAAGAGCGCGAGCAGCATGAAGAAACCGCCAAGGATGCTGCTGATGCGAATCAGACCGCCCTCGACGCCGCGCCCGCCGAACAGGTCGCCGCCCCCCCCGAGGCTGGCACTCAGGCCCGCCTGCTTGGGCACCTGCAGCAGCACGAAAAAGATCAACCCGACAGAAACGAGCGCGAACAGAATGATGAAGATGGTCAGCATGATGGATTCCTTCGGTGAAGTCGGGATTCTGTTAAGTGTGGTGCCGAAGGCGGGACTCGAACCCGCACGATTTCTCGCTCGATTTTGAGTCGAGTGCGTCTACCAATTCCACCACTCCGGCCCAGCTGTGAGTCACGTCGCTTGCAGGCAAGCGGTCGCCAGTCTATCAGCGGCGGCAACGGGAATCAACGGCTGGCGACCGGCGCCCGTGGTGCTCTCACTCACATCCTGCGCGGCCTCAGAGCTGTTCCGGCCGTACCCCGATGCGCGCACCGATGTCGCGCCGGAACTGGGCGCCCTCGAAGCCCACGTCGGGCAGCAGCGCATACACCCGGCCCAGCGCCAGCGCCAGCGTCCCGGCACGCGCCTGCACCGCCAGCACCCGGCCGCCCGCCGACACGAGCTGATCGCCCTGCTGCGCCGTTCCGGCCTGATAGATGTGCACGTCGTCGCCGACCGGCGGCAGCGACAGCGGCACCCCGCGCTGCGGCTCGCCCGGATAGCCGGCGGCGGCCAGGATCACCACGGCGCTCGCCCCCGGCGCGAAGCGGACCTGCGCCTCGTCGATGGCCCCGTCGGCGCAGCTCCGGGTGATCAGGGCGAGGTCGCCGGTGAGCAGGGGCAGCACCGCCTCGGCCTCGGGATCGCCGAAGCGGGCGTTGAACTCGACCACCTTCGGACCTTCCGGGGTGAGCATCAGGCCCGCGTACAGCACGCCCACGAAGGGAATGCCCTCGGCCGCCATGCCGCGCATCACCGGGTCGAGAATGGTGCGCTGCACCGTTTCGCGCTCGGTCTCAGTGAGCGGATACGGACAGATGACGCCCATGCCGCCGGTCATCGGGCCCTGATCCTGCTCGAAGATGGTCTTGTGGTCCTGCGACGGCAGCATCTGCACCGCCCGCGTGCCGTCGGCGAAGGCCAGCACGCTCACCTCCTGCCCGAGCATGAACTCCTCGATCACCGCGCTCGCGTCCGGCTCGGCAAAGATGGCCCGCAGCGCCACCCACGCCTGATCCATGTTGGCGCAGATGGTGACGCCCTTGCCGGCCCGCAGGCCCGCGTCCTTGATGACCAGCGGAAGCGGCTGCACCGAGGCGTAGGCGAGTGCCGAGTTCAGAGAGTCGAAGCTGCGGTGGCGGGCGGTGGGAATGCCGTGGCGCACCATGAACGCCTTGCTCCAGGCCTTGTCACCCTCCAGCATCGAGGCCGCCCGGCTCGGGCCGAACGCGGCGATGCCCCGCGCCGTCAGGGCGTCGACCACGCCGTCGGCCAACGGGCCTTCCGGGCCGACGATCACCAGATCGACCTTCTCGGCGGCGGCCAGTTCGGTGAGCGGTCCGGGGGCCTGTAGGCAGGGCAGACAGCGCGCCTGGGCGGCGATTCCCGGGTTGCCGGGCGTGCACACGATCTCGGAGACCGAGGCCGACCGGGTCAGGGCGTCGACGATCGCGTGTTCGCGGGCGCCGCCGCCGATCACCAGCACCTTCATCGGAACCGCGCGGCGCAGCGGGCGGCGTGGAGGGAAACGAAACGACAGCTGTTCATCTGCCCGCCATCATAGACACTCCGGGCCTTCGGCGCCGCGCAGTCGTGCCTGTGTGAAGGGGCTGGGCGTTCAGCCCCCGCGCGCCGGGCGCGCGGCCGCCCTCGTCCAGTAGCGCGCGAGCCCCTGCACGCTCATCCAGGGCGGGCAGGCGCGGGCGAACGTCTCCGGCAGGTCCGGCCCTTCGGCGGCCAGGGCCCCCTGAAGGTGATCGGTAAAGGTACGCGTCACGGCCGCAAGGTCCTGCCCGGCTTCCAGACCGCGCCTGACCACCGCCGAGTCGGCGGCGAGGTTGCGTTCGAGCCCGTCCCAGTGCCCCTGCTCCTGCCGGTAGCTGCCGAAATGCGCGAGGTGGAGGGTGTCGGCCTGCACGCCGTGCAGCAGCGCGATGCTGGCGCTCCAGGCGGGCAGGTCGATGTCCGGCGGCGGCGTGGGCGGCCGGGCCGACTGCTGCTCCGCCAGCCGGATGCCGCCCACGTCGCCCACGAACAGGTCAGCGCCCGCGTGGTAGGCGAGGTGGTGCACCGCGTGACCCGGCGTGTACAGCGCCCTGACCTCGGTGTCGCCGAGCCGGAAAGTCTCACCGCCCTGCAACACGGTCATGCGGTCTGCTGGAACCGGCCGCATTTCGCCCCACAGGGCCTCCATCTGGTCGCCGTAGATCTGCGCCGCGCTTGCCATCAGCCGCTCGGGGGCCTGCAGGTGGGACGCGCCCCTTGCCTGGACATACACCCGCGCCTGCGGAAGCTGCGCCACGAGCGTGCCGGCCGCCCCTGCATGGTCGAGATGAATGTGCGTCAGCAGGATGTGGCGAACGTCTTCCAGACGGGCTCCCAGCCGGGCAAGACCGGCCTGGAGGGCCGGCAGGGTGCTGGCCGGGCCGGTGTCGACCAGGGCCAGCCCGTCGGCGGTGGCGATCACGTGGGCGGCGATCACGCCCGGCACGCCCTGAAACTCGAGGTCGATCACGTGGGACATGGCGCCGAGTCTAGCCCGCCCGCCTAGGCCTTGCCCAGCAACCGCGCGGCGACGAGCAGCAGCGCGGCGAAGTACTGCACGCCCGCGATCAGGCGCAGGCTGCCCACGTTGGGGGCGCGCCGAAGTGGCCCGGCCGACAGGTACAGGATGAACGACGCCGAGAGCAGGATCAGAACCACGAAGAACCAGAGGGCCATAGGGCGCCAGAATAGCAGCTAGGGCAGTCTCTCCCGGCTCGACAGGGCGACCAGCGCCTCGTAGCTGTCGGGCTGCACCGGGTCGTCGAGGGCGGCCTTGTTGCGCCCCTCGAAGCCGCAGAGCGAGCAGCGGTGCAGCAGCATCCAGCCTTTCTTGGGGTGCTGCTCGACGCCGACCGGCCGCATCACGCCGCCGCAGTCGGCGGCCCGGTCGCCGGGAAACAGGTCGAGGTGCAGGCTGTGCAGGCAGCCGGGGCAATGGTTGCGCACCGAGCCGTTCTGAAGGGGCAACACGTCCAGGCCGCAGTGGGTGCACACGAAGGCGGTGTTGGTGCCCTGCTTGGTGAAGCGCCGGGTCACGACGCCCGTCGGCGCTGGCCCTGACGCTGCGCGGTCAGGAAGGCCTTGATCGGCGGATGGGCGTACAGGGCCGCCGCGCAGATGGCGAACACCAGCCCGGCCAGCAGCACCACCAGCGTGCGCAGCGAGAAGCCGCCGAGCGGACTGACGAGCATCAGCAGCAGCCCGCCCAGTCCGCTCAACGCGAGCGTGACGAACAGGGCGATGAGCGAACCGCGGTAGACGTTCCACAGCACGAAGGCGGTGACCGCGAAACCCGCCAGCTTCACGCCGGCGTTGGCGAAGTCGCCGTGGCCCCAGGCGATCAGGGTCGGCGCGGCACTCAGCACGAAGATCAGGCCCAGCACCAGCAGCGCCTGCGTTCGGCCCTGGGCGAGATCGGTGGACGGCAGCGCGCGAGACATGGGCGCAGAGTAGTGCATCGGTCGCCCGGCAATCGGGAGCGGGGGCGCACTCCGGGCACGTTCAGCGGCTCTTGAGTTCCGACCAGATGCGGTCGTACAGCCGGGGCGGCTTTCCGGGGGGCAGCTCCTCGATGAACTCGACCTTGCCGCTCTTCAAATCGGCCTGCGGCGGATTGAAGGCCCGGTTGTCGCGCAGCACCGGGTCGAGGTACGGCCGCGCCGCCGCATTCGGGTTGCCGTACGAGGTGTAGTTGCTGATGGCCGCGCTCACCTTCGGGGCCAGCACCGTGTCGATGAAGGCGCGGGCCAGCGCCGGATTGGGGGCGTCTTTCAGGATGACCAGCGTGTCGGTGCTGATGGTGGTGCCCTCGCGCGGCAGGAACACCTTGAGCTGCTTGTTCTCGGCCGCGCCCTGCAGCAGGTCTCCGACGTAGATCTGGCCGAGGTCGATGTCTCCGGCCAGCAGCCGGTTACGCGTGCCGGGGCCGCCGTCGAAGCCGAGAAAGCCGCGCTTGGCGACCACCGTGCGCAGCAGGTCGCGCGCCGCCCGCAGCTGCGGCACCGACGTGCTGTTGACGCTGTACCCGAGGTACTTGAGCGCCGCGCCAATGACCTCGCGCGGGTCGTCGAGCAGCACGAACTTCACGGTGTCGGTGGGGCCGAAGATCAGGCCCCAGCTCTCCCCCTTCGGCACGTAGCGGGCCGCGTTGTAGGCCAGGCCGGTGGCGGCGTACTGGTACGGCACGGTGTAGACGTTGCCCGGATCGTAGGCGGGACTGAGAAATCCGGGCGAGACGTTCTTGAAGTTGGGAATGAGCCGGGTCTGGAGCGGCTGGAGCAAGCTGGCGCGCAGCATGGCTTGTATAAAATAGTTGCTGGGGTTGGCGATGTCGTAGGTCGAGCCGCCGCCCTGCAGCTTGGCGAGCATCGCCTCGTTCGACTCGTAGGTGTCGATCACCACCTTCACACCCCGGGCCTTCTCGAAGTCCTTGACCACCTGCGGGTCGATGTAGTCCGACCACATGAAGATGCGCAGGACATTGCCACCGGATTGCGGGGAGGGTGCCGGGGCCGCCGAAACCGCCTGCGGCTGGCGCTGGCACGCGGCCAGCAGCACCAGCGGCAGCAGCAGCCAGCTAGTCTTCACGGCGAACCTTGCGCGGGCGGGTGAGCAGGCTGGCGACGACCAGCAGCAGCGCCGTGAAGCCGATCAGCAGGGTGCTGAGCGCGTTGATGTCGGGCGTCACGCCGCGCTTGACCGCCGTGTAGATCAGCACCGGCAGGGTGTGAAAGCCCGAGCCGCTGGTGAA
>Ga0160427_10001689_pt1 | contig 13459 bp, 14 predicted proteins | sample SolpanmetagenomL_FD_108194 | JGI IMG/M metagenome (GOLD analysis project Ga0160427, IMG submission 108194) | Solar panel surface microbial communities from Lawrence Berkeley National Laboratory, California, USA - L | ecosystem: Engineered > Built environment > Solar panel > Unclassified ...
CGCATTAGTGATGAAAAGATCAAGGAAGCTCGAACTTCGGATGTGTTGTCCCTACAGAAGGAGGTCTATCTGTTGTTCTATGAGAAGGAGAGACATACTTCTTAGACACGATATTTCGTCTGAATCCTACTTCTTGATGTTATATCGCAGGTTTTGTTTGAAAGTACTCTTGATATCAGATTTAATTCATTTCGTGTATAAAGCATCATTTTTCCTTAATTTTTTTCTTTTCTTTTCTTTGGAGTTTGGATACCTAGGTATTTGGAGGGATATTTTAGTTGTCGCGCTTGGTTCTTTTCGTCTTGTTTCTTTCTTTCATTTGTTATCATGCATAGCTCGGCACATGTTTTTTCTACCTTTTTATGTAGAAGATTGTAAGATTATCAAACATATGCATAAGATTCAACACACGAAGGATAGCGATATACAAGTCTTCGTTTAAGTGGTACGACTATCGTGCTGAATATGAGCACAACAATCAATTCGGTAGCACGAAGTGACAAGTCAAGCAGAAAATTGAATTGTCTTTGCGCGCGAAATCAGGCAATTATGCATGTGTTTTACATGGGCGCAGAATCCCTACTTCTATATATCAAGCTATCGATCAATCGTAACAATCAATTTATAGCCACTTGAAGACAGTTGCTACTACTTTGTATCCTTGTACCAACGATAGTGACGAATCTGTGCGCATGGGTGCCCTCATAATTAATAGTCCTTATCCAAACATTGAAATATCCACGGACAAAAAGTGAACAGTGCCTCGATCTAAGTTGGTCGACCTGTTAACCTCAAAAGCTAGCTAAGCGTTGTGGACGACAAGAACATACGATATCATTGACCAAGCATACTCAAGTATATACTTAAGTATGTACATGCATAAGTACCTGCCATGAATCAACTTGCCTAGAATAGGGCAGTTACAAAGTGTACTATGCTGTATTATACTGTCCGCATTTGAGAATTCATGAATTCATGTCGTTGCTATTGTGATTCTTCCTTTCCTTTCCCTCTTTCTGTTCTGTTCTTTGTGGTCTACCGTTATCCCACTCACCCAAGTACTTTCTCGTCCACTCCCCTTACTCACCATCAATCTCCATCCCGTACATCATCCTTTTCTCACACCATTCACTATACACTCCTCCATCTGACCTTGAATCGACTTACTCGTCCTCGTTTCTCGGAGATCCACAAGCTGTCCAGATCTAAATGTATGTGCAGAATAGAACCAGCGAGTCCTTATCTTGACCCACATGACATCAAACATGCGAATCCCAAATTATGTCATAGGCGATAGCTAACCCACCACTACACAGAAACCTCAACTACAACCCCAGCAGCACGAAACCAGAGATCACAAACCACATTTCACATTCCTATACCGCAAAGATGTCTGAAGCAAGCGCAGTCCCGTCAGGCTCGAAAGCATCATGGTCGTCGTTCATCAAGGTTGATTTTACCTTCCAACACCCAAGATCGCTTGTCCCTCTTCTTTTTTTTTTTCAAAAGTTGACGTAATGCAATTATGGTGTCTTTTAGTCTATGGCAAGCTTCAATGGCGACCTAGCTTCGATGACTGCTCCTGTAAGTTTGCCCTTCCTCCTTAGAAAAAAAAGAAGAAGAAAAAGGATTGAATGCTTTATCTACAACAGTTGAACTAATTCTGGGTAATCGCTCTATAGCCTTTCATCCTTAGTAGCACAAGTCTAGTAGAATACAGCGCATATTGGGTATGAGACGCTCGAACAAACATTTGTCACGACTCGGTCGTGGCTTCACACGTAAAGACTAATGAATGTTTGTGACGTTTGAATAGGCAGAGCATCCTAAACTCTTCGTAGCCCCAGCAAGTGAGAGAGACCCAGAGTTACGAGCCTTGGCCGTTCTAAGATGGTTCTTATCCACCTTGAAACAACAATACAGCTCCAGAAGCGAAAAACTGTATGTAGTTGTATCCTGTCGCAAAGGCCTCCATACAAAAAGCTAATTCAAGATACATAGAGGATCTGAGAAGAAACCACTAAATCCGTTTCTTGGCGAGCTATTTATTGGAAGTTGGAACGATGCAGAGGTTGGTGAAACCAAGTTGATCTCAGAACAAGTCAGCCATCATCCACCTGTTACAGCCTACAGTATCTTCAACGAGAAACACGGTGTCAGATTGGCTGGTTACAATGGGCAGAAGGCTACGTTCTCAACTAGCATCTCAAGTAAGATTGTGATTGTCTGTTTGATGATAAGAAGATGCTAAAATTCTGTAGTCAAACAAGTCGGCCATGCCACGCTTCACCTAGATGCTTACAATGAGGATTGTAGGTCACCAATACATAACCTCCTCATCATGTGTTATCACTAACTTGAAATCACACAGATTTCATTACTCTACCGTCATTACATATTGAAGGTTTGATATACGGAAGTCCCTACGTCGAATTGAACAAGTCGACAGTTATTCAGTCATCCTCAGGATACATTGCAAAAATCGATTACAGCGGTAAAGGATGGGTTTCTGGAAAGAAGAACAGTTTCACTGCTACTCTACAGAAGAATGGAAGCAAGGATGTACTCTATACTATTGATGGACAATGGACTGATCACTTCACTGTGAAACAACACAAGAAGACGGTACATACTCATTACAGTTTCCCGCATGCTCATAACGCTGAAATCTCCCAGTATATATGCTGACATCATGCATATAGGTTGAGGCATATAATTGCAAGGACCATAAGACTGTTCCTTTGACGATTAAACCAATTGCTGAGCAAGATCCACTTGAATCAAGACGCGCATGGTCTAAAGTTGCTGCTGCCATAAGCAGAGGAAACTACGATGAGACTGGTGTTGAAAAATCAAAAATTGAGAATGCTCAAAGACAACTACGAGTCAAAGAGAAGGAAGAGGGAACGACTTGGGAACGAAGATATTTTGCTACAGTTCCGCATGACGACATATTTTCTAAACTTTGTCAAATGTCTGGAGAGAACCCTGACAAGTCTGGCGGAATCTGGCTGTTCGATCAGAAGCGGTATGAGCAGATCTCAAGTGGTGCTTTAGATGCTCAACTCAGGGCTCAATCTACCATGGTAGAGAGTATGGTTGCTGCTGCCCCTGTACAGTTGCCACAACAGTAGTTTTTAAAATCATCTACGAAATTTGTACAATCATCGGGTCGATTTCAACTTTTATGTTCAAACACGAAGAAAAACAAGAACTATGATCGTTAATATACATTTGGTTAGTATGATTTTAGAGAGATAAAGGGAACATATCATTTATTACTTGTACTCTGTTCTTTTGAGTTGTAATCGTCGTCCAAATGTATACAGTAGACTATCGTTTGGAATATCTTCTCCTAACTAGTGACGATGTGGTTAGATTTATCAACATGGTAAGACTGAACAGCTTTTATGACTTTAGAAGTTGGTATAGCAAGTTGGCGACTTATTTTAATGTTTGGCCTGAGCAGATGCGCATAGCACGTACAGGCAGCGCGATGTGTTGTTGAATTTTACATAATCATTGCAGTTACATAGCTCGAACGTATGCTTAGTATCTATATGTGTTTCATATCTAAGTTATAACAAGTATTTAAACTTGCTTTAGCCATGTCAGGTGCTACATCTCCATCTGTCGACATATTGATAACAATCACAATAATTTATACAGCACTATTGGAAGGCGTGTGTTTGAATTGAACTTTCGTAACCAAAATCTTCATAGTCGTAATGGTATAGTGTCAAAAAGGAAACTGACAACCAACATTTATGTTCCTTTCTTCATACAGAATATCGCTGTCTATCCACCATCATATCCTGAAGGGAAGAAATAATTCCGGGGGAGCACCTACAACGCCTACTACCATGCAGTAACAATTTCTCTATGACAGAGTTGTCTTTTCATTTTCGTGCAAGCTCAGCGCGAGTACCAAATCCTTTCTCTCCAAACCTCTTTAGATCATATCGTACATCAAACCAATCCACCAACTCGACCATATTCGTACAGCGCAACATATCCACTCTCTCCTTCCTCACGACCGTCTTCTCCATCATATCCGCAATATGTTGCTGAGCATTCCTGAATGCAATTGGATAGGACGTAGTATACGCGAAGAATTTTTCTATCGCGCCCCATGGCGTGGTCGTGTGTCCACTGAATAGTGTTGGATTTAACTGTAACCCTCTTGCAGACATGACGCCGTCTACGTTTGTTTCGTCTACTATTCTTTTGACATCTGCTAGGGAGAAGACGTCGCCATTTTCCATGATGGGTACTGATGCTATTGATTTGACGAGTTTGACGGCCTCGAGATTGACTGGTACACTGGATCGAGTAGATTTCTTGCGGCCGTGGACTGCAATAAAGTCTGCGCCAGCGTTTTCTACTGCTTTGACCAGATCTACTGTTTGTCTGTTGTTGTTGTTTTTCAATTTTAATCTCAATCTTCAAGAAGTCGACAACAGGATATCGGAGGGAGATACCATCTTACCTTAAATCGTGATGAATTCTAATCTTGACACTGACGCAGAAATCGGCACCACATCTTGACTTTGCAGCTCGAACCATACTGCACACTCGCTCAGGGTCATTGATGAGACAGGCTCCAATACCGTCTTCAGCAGCCCAACTTTGGGGACAACCACAATTGAGATCAACTCCATCGCAATAAGGCATGATCATTTCTGATGCTCTGCCAAAATCGGTCGCATTACTGGCACCGAATTGCACAATAAGTGGTCGATCTTGATTGTTTGTTGTAAATTCTGTATCTCGAGATCTCTTGTTTCTTATAAATTCTTTTGCCAATATCTATAACAAAAACTCTTAGTCGAAGAAGCAATAATACATAATTGAAAAATTCAGTACAGATCTATAGAAAGAAAGATTGCAGAGGGCAGGGGATCAAGAAAGAATTACGCAATATAACCATACCATAGGACTATAACATAAATCTACACCATAATCTCGAACCAGCATTCTAAATGGTAGTTTGCTGTATCTGACCATAGGAGCGCATGCATACAGCGGCCTTGATTCTGATTTTGCGATATCGAATAACTTCAAGGGACTAGCATATGAAGCAAATACATGTTAATACTTCCTTTTATTTTATTTCTTGCTCCCTTCTTTTTCTTCTTAAAATCCATTCACTCGAATTTTTGATCTTTTTCAAGAAAAATACAAGCCGAGTTACAAAATAACCAAGATTGATTTCAAGAAGGGAGGAAGAGGTAAACCAAACGTACTGGCATGGTGATCTAGACTTCTGCGATTCTTTATCATAATCGTCAACTAACTTGCCCCTCAAGTCCTCTTCATCGTCCTCTTCGCGCTCTTCGACTGTCATGTTGAATCATATATAAGCTAAAAGTCTCTCTGAGTATATTACCGATTGTAGGCGTAGTGGAAACCCAAAGTTGTGTTAACAAATTAGTGACATTAGATTTTATTTCTATCCTCTTTTTTTTTCTTTCCTTTTTTTTTCTTTTTCCTTTCTGGTTCTGGTTTTGCAAGCTCCAGACAAGGATTATTAGGTAACTTCGGGTGACCCTTCCACACCAAGCACCCAAATAACTCACGCTTCACTCCTCCGTACACAACACAACACGTCCCTCCACCATCAGAACCTTCTCAAAAATCAATCGTTCTAGTTTCTCCATACGCTCACTATATCTACATGCAAAATAAAGGAAGGATTATACATAAGTACTTATTCGTTTAATCATTTTAGTGGAAAAATCATACTTCTAAAGTTAAGACTGTTCTGCTTAGAGCTCCTATATCTCTCACTTGAAATCACTCAAAATCTCTCAAACTCCTACTCAAGTAGGTAGAAAAATCTTGGTGAGTAGCGAGATACAACTTTCTACTAAGTTATTTCAATCTTCTCTTATAGATTGGCATCCGTTTTAACAAAAGTTGATAGTTGTGTATAAGTAGTATAAGACTTATTTTTATTTAGTGTGGGATTTGTACTTACATACTAAGTATATATGGTGTGTGAAAACCGTGCTTCTTATACAAAATCATCATATAATTGTATTTGTAAAGGGAACTAATATGCTGAAAATAATTTGTTGTTCATTAAATCGTACGTATATATGTAAAATGCCAGAGAAAGACGACAAATTTAAAAACTTGTAAAAAGGGGGAAAAGAAAGGCAAGAAAAGGCAAGAGAGGAAAGCAAAAACAAAAAGGAAGTCCCAGTAATCAGCTCAACTTAATCCCTAAAGCAAAAACACTTCAAATATTTTTTTACAAGGCCGTATGCATATTCGCAAGAAACTTATTTCCCGATCACAAAAAGTTTTCCCAAGAATAAACTCTGATAAGACAAACAAGAAGGAAAGGATCAAACAGAAAGAAAAAAGAGCAAACCAAGAATTCCTTCATGAATAAACGCCATGACAAATGCCAGTGTATGTAATTGGCCCAAACAAGTTGCTTTAAGAAAGAAATGTCGTAGCAATGTACGCACCAAAAGAACATGAGAATGTGTAGAAAATCTTTGTCCTCAGTCTGTCTGGACCATTATAAACGCAAGGAAAAGAAGCGGTTGCAAAACACAAAAACGCCATGCTGTAAAGAATCCATTGCTTGTTATAAAATCGATGATGAAACAAAAGAAGGGGACGACAAGGAATGTAGTCAAAGACATGAACACAACCAAGATGAATTCCACAATAGTCATCATCGGCTTTTTGATTGCATGAGACATGCAGATAAGCCCAAAAAGAAAAGTAAATACAAAGGGAATGGTACTGCTCATCTTCGCAGAGAGTCGATGCTGAGAGAAGGAATATCGATACCCCGAGGATCGTTTTGGCCTTCCATCTTTCGTCTCTCCATAAAATTGTCACACTCATCAACAACGAGCGTCCATTCTGCTAGAGCTCGGCTGGCGTACTTTGTATATGTTGGTAGTACTCGGGGTGCTACATAAGCAATAATAACTTGTTCGACATCGTCCTCTGTTACAAGCTGCAAATGCTCTTCCGTCAATGAAGGAAGATGTGGGCCATTGATTGGTCTCGGACGGCCAATATGAGTTGTTCGATCAGCCTGCTCGAGGCAAAACTTGTAATGAATTCGTCGTCCAGATGAAAAGATAGCTGGGCGCTGACTACCAGTCTGCAACATCTTGGGCGGAGGAACACGTGGTGTTGAAGTCACTTCAGGTTTGGCAATGTCTGCACTCGAGCCCCCCAAGATACCCTTGAAGAACCCAGTCCATCTGCGTCTCACTCCTGAGTTGACGGATACAGTAGAGTAGGTAGAAGTAGTAGACATAGTCGAGTCCACTGAGCGAATAGACATGGTATCTGAAGTGTCCTTGACCTTGGTGCTTCCGGTGGGGCTGGATGGTCCTGAGAGAGATTTGGATCTAACGTTATCAGTACTCCTCATACCTGAGGGTAGCAGTGCCTCTAACGAAAACATTTTATTAGAAGTTGGATTGTCGCTCCTGACGATAGAAAGCTTTCGTCCTGGAGCGGGAGGGCAAGGTGCAGTAGAAGGTCGTGGAAGTAGGCCTTTGTCAGCTTGAGTCTTTAGCCAAGTGTGAGTTGCAAACGTGGTGCGCAATCTATGAGACAACTTCTCGAAGATCAGACTATAGTAAAGTTAGAAATCGTCATAAGGAGTGGTTCGTGATCTACTTACGTATCAAGATCGGTCACGTCGTTGGTATATCTTGCAACTCTCCAACAGATAAGTCTCATGTAATATGACCTGATCATTGGGCACCAATGCGAGAAGAAACGATTCCATACGCTTTCCTCTATCAACCAATCCAATACTAATGTTCTTTTTCTCTCTTCGTCACTCACAATGCAATCCCACATTGCATAGATAAAGGCAAACAATCGCAGCTCAGACATACTGTTCTCATTCAGTAGTATCTGTTTACATACATCCATCCAGAACGCCCAGTCGATAAAATTTGTGCCGGATACTGTTCTCTCCAACACGAGCAACAACGGAATGGCCTCTTCAAGTACATCGCACACTAGTACACAAGCTGTATGGTCAACAACTCGAATCTTGCGTGTAGCAGCTCGCAAAAGTGCTCCAAAGGTTTCGCCAAAAATATGTTTAGTTGTGATGCTAACAGTGCGATCAGAGCACAATTCTTTAGCAGCAGCAAAGATTCGTGAATCGAAATGGGATCTGGCTCCTGATCGGTGGTGTTGAATTTGTAGAGCCGACGATTGGGCATCTGCAAGTACTTCGTCAAATGTAGTCGACGGTCCATTACTCTCAGAGTGCTGATTTGACATTGGGCCGTGTCCATCTCCACCCATAATCATCTGTTGAGGGTGCAGAATGTTGTCCATATGTGATAGCAGTTGTGCTTGTACGTACACAAAACCCGGAGCGCATAACCGAGCTGCGGGAGACGACCCTGGAGGAAGGTACTCGTCCAATAGAATGTAGTAATGCTTCATGAAGACAAAAAGTGTATCTGTATCGCGACCTAGCCATCTGGACAACCATGGACCTTTCCAGTCGATGTTGGCGCCAAACGGTGCAATTTTGGCTGGTCGTTTTAAACGTTGGATCATCGATGACAACGTTGTAAACCCCAGTGGCTGTATACACAGCGGAAATTCATTGATAACATCTTCGGCAACAGCCTGTAAATCGGTGCCTCGGCCAAAACCATGCTCACTCAACACTCTTCTGATGGTTGCTGGTTGAATATTCCATAATCCTACCAAAATCTCACCCACTGTATTACAGAAGAAGAATGCAAAAGCCAGAACCTTTCCCGCAAACGATATCATGCTGGCAGATTGTCTAATAGACATTTTCTCAACCACGAATGCCAGCGTGTCGGCCAGTGATCCTGTGAAAAAGGATCTCATGTTGTGCTGCACGGACTTTTGAATGGAATAATGAGAGGAGGCGGAAGCTAGAGATGAAAAGGAGCTCGAAGTATCTGGGTTTTGTTTCGAATAAGGTGCTAATGTAGAGGGAGATGATCTCCATTCTGGCCTCGACATAATTCCTAATATTGCCTCGTAGTAAGATGGTCTGTCGTTTCCATTTACGACTGCTGCGTTGTGGTTACGCAAGCAGGCCAGTAATGCCGTCCACCACCTGTTTAACACCCTAATTCTACGGTCCAATTCCTCAAATGGTATATTTGTCGAAGATGATTTTTTCTCGAATTTTCGAATAAATGGTAGTAAACACATTCGCACGACTGTACCTTTTTCAACATTGGTCCTGCCAGTAAATCTGTCACAGATGGGCTTGTCAGCTTTCCGTTTTTATACTGAGAGAAGATCCAATATATACATACTTTGTGTAGTCAGTTTCAAGACTGCGGAAGCCGTACCAAAGATCATCTTTGGGACTCTTCTTATGCATCGTACTAGATTGTTCAGAAGCCAAGCTGACAGATGACGAACTTGAGGCCATAGAGTTCATGGTGACTACATTGGGCTCAGATGCAGAGGTTCGCATGAAGTTCATGCTCATTGGCCGTCTCTGTTTCTTTTCAAGCAATTGAACTGACGATTGTGTTTTGTCGATTTTTGAGAACCGCTTTCTTTTGCCTGCTTCAATCACCTCCATAACTTTTGTAAGATCAGCGACGGACTCCTTGGGATCTGATGAAGCCGAGGATATAGACGAGTTATCATCCTTGGTGCTGCTGTCTTTGCTAGTTGGTGATGGTGATCGAGATGAAGAAGGTGAGAACATCTCTTCGGTCTTCCAGGGCATTTTAAAACTTTGAGACGAGAATGAACGGGATATTGAGTTTCGGTATGATGTTCTGTGGACAGGAGATGATGCTGCGATTTCAGTCATTTTGAAAAGAGTATTACTGAAATTGACAAGAAGTTATTGTTTTGTATTTCGTGGGGGGTTTACGCAGTGTCCGGTCTTGCAGATTCCCAGGTTGCACAATTGTCGCAGAGAATTGTAAGGTGGTAGCTGTGCTAGGACCGCAGCACGGAAGCGAATCGTACTGGCCGAAATCCCTACAAAAGTGCAATACAAGGAGAAGGGTTTTTTTTAAGCAACAAAAAATCGACGGAATCAAGTCATGACCAATTGATTCGGAACGGTTTAGGCGTAGTTTTTCTATGAAGGTCAAGTCGTCGAATGAGGTCTACAATCGGCCGGTCGCAGTCTACAGTGTGCTAGGGTCGTATTTCTATGTTTCGAGAAGCTGAAGAAGCCGATGTTTGTCGTGTATTGTGTGAGAGGAATCGAGCCAAAGTGCTGAGAACGAATGACCAGTTACTGGAATATTGCTTGATGTCGAAATGAGATAGTAAAATTTCCCGGCAGAATGAATGCGTTGTACTGTACAAACGAAGGTAAAAGCGAGCGAGAGTAAGTGTGTTTGAGAGAGTGAGATAGTGTAGATCGAGAAGAGTGCGTATGAAGAATAGAGAAAGTACAGATAGATGGATGGATGGATAGATGGAAAAGAGCGGAGCAGAACACAGCAGAGAGCAGGATGAAGTGTTGAGTTAAGTGTGTGTAAGTATGTACTGCAGTATGGGTGGTGAATGAGTCTGCAAGTAGTGTTGACGATCAGGTACCTCTCTCTCTCTCTTTCCCGCTGTTGGTATACCAGATGCCTCAAAAAGTCAAGTCGAGCCCAAGAAGAAGAGGAATGAAGCAGAGGATGAGATGGATGATGTAGCAATGTCTGATATGAGACGTAAGTTACGGGCTCCCGGTGCGTGGGTGTGGGTGTGGGTGGGTCAAGCAGAAAGAAAGAAAGAAGAGAGGGCGAATTAAGTGAGTGAGATATGGATGGATCAATCGGGCAAGGGATGCTGGGGTGTTATGCCTCTCTGTCTATCTCTGTCTGTCGGTCTGTCTCTTTTTCTCTTCCTCTCTCTCTTAATAGAAAAGAGTGTTTTCTTCTCTATCTTTTTTTTTTTTTCTTTCCTTCTTTTTCTCCCCCTCTCGCTCTATGCTTTTTATTGTCTTTTATCTTCGTATCTTTCTGGTTTCTTATTTTTTTTTGCTACACCACTCTTTCTCCTTCTCTTCTCTGTTTCGCTCTTCTCTTTTTTTTTTCTCGCTTTATTTGTTGGATGATGGATGGGCGGGGTGTGTGGTAAAACAAGCCTAGTGCCGCGTACTGGAAAGATGAGACTAGGTACGGCCTTATCCTCTTGTGTCGATGGCTATCTGTCTTTCTTTACTTCTTTTTGCGGTTTTTGTTTTTTGTGTAGTGTTTTTTTGCCTATCCGTAACTTACATCTGTCTATCTATCCAGCTATCTGTCAACTCGTGCGATATCTGCTCCGCTTGTTTTTAGGGAACAGGGCGTGATTGTGTTGAGTGTTAACGTTGTGAGCAAAGTCGAGGATAGACCGCCGATGAAACCTATTCAACACAGCTGTTGTCGGTGTGAATTATGAGCGAGATAGAGCAGCGTAAAATGTCAGGAAACTTTGGACGATTGAAGGGAGACGAGAGAGGAAGAAAAGAAGGATCGGATGAGTATTTTGGTTCAAGGGAATCCCAGCATACTATATTTCAATAAATATATCAAAATGAGGGAAACAAAACCTCAGCCCTTAAACCAGCACGGATATTATTCCTAGGCACACTGTACATAATCGTGTGTTTTGTTCAAGTACTTTGGTACGGTACCTATGGCTAGAACGACATAACATTGATAGTAATAGTCATAACATAACAGACTAATAATCAATATTGATCATGAATTGACTATAGCAATGGCAACAACAATGCAATATTCCGACAGGTCACACAGCACTTTCATTAAACTTGCGGAGAAGACATTTTTTGCGTGATTTCAGTGTTCGAATGGTGGATCTACGTTAAATTATCCGCCGTGCATGCTCTAGCACGATATAGATCATCTTTTTTTAGTGGTATTAGATTCATCTTTGTAGCTGCCACAAGGCGGTATAAGATAAAACGAAGGAAGGAAGGAAGGTAAGAAAAAAAAGTGCAGTTATATCGACAATTAGGGGTAAATAGATCCGATAGCATTAAAATTTCATTTACTCACAGTGCTGGCTTGCTCACTTCAATATCAATTTGAATGCACATTATGCTTTTTCTACAGGCTTGTTTTTCCCTCTTTTTTTTCTATTCCTTTTCTTCTCTCTACTAACCATCTCATGGTCTAGTTAGTATGAAAAAGGGAAAGAACTAGGCAGGAATGAACACTTGTTTTCCACCGTTTTTTTGCTATAGCGCCGGCAGTCCATCTCTCCTTAGTGTTGTCTTTCGAGCAGATGCAAGATAGGAACTACCTTGGCAAATTCAGCTTAGTCGCCTTTTCGCAGGGCTGAAAGAATTAGATGGATGCATGGCACACCAAATTAGAATCAGTTTCCATAATATCGGTTGATCTTGCAATCTTGTTGTTTCCAAAATGGAAATGGTATAAAGAGGAGACAACAACAACAACAACAAAAAGTAAAAACGAATCCGTACCGTGCCGTGAAGGTATTCAGCTCCTCCATACAATCGTAATTATGCAATCTCGCAATCCACTGTGGTTCTTGCAATGGCCATCTTTTGAATTTGTGTAGCGAGTCCAGAAGTCTCTACAAGGAAGAACTGGATCGAAAGTTGTGAGAGAAACTCCTTTCAGGAGACCGGTACATCACATTTTTTGCATCATTGATCGTTCTGATCTGCCAAATATTGCCATTTAGATCAATCATATGTTGACAACCGAGAGAAGGATGAAAACTCGTTCAAGCTAAGGCTACTACTAGCATGTATCGAGTTAGTTGAACACGTTTAACAGGCCCTTTTAGACATTTTTGATGATAAATGTTGAGACAGCAGCATAATCTCTGACGTTAGAGGTCTGTTTAGAGGGATTATCCTAGCCTCAGGCGCTACAAAGAATAGTTTCTGTCTACTTAAAGTCAGGATGATAACTCAAATGGTCTGAGTCAAAGAGCTGATGCAACACTGCAAGACACTCTAATCAGATGGTTGTACCTATATCCTCTCTTACTGGTCGAACAATGCGTACCACTACAACGATTTGTATGCGGACAAGGTACAAACCCCCCACAGCTTTCGCGCGGAATCTGCATGTACCGGTACCCAATCCACAACTAAATAAGACCACCGTGTGTCAATAATCTGGTAAGCACATTTTGGGCTCCTGGTGATGAATCGTTAAGTGCAGCGGGCAGGGTGCTTATAACAGATGTCTCCAAGCGCATTACTTTCTGGCTTTTCGTATGGCCTGACTCGTTATACTTTCAGAGGAGATTCTATCCATCCCTTTTGTTTTCATCGTGATGATGCCAAGTCGTGCACCAAAATAGTTTTGTTTGAGTCCACAATGTCAACGTATATTAACGTTTTGGAACATTCGTAATGATCAACTCTGACAATCTTCTTTTGTGAGCCCTGATGATCCGAGAAGAATATTCCACGGAAAGACTTATCTCCTCTTTTGTTTTCAATATATGATAAACACAA
>Ga0160427_10001690_pt1 | contig 13459 bp, 12 predicted proteins | sample SolpanmetagenomL_FD_108194 | JGI IMG/M metagenome (GOLD analysis project Ga0160427, IMG submission 108194) | Solar panel surface microbial communities from Lawrence Berkeley National Laboratory, California, USA - L | ecosystem: Engineered > Built environment > Solar panel > Unclassified ...
CATACGCGGGTTATCGATGACGCCCTCCAAGACCATTGCCCATGCCTTGTGCTCGACATCGTGCTCCACGGCCGCACGCATCTCCGCGTAGGTCTCAGGATCGGAAGGCTGACGCTGATCCTGGTAGGTGTGTTCTAGTCCCGCCAACTGATCCGCAATTTGCGCCCTGCACCTTGCCTTCAGAAGGGCCAGCTGCTCGGGGCTGCGGTGCATGAGCGACATCAAGAAGCGCGACCATCCGCTTCTCATCTTCGACGGCATGTCCGCCGTACTGCTCGAATTGGCCACCATGAACGCCAATGCGTCGTGAGCGTGCTGGTCGGTTCTCTTAAACACGACATCCTCCAGCACACTCTGCAGAGGCAGTTCCATGCCTGGCACCATGTAGAGGTGGCGGATAAACCCGGCCGCCTCTGGAGCCTTGCGAAGCGGCTTCACCTCCCGATGGGGGCGGCTGAATTCGCAAATCCCGCGGTCCGCCCCAGCCCAGCGGCGAAGGTAGAAAGTGGGGATGTAGTGGTGGTCGATGGACTGCTGATTCGTCACGGTGGTGCCGTCCGGCAGGGGGTGTCGTTTACCGGGATTACATAGAGACGGCATGGTGCCCGTGCTCGTCGAGCCAATGAACGTCCGACACGACTTCTTCGCAATCCGGACATGTCACGGCCCTGGGTGCGGCGCTGGCCCCATGGCCGCCTGGATGGCCTCACGCACTCTCGTCGCCAAGTCCGTTTTCTTCCCGTATTTATCTGAGGCAAGCTCAGTCTCGTCAGAGGTCATGTTCCCAAGGAAGCCGTATGTGCTCCTCACCTCCTCCACCATCGAGGTGAGATCCACGCGTTGGTCCTGTCGGATCAGGCCCTGGAGGTCCTGCTCGTCGTAGGCGCGCCGCTTTACCCGATCGGCCATGCGCTTGGCCAAGGTGTCGTGCGAGAATGGCTCAAAGCTTGCGCCTTCCGGTGACTCCCAGATTTTCAGTACGGCCAGCGAACGCACAACGTCGGGGTCGAAAGCTTGACGCCGCAACTGCCGAAGGTCATGGAGGTCGCGGATCTTCGGGCGCTGGAAAGCCGCCCGGATCTTCTCGCCCATGGCCTCATTCAGCGTCATGCAAGGTATGTTGGCCGGGACAAAGCCCAACGAGGGGAAGTATGGCTGCTCTTTCTGAGGAAGCCATACCGGATGCAGAACGGGGTCGGCACGATGGCTGACCTCAATTTTGATTACATGCCCCGAGGGCGTGAAGCTCGTGACACATCTTGGGTTAGCTCGGCATGACGCTCCCGTGGTACCAAGATCCTTGTCGAGGTTAAATGCGAAACGGATACCCATGTAACCATCGCTGAACGCCGTTGCTATGCCGAGGGCCAGGTCGTCTGGGGTGATCCCCGCGACGGAGCGCACTGCAAAGTCAAGGTCCGTCGAGAGGCGCCCGCCGGGACCGAACACCATCTTGCGAAGCATGGTGCCTCCCTTGAAGATGAGATGCTCCATGATGCCAGTCTCGTGCATCCTCTGCAGCAGGTAGGTCAGCAGGACATCGATCTCAACGTAGTCGGTGCGCCGCGTTCCGAAGAGGCGCGCCACCTTGTTGAGCTCGACAGGGGTGTGAGCTTCAAAGAAACTCACCATCGGTTTCCAGACCCGCGTCCTGGAATCTCGGAGAGTAGGTCGGACTCCTCCGCATGCACCAGAAGGCCCCACTCAGCGACGTAACCCACGTCATGCTCTCCTCTTTGCAACCTACCGAAGACCGATCGGGCGGACCGTGGGATTAGGCCGCGCAGACTTGCGCGTGCCGAATGCGACAGGTACCCGGGAGCGGCAGCGTCAAGCAGGTATCCAAGGCGCTGGTATAGGGAGATGGTGCCGAACCGTATGGCAGTCTCAATCAACGCTTCGGGTAGCAGGCTGGCCGCCGCGCTTCCCACGATGCGCGCCAATTCGGTTGGGCCCCCGCAAAGGTCAGGCCTCTCCACACAGTCCACCACCGTCTTTTCGGGCGAAGACATCCGGAAGCTCCGGCCGGACGAGAACGTGTCCTGCCAGCCGAAGAACTTCCGCGGCGGCAGCCTGATGTATTGGACCGGATTGCCCTGGATCTCCCGCGGATCCATTCGCCTTTCGGTCGCCACATAGACCACATGAGGAACCTGAGTGGTGAAGCCATGGCGGCTGGCCGCGGACCACCATCCGATATACCCACTGTCGACAGACCAAGCCGCGAGCAGGAGGACATCATAGTCCTCGACCTTCTCGGCACCCCAGTCAGGCGGCAGAAACGCATAATGCCCTCTCGACGCACGCTGAAGCCAACCCTTGAATACCAGACGCCTGACTGCGTTCTTTGCCTTCCGTCGGTCACCCAGGATCTCCTCCGCCAGTTCCAGGGTGGCGGCTGACGCGTGCATCGCAGCCAGCCCCAGCGCTAGCCTGGCCTCGTCCGGGCCTAGCGTCCTAAGGCCATCACCGTCGGTATGGGGAGCTTGTGCCATGCTTGGCATGATACGCCAGGAGCAACCCTTCCCACCAGGAATAGATTAAAATATAGGGGGATAACGATCTCTTGCATCATTATCTCCCCATATTTTAATCTCTGACGTGCCACGGCCTGCTGTGAAGCCAACTTGTGAGATGGTTCCCAAAAAGCATCCTGGTTGTTCTTGGTAACGCTGAAAGAGCTGGCCTACCGAGCCAATGCAGGCGCCATTAGCCCGTCCATCGCTCCCCGCGCACCAACGGCATCCGAGATATCCAGTGCGAGCAGCCGCTCATAGCAGTCCCGCGCATCGTCCGGCTCGCCCGCCTCAACGAACGCGTCCCCGAGTGCCCGGATGGCGACAAGCCACGGGCGCGCGCCGGGAACGGCGCCATAAGCACGGTCGAGCAGCTCCTTCATGTCCTCGGCCTCCCAGTGCAGCGTGCCCGCCTCGACCGCGATGTTGAGGTAGATCAATTTGCGGTCCACATCTTCGCAGGCCGCCGCCACGATCAGGTTGGCCTCGATGCAGTCGGGGTCGCGGCGCAGGGCACGGGTGGCCAGCATCAAGCGGTCATTGCGATCCGTCGTGCGTGCGATCGCATCGACGAACGGGTCGGCTGGCCCGCGTATCCGCATCCCAACGCGATCAATGTCGAGCCGCGCTGCCCAGTAGCTGTGCCCGATGACCTCGCCCATGATCGCCTCCGTGTTAACGGTCTACCCTGCCCCGGGGCGTTGCAAGCGACATGATAACAGAGCGGGCACGGCAAAACGGCCTCGGGCCTGTGTCGAGGCATCGTCTAACAATTAGGACGAAAGTCCGAGAAATTTATCGACAAGTTGCGCCTAACCAACTAAGCAGACGAGATGCATCGCTCGATATCAGCCGCGCTCTAGCGCTCTCGTTGGCTCCATCCGGAGCTCGATGGCCCCCCCGGCCCGGCTTGTTAGGTAGAACGATGTCTCCGCACCATCTCGCCGCCATCGATGCCGCCCTGTGCGTTTGCGCACAGCCTTCACCTGCGCGCCCGCAAGCTGATGATTGTGATCGCGAGCCCCATTCCCGTTCGCCCCGGCGAATAGCTGGCCGCTTGCCAGCCTAGCCGCGCTCGATCGGGCGCGGCTGTCTCGATCAAGGGGATGAGCATGCGCCTTCATCGGCTCGGGGCGAACACGCCCGCGAAGAACTGGACTCCCGCCTTCACCGTTCCTCGAGGCATTGCCCCGAACCGGGCCAAGGTCGGCCGCAAGAACACCAGCATCATGAGCTACTACCCGACGCTCAAGGGTGAGCCACGCATGGAGGGCCTGCACCGCTACTTCCACGCGAACATGGCGACCATCCTGGACGCGCGTTTCGAGGTCACCGCGTGGACTGCGGCCACCGTGCCGACCAACTGCGAATGGCGTGGCGGGCTTTTCGAGTTCACCCCCGACTTCCATGTCCTGGAGGGGCAGGAGCGACACTCCATCCGGCTGATCCGGAAGGGCTCCGCAAGATCCGAAATCCGGGCGGAGCGTCATGCGGCGGTCGATCGCGCCTACCGCGAGGTCGGCGAGCGCCTGGTCGTCGTCACCGAGGACGAACTTGCCGCCGACGTGCGCCTGCCCGCGGCGAACGAGCTGTTCTACAACCGAATGCGTGACATCCCGCGGGGCATGCCCGAGATTCTGGTCGACGAATTCAGCGGCACGTGCCCGACGACGCTCGGGGAGCTGCATGCGGTCATGGGTGGCGGGGACCTCGCATGGGTGCAGCTCCTATGCCTGGTGGCTCTGGGCTACGTCCATGCCTCGCTCGACGGCGGCCTGGACGATCGCACGCCTGTCCACGCGGTGCACGAACTGGGGTATCGCCGATGAACGCGGCCCTACCGGCCCGCGGCGAGTGCGTGCGTTGGAATGGCTCGACTTGGCGTGTCGATCACCTGGACACGAATGCCGTGGCTCTCGTCGATGTCGAGACGGGCGAATGCGCCTCCCTATCGGTCGACCAGTGGCTGGGTGCAGTGCAGGACCGGGCCATCGAGCGCCGGACTCGCCCATCGGCTCTGCTTCCGGGCAAGCCGCGCACGGATGCCTACATGCGGTGGAACGAACAGACCTGGCGGGTGATGGTCGTTCGCAACGGCATCATCAGCCTGCAGAATGTGGCTACTGGAGAAAGCGGTAGCCTGCCAGTCCAACGCTGGCGGATCGGCTGCCTCAAGGGCACGGTCGAGATGGTCAGCTCGCCGGACGCCGCCATCCCGGAGCGCGTGCGAGCCCTGCTGAGCGTGCCGATGACTAGCATGCCGGACAAGATGCGCCAGGCTGGCGAACGATTGGCGCCGTTCGTGGAGGCCTGGCGTGACCCGCACGCCTTCTATGATCGGCACCTACCCAGCGTGCCCATGAACCAGCGCTGCATCCCGCGCACGCTCTCGAAGGCCAAGCTCCAGCCCTTCTTCGATATCGTTTCGGCCGCCATCGGCGTGCCGCCTCCAGGGTCAGCACGTTTTGCAACAAGCTGAACCTGATCGAGCAAGCTGGGGGCGACCTGCGCGGCGCGCTGCCGCGGCATGACCTGCAGGGGCCGCACGCCCGCTACATGGATCCCCTGGTGGAAACCTGGCTCAATCGGGAGATCGACGAGGTGTGGCTGCAGAACCGACGCAACAAGAAGAGCAAGGTCGCGTCCGAGCTCCGAGCCCGCATCAATGAATGGAACCTGGAGAACCCCAATCGGCCGCTGCAGTGCCCTAGTGCGGGGCATGTGGCGCGCTACATCCGCGAGGAGATCGACCGCCAAACCGTCCTCCGGCGCCGCGGCTTGAAGGAGGAGGCGGATCGCGCCTTCCGGCAGGTCGGCGCGGGGATCGTGACCACCTACCCGCTGGAACGCGTGGAGGCCGATCACTCGTTGGTCCGGCTAAGGGTCAAGGACGACGAGACGGGTGTCGTGCTCGGGTATCCCTGGGCCACCGTCGCCATCGACCACTTCACCCGGGTGCCGCTTGCGCTGCACCTGAACTTCGAGAACCAGTCGCTGGGTGCTAACTTCCAGGCCCTGCGGATGGTGATGATGCCGAAGGGGTTCCTCGGCAAGCTCGTCCCGGAGCTCGACTACGAGTACCCTTGGGGGCTGCCGTCAGGCTTCTTCTTCGACCGTGGACCTGATTACGACCACGACAGCATGCGCGCTGTCGGGATGTCGCTTGGAGTCCAGGTCGATTACGCGCCTGGTGCGACGCCGGAGCTCAAGGCCGTCATCGAACGATTCTGGCGGACCGTGAAGGAGGACGTCGTCTACGGCTTGCCAGGCGCCAAGCTGCCGAACGGTCGGCAGGCCTACGGCGTCGATCCCGACGGCGAAGCCTACATGACCTACAGCGAACTGGTGCGCCGCTTCTGGTTCTGGATCGCGATGGTCTACGTGAAGGACTACCATCGCGGCATCGACGACGTGCCGCTGCGGCGCTGGACCGAGGCCACCGCAGGCAAGCTGCTGCGCGCCCCCCGCAAGGAGGACGACCTCAACGTCCTGCTCACCCACATCGTCGAGTGCACGCTGACCGTCACCGGGGTGACCTGGAATGGCCTGACCTGGAACGGCAAGCCCCTCGAGGCCATCATGCGCCATCCCCGTTTCCAAGACGGGATGAAGGTCAAGGTTCGGGTCGACGAGTACGACGGATCCAAGGCGTGGGTCATCAACCCGTTCACCCGAATGGACGAGGCGCTGAAGCCCAGGCTGATGCCCTACATGGATGGGCTGTCGACCCACGCCCACGACGTGATCCTGAAGAGCCGACCCAAGAAGACGCAGGGCACCCTGAGCGAGCAGGAACTGACGCGGAACCGCTCCCGCCTGGTCAAGCAGGAGAAGGAGCGCATGCAGCGCGCCCTGGGCATCAAGGGCCGGGAGGTTGGCGCGGCCTACGCCAAGTTCGCGGGCATCGGCCAGCAGGCCCCGCATGGCGATCACCTGGGCGGCGTCCTAGCCGATCCCGCCGTCGTTTCCGCCGCCGCGGCCGAGCTCCAGCCGGAGATGATGCCTGCGGCTGCGGCACCAGCGGATGAGCCACCCACGCCACGGTCGGCGCGGTTCCTGGCGCAGCTGCCTCCCTCTCGGTTCCGGAACCGCGACTAACGCCCTACGCGCGCTGCCACCCACATGCACGAGGTCGCTCCATGCCGATCAGCCGAGACCGCGCCCATCTCCACGCCGAAGTCACGGCGGTGCGGGAGCTCTTCCATCCCCACGCCAAGGCCATGACGGTCCACGAGGACATGGATAAGCTGCGGCGGCGGGACAACGGGGGATCCGAGGGCGGCGTGCTTACGCTGCTCGGTGCATCTCGCAGCGGGAAGACCAGGATCCTGCGCGCATTCGAGAGCATGTGGCCGGAGCAGCCGCGGGCGATCGTCTCGGCAAACGGGGAGTTCGCTGACCGCAAGGAGGTTGTCTCCATGCGAATGCCAACGACGGGCAAGAAGACCTTCTTCGAGCGCCTGCTATCCAAGCTCACCAACATGAACGCCGCTCAGGTGAAGAGCATGGGCGGTCGGGAATACGATCTTGGCGACGCCGTCATGGACATGTCGCGTAAGGTCGGCATGCGCCTCCTCATCCTGGAGGAGGCGCACCAGAGCATCGAGAACAAGACGCCCAGGATGGCAGCTGAGCTCGCGACCGCGCTCAAGGACATGACGAACGAGTCGATGTTCTCGTTGGTCATCTCAGGCACGCCGTCGGCGCGTCACCTCATCGACCTGAGCGAGGAGCTGAGCGGGCGTGTTCTGTTCGAGCATGAGCTCCCGGCGCTCGCCTGGGAGAGGGTTGCAGATCGGCGGATGTTCCAGGACGTCCTCCGTACGCTGGACGAGCACCTCCGCGACAACGTGTTTGGGACGCTGTCCGGATTAGCCGAGGCGGGGATGGCGCTGCCGCTGCTCCGTGCGGGCCAAGGCTACATCGGCCATGCCGCCACGCTGATCGAGACTGGCGGCTACCATGCGGTGGAGGACATGCTCGACGGGCGCTCGAAAACCCTGGGCCTGCAGCATCTGGTCGATGCCTTCAGCTCTTCGCCCCTGGCCCGCAGGTTCGACGCCACGGACGGTCCGGCATTCCCCGGTTCGCAGGAGCAATCCATGCATGCAGCCGAGGATCCCGTGATGACGAGGCTGCGGGGCCGCACCCGCCGGGCTGGCCAGGATGTCGCCGTCAAGCGCTAGCGGCCCCTCTCGACTCGCCCTGGGAGCCACCCCCCACCCCGATGAGAGCTTGCCGGGCTTCTTGATGCGGCTCTCCCGATGGTTGGGCATTCAAAGGGTGGATAGGCTGGCAGGCATTGCTGGTCTTCGGCAGCCCGGGTCAGCCGTCACGCATGCTGACCTTCATCGTCTGGCAGCGCTCATCGGCACGGACGTCGCCTTCCTCGACGCGGTGACCTATCGACCGGATGGGCGCCGCGCCTTCAATCGGTTCCTTGCCCGTGTGGTGCCGCGCGAGTTCATCGTCCTCGATCGCCGCCGGGTTTGCCCACGCTGCTTGGAGGACTCCCTTCATCACAGGGCATCCTGGGACCTGGCCCTCGCCACGGCATGCCCCCTGCACGCAGTCCGGCTTATCGATCGCTGTGGCGTCTGCGGGCGCGCCTTCGCCTGGTCTGGCCCCGACTTGGCGCGTTGCCGCTGCGGGGCCGATGCCCGGTCTCAGGATGGCGAACCTGCCCCTGCGGCGGAGGTAGCGGCGAACAGGAAGGTGCTTGCCCTTGTTGGGGAGCCGGACCCGCACTGGCTTCCGTCCAAGTTGCTGCTGTGCGATCGCTCGGACCTACCCCGCCTGGTGATGTGCCTGGGCATGTTCGTCACCGGGTGGTCGCGGCAGCGCCGGATCGAGACCCTGATGGCGGCGGGGCCGGCCGGGGTCGCCCGGGTCCTGATCGCCGGAATCGGTGCCGTCGAGGACTGGCCTACCTCGATCCACCGTTACCTGCGATCCCAGGGTGACGACGCCCATGCCAGGGCGGGCCGCTACGGAGCCAGGAAGACCCTGGGGGCGTTCTATGACTGGCTAGACGGGAATGGAGGCTGGCCCGGTGAAGGATGCCCTTGCAGGGGCTGCCGCCAGCTTCGTGGCCGCGGATCCGGGTCTAGCCAGGCGGGTGCATCGGTCCCAGCTCGTGGCATCGCCCGAACGGGGATCGATGATCGGCCTGAATGAAGCAGCCGTCCTGCTGGGCGTACGCAGCACCGCTGTGCACAAGCTCATGGCGTGGGGGACACTGCCCCCGGTCGCGGCGCAGGGGCGGGGTGTTCCCATGCTCATCGAGCGCGCGGCGGTTGAGGCTGCGGCTGCCGTGCGATCGCTGAACCTACAGGAGACCGCCGCCGCACTCGGCATCTCCAAGAGCAGGGTCCACAGGCTTGTGGAGGGAGGAATCCTTGTGTCGATGCCGCACGTGAACGTCCTAGGACCGAAGGGATGGGCGTTCGGGGCGGATGCCGTTGAGTCCTTGCTGGATGAGGTGTCGCGCGTGAATCCAGGAACCGCGGTTGCCGGACGGATGGTGGGCTTCGAGCATGCGGCGGAAGCGCTTCGTCGCCGGGGCGTGGACCTTGCGGGGGCGATCGGGCTGGTAAAGTCCGGACGCCTTGCCGTCGCCGGGATCCAGGCGGATGCCGTGGGCCTCAAGCGGCTCCGCTTCCTGGCCGGTCAGGTGCGGGACATGTGCCGGGACCTGCAGTGCGAGGCGCCGCTGACCATCCAGGCGGCAGCCGAGCGAATGGGGCTCAAATGGGCGGTGGTGGCGAACCTGGTGTCGCGCGGGCTGCTGGCATCGGAGGATGCATCGCAGGATGGCTGGGTTGCCCCGGCGATCGCGGATCGGTTCATGGCCGAGCATGTCACGGGCGGAGAGCTGGCTCGTCGGAGGGGGACATCGCCGCGGGCGCTGGCGATGCGCCTGGAGCAGGCGGGCGTGGTTCCGATCGTGGGGCCGGGGGTGGATGGATCGCGGTTGAACATCTACCGCAAGGATGCAGAGCTGTCGGCGGTGCTGGCAACGCTGGTGTAAACGGCAAGCGTCCAAGCGGAGCGAGACTTCAGCCGCCTACTGCCTGGCCCAATTGGATGAGGCTGAAGGACATAGACAGCACTAAAGATCATCCAGCTGGCGGTGATCGACAGGGGCACCGTCAGCGACCTAGGGTCCTGGTGTGAAGGACACACACGGACACGAGCGGGACAGTCGCCGCCCGCATAGCATCAGCGCCCGTCCTTACCCGGACGAGAGCTTCATCGGCTACGTGTTCCGCCTCGCCAAGCTCCGGCACATGCCGACCGCGTATAAACTGCTGCCAATGGCGCACCCGTTCACGAACCGACCGAATGCTGCGGCTTTGGCATTGCTGGCGACGGACGCTAGAGTTCCAATCTCCGAGCTCGAGAGGATAACCTGGGGCCCTCTCAACTCGACGATCGGCCGCTTCAGAGGCCTCGAGCTTCCCCTGACTGTATTCGATCGCCGCGGCAGCGCCGATCGCCGCGTCTGCCCTGAATGCTTGGCCGACGCAGCCTACTACCGGGCGATCTGGGACCTGACGTTCGTCGCGGCCTGCCCGATCCATCGCAGGCTGCTGGTCGATGACTGCACGAACTGCGGCCGGCCGCTGCGGTGGAATGGAGGCGAACTGGCACGCTGCGGCTATTGTTCGCACGACCTCACTCGGGTTCCGTCATCATCCATCACGGAGGACGATGCTCGCGGGACGGAGACCGTATTCGGCCTTCTCGGTGACATGCGCTTCGCCGGGCAGGCGGCGCATGCGCGGACCTTGGCGCCCTTCCGTGACCTCCAGGATCGCTGGATCGTCGAGTTCCTGTTTCGCGCTGGCCTGGAGATCATCGGGGCACGACCGAAGCTGTTCTCCATGGAGCAACCGAACGAGCTTGCCTGGGAGGCGCACATCGCCCTGACCCGAGGCCTAGACGTCGCCGAGGCATGGCCCGAGGCGTTCATCGCCATGATGGACCGCATGCGGCAGCGGCGTACCGATTTCCAAACACTCACTCTGAAGTTTTCGGTTGGTGCGGTTGAGCGATGGCTGGCAAGGCTGCCGCCTGATCAGGGCCTGGAAATCAGGCGCGTGGCGGAGGAGTATCGTAGGGGGTTCGTGAAGTGAGCCTGTTCTACTGCCCTACGGTCGAGCAATGGGGCCATCCACCATAGATGGCCACAGATCCGCCTTGGATCTAAGCTCGGAGCAACTGACAGAGTGCCCGGATGACAGGATCGACGTTCAAGACGAACCCATACGATCTCCACGAGCTTCTCAGGGATTGTCATCAGGGCAAGCTCCAGCTTCCAGACTTTCAACGCAGCTGGGTTTGGGACGAGGATCGTATAACCAGCCTCATCGCGTCGATTTCTCGAGCATTCCCTATCGGGGCGCTTATGACCTTGGAGACAGGCGGCGCTGTCGACTTCAAGCCTCGGACGGTTGAGGGCGCTCCCAAGGAGGCCTCGGAGGCGAAGCCGCAGTCGCTTCTCCTCGACGGCCAGCAACGGATGACGTCCCTCTACCAGGTCGCGTTGCGGGGAAAGGTAGTCCAGACCATCACGCCGAAAAAGAAGAGGGTGGATCGGTGGTTCTACATCGATATCCGCAAGGCACTGGACGACACGGTGGACCGCGAGGAGGCGATCGTCTCCATCCCCGAGAACAAAGTCATTGCGACCGACTTCGGGCGCGAGGTGCTCCTCGACCTGACAACCGCCGAGCACGAGTTCGATCTGCTGATGTATCCGGTCTCGATGGCGTTCCGATGGGACGACTGGCAGAAGCGATTTATCGAGCACGCGATCAAGAAAGGTGATTTCAACGAAAAGTGGGAGATCATTAAGTCGTTCAAGGAAAACGTGCTCGACAACTTCGCGAAGTACCAGGTTCCAGTGATTGCACTTGGTCCAAACACGTCCAAGGAGGCGGTGTGCGTCGTGTTTGAGAAGGTCAACACAGGCGGCAAACCACTAGACGCATTCGAACTGGTGACCGCGATGTACGCGGCGGCTGGCCATGAGCTCCGGCGCGACTGGTATGGGAAAGAGGGTGAGGCTGGACGCCAGCATAGACTGGCAGAAGCGATGCGTCCCGCTGGCCAGGAGGTGGGCATCGTCGTGGGCGTCTCCAACACCGACTTTCTGCAAGCCATATCGCTGTTCTATACGCGGGAGCGCAGGCGCGCCGCTGCCGCCGATGGGAAGCAGGGTAAGGAGCTGCCCGCTGTAACCGCGAATAGAGCTGCTCTGCTCAACCTGCCGCTAGATGCCTACAAGCTGTATCAGGATCGCGTTGAAGTCGGCTTCGTGCAGGCTGCCAAGTTCCTGCACACCTTGAACATCTACCGCATCTTCGATTTGCCATATCAGTCGCAGGTCGTTCCCTTGGCCACCATCCTGGCGGACATAGGAGAGGCATGGTCGCATGAGGGTAACCGCGCCAAACTCGCGCAATGGTATTGGAGTGGGGTGTTTGGAGAGCTTTATGGCTCGACCGTAGATAGCCGAATCGCGCGAGACTTCATGGAGGTCCCGGAGTGGCTGAAGGGCGGCGAGACGCCGTCCACGGTTCGTGAGGGTACATTCCAGGCTGATCGTCTAAAGACCATGCGGATGCGCCTTTCCGCCGCTTACAAAGGCGTAAATGCTCTGCTTATGAAAGAAGGCGCGCGGGACTTCCGCTCGGGTCAGAAGTTCGACCACGCCATCTTCTTCGGCGAGGGCGTCGACATTCACCACATCTTTCCCAAGGCCTGGTGCGAGGCTCAGGGGATCAAGCCTGATGTCTACGACTCCATCATCAACAAGACCCCACTTTCGTATCGTACCAACCGCATCATCGGCGGTGCCGCGCCGTCGTCGTACCTCAGTAAGTTGGAAGCTGGTGGGTCGGATACCCCAGCGATCGCTCCAGGCAGCCTAGACGGTTTCCTTAAGTCTCACCTCATCGATCCGTCACGGCTCCGAGCCGACGATTTCGCCGGGTTCATGCAGGCAAGGCAGAAGCTTCTTCTAAGATTGATCGAGCAGGCCACGGGACAGCCGATTAGTGGGGTCGAGCCCACCAGGGAGGACGAGAGCGACGAGGAAACGGTCGAGGCCAGCTTGACCATGGCGGCAACGTCCAGTGCGGCTTAGACCGCCACCGCCCTAACGCCTGATATCAACGCTTGTGGTCGGATCAAAGGACATCGATACAATAGGTTGCTCAACTGTCTCAGGTTTTACGTGTTAAAAATGCAGGATGTCTCCGAAACTTCGCGCGGCCGTCTCGGGTATGGTGATCGGATTGGGTATGAAGCAATAGGTTAGGAGAAACTCTGTCTCGGGAATTCAGGTTCCCTAGAGTCCGCCTCGGGACGAGGTGGCCACCGACCGAGCCAATGCCGGCCGATCCAACCTCGCCCGGCCCAACCTTGCCCGGTCCAGCCGCGATGGCGCTCGCGGAAGGTTGGTTCGGGCCTCGGGTTTTTTTCGTTGTATGACCGTCCCCGCCGGGCGAAAACCCGGCCGCCCATTGGCCCGGAGCCCATCAACGACGTCGGACATCGCCGCCCGCGCAACACGCTTTGTCTCACGGGCGTCCTGATCCGACGGGTCGTCCGGATGGATCGGATGAGGCTCCGGAGCAGGGTCGCTCGATGCCGTGACCATGGACGGCCGGGGTCCGCTCAGGTGCGGCGCGCTGGGTTCGGCGATGCCGCGCGGCAGCGCCGTCGGATCCCGGTCGGGCCCGGGACGCGCAGGGATCCCGCAGCCACCACTCTGCCACCAAGTCGCCGCAAGCTCAGTAGGAAGGACGTCGATGTCGTTACGAGGCGGTCTCGCCTGGATGAGCATATCCCAGGGCGGCTTCTTTCTGCTGCAGTTCGGCGGATCGGTCGTCCTGGCCCATCTGCTCACGCCGTATGAGATGGGCGTCTATGCG
>Ga0160427_10001691_pt1 | contig 13457 bp, 8 predicted proteins | sample SolpanmetagenomL_FD_108194 | JGI IMG/M metagenome (GOLD analysis project Ga0160427, IMG submission 108194) | Solar panel surface microbial communities from Lawrence Berkeley National Laboratory, California, USA - L | ecosystem: Engineered > Built environment > Solar panel > Unclassified ...
ACGAAATCTGTTGATGATACAGCTGACTGTAAATGATTTTAAAATGAATGTCTTGATCAAGGCCTGGGGTACAATCTCAATATCTGCAGACTTTCCATGTTCAAGCTAGACCTCTTGTCGACGTTGAACATGCGTTGGAGACAACGTTAGATCTCAGAGCTGGTGATCGCACCAAGTTGGCTTTTCTTCTTGTTCATTCTCAAGCTCGTCATTCAAAGGTCCGGTATTAAGCAAGCTTCTCTTTGTCTGTCGAGGATACATGCAATGAAACAACACAAAGACTTCAGCATCACCCTCCTCGAACGAGAGGAGCCATCTCGATTCTATTGATGGACGGTCGAAATGTATAACATCCAAAGTGTCCCGGAGTGTCTGGTAGATATCTTTCAAAGTCACACTGTTGTCAACATTCTCCAAAGTTATACGGTTCACATAATCGTCCATCGCTGACCGCGGAGAACCGACAATTATGGTGATCCTTGTATGTACATCTGAAGCTTCCAGCACAGGTTGATTGAGTAAATCATCCCGAATGATGGTGGATCGTTTGCGGTCTTCATAGTACTCGGAGAAGAATGGATATCCTTTCGCATCCTGTTTGGAGAACCAATAGCCGCCTCGCCCAAGAAAGTAGTGGACTTTTGAAGTCGAATAGCATACAGCGTCAGCTACTGAACGGTCTTGATCACTGCCGCCCTCGAGGAACACAAATCGTTTGTAGACAACGAATGGCTCGTATGGATTCTGGTGAAGAGTTTTGGCAACAATGGATTGCCAGAGATGGCATACGTTCTGAATGCTGTATATTTGGTAAAAAGGGTCGACGTAAGCGATAACTTCAGTGAGAAGCTCGATTGGTAGGACTGAGATTGGCATTGTGATAAGGGTTTTGGATTGAAGGCGTCACAATCTTCCACCACAGTTTTTGGTTTTTAATTTTCGCTAGACTTGTATCACAGTGCCTATGCAGGATCGATGGCAGGGATGAAGCTATTGGACATTGGATGTGCGTACTCGTTGACAAGCTTCAAGATATTTTCGATTATGGCAAACAGAATGAAGCTGTGCTCGGCTACAAGCCTCACACAGCTTTGATCCAACAATGCCCACCATGTACCCAGGTATCCAAATGCCCATATAATGCAATTGATCATCAGACTGCGAACAATTGACTTATAGTGTAGGACTCAATGGCAAGGAGAATGAGATAATTGTGCACGTACAATCATATACCACACGAGTGATAGAGTGTCAAAGATCAAACATATCTTTTTTCCCATTTATTCAAGCAGTTAAGGGTTCCGGGATTTTACATGGTGTTTTAGAAGACTATTGATTGCACAAGCATGGAATACTTTCCAGCTATGCCCCAATAGCCTGTTATAACGCCAAACGTCTATGTCTTCCACATTTTCATCTTTTTCGAACGACACACCGTAACATAAGAAAATTGCCAATCCCCGTCATCAAACATACCAAACAAGGGCAAACACATTATGAGATTATCGTGCTTATCGCCTCCTCCTACGACGCCCTCGTCAAGTAAGGCTTCAAGTGTCTTTCCAATAAAACGATAAAGCTCTCCAAGCGTACCAACTCTGTCTGGGATCATGAAATCTTTGTTTAATTTCCAACCATGATCGTCCATGATACGTAAGCGTAACCAGATTGATACCTTGTCGTACGGCGGACGAACAATTGCATGCTCTAAAAGGGAATTTGATACAATTTTGTAACGAGATTCGGATACTGTTGGTTTGAAATCTTGTAGGGGATATCCTTTATTTGCTTCTATATCGAAAAAATAGTCGATCGAGTCAAGCAAAGTATGGTAAGCATAGCTTTGACGGAAGCAAGCATTTCCCACGACCAAATCCTCATCCCTAGAAATTGTCCTATTCATGGAAAGTTGTCGAACCTTGAAGCTCATATCGTAAATTATCTTTGAACTAATGTTTTGCCATGTTTTGCAGACATAATGAACGTTGTTCATTAAGTCAAACAACTCGAGGTATGATAGGATCTCTATGATGAGTTCTGTTGGCAAAATTGAAAACGACATGGCAATTAATTGACTGAGCCGAAATGATTGGTGATTGCGGTTAGACCTAGTTTGTGTGTATGCTTGTTAACTCAACGAACGACTCTATTACTTGAAAAATGAATCATAACGTTGAAGCATAGAACGAAGGTGTATTCGAGAAGTGTGTTGTTGATATAAAGAGTAAGCTTGTTGTGTGTTAGCGTTCTGAGAACAACGTTTGCAATCAAGGTCGAAGATTGACTGCTTGTGTGAAGTGACATTTGTATACCTAGGTCTAAGTAGGTAGTGTTCTAAAGTTGAAAAGGAACTTCAATCAATAGCGCTGCAGTAGTTGAGTGTTATCTACCACCCCACGCTCTTTCAAGACAGAATCCATATTCTTAGAAGTTTTTATTTCCACATACACAGCTAGATATCTGTGGTTGACCATGATATCAGCAGGCTACCACTTAGTACTTGTTTAGGTACTTGGGTACTCAGATAGGTACTTGTACATTTCTGCTGAAACGAAATTTGTGATATATACTTGAATGATAACTCCAGTTGCCACCGATCTACGTAAAAGCTTTAGACATTGCATTTACTCTACTCAACTTCCCATTTTGTTCTTTTGGGTCCACCTCCAAATCTGTGTAGGTATTTACGTTTGGAAAAAGGATAAGCCACTGTATTGCGCGTACAAAATATGGTTCCATATGGCTTTTACCATGTACTTTGATCTTCTCAAAATTGACGGTTGATGCTATATAGACCTTGATGTTTGTGATTTCATGATTTGAACAGCGAGCAACCGATTTTCTACTAACTCACAGTTTCTAAACTTTGATTCATTCCAGATATATTTCTTCGAAAGCTCGATATACAACATTGGTGATAACTCAAGATCCGTCAGTGAAGCTTTGGCAACTGCATCTACCAGATTATGGCTTTTTCGACATCTCTTCCAAATAAGCTTCCATACCGATATCCTGTAGTTTCTGGTCTTTCTTCGACACGGTGCTTTCCAAGCTCGACATGTATTTCGTAAATTCCAGTCTTAATCGTTCATCTCCAGCTCCAAGAATCTTGACAGCATACAATGCCGCATTCTCTGCTTTGTTGATACCCATCGTAGCGACCGGAATACCAGGCTATAAATCGTCAGTTATCATGCAGTAAAAGAGACAGAAGAACATGCAAAAATGAGAATGAAAAGTGCAAACTTACAGGCATTTGAACAATACTCAACAAGCTATCTAGTCCGTCCAACACAGAAGCTTTAATTGGGACACCAATAACTGGCAACGGTGTTTCTGAAGCCACCATTCCTGGCAGATGAGCGGCACCTCCGGCTCCTGCGATGATGACCCGTACCCCACGACTCTCAGCTTCTTTAGCAAACTTGATCATAGCGCCTGGGGTTCGATGTGCTGACAAGATTCGTGGAGTGACGTGTATACCAAATTCTGATAATTGACGGACAGCTTTTTGCATGATGGGTAGATCAGAATCTGAGCCCATGATAACAGCAACTGGTGGAAGAGGGGTTTGATTTTCAGGTTGAGTAGTCGTCAGGGATGGTGCGGAAGCAGGCTTTTTAGAATAATCGGTCGCGAGGACTAGTGTTGATATCGAGCTTTCAGCTGTTGCCATATCACCAGCGACGACTGTAACGTGTCCCATTTTTCTGCCAGGTCGTGATTCCGCTTTACCGTAGAGGTGAAGTGTTGCGCCTGGAGTTTCGAGAGCGAGTCGACTGACTTTGTCCATTGAGTCGGACTCTGGACCTCCGAGAAGATTGAGCATTATAGCGTGAGTCGATGGAGTACGGAAGTTGACAATGGTTGGTGGTAGAGGAAGTCCAAGGATGGCACGGAGGTGAGCTTCGTATTGTGATGTTGCATGTGTTTCAATTGTGTAGTGACCAGAGTTGTGAGGTCGAGGAGCGATCTCGTTGATGAGGAGCGTCTCTATAAGAAGCATTAACCAAGCTGGATCTTGCGGAAGATTGAAGTATTGTTCATACCTCCATCTTGTAGCAAGAACATCTCAACACCAAATATCCCTGCTCCTGGCAGATGTTCAACTGCCCTCTCAGCCAATTTTCGAGCCTCTTGCCTTACTGTCTCACTAATTCCTCTAGCTGGAGCATACACAAGTTTGCATATGTTATTCTCATGCACTGTTTCGACAGTTGGGTAGCTCAAGCATTTTCCATCCTTTTGTTTGACAACCATCACAGCAAGCTCCATCTTGAATTCCGCCCATTTCTCCGCATACAGCGGCCTGTCTTTCAATGCTGCTACCGCATCCTTGACATCCTCCTCTCCCATTACCGCATAATTCCCTCTTCCATCATACGCCAGCGTCCTGCTCTTCAGCATGAATGGATAACCAAATTTCTCTCCTACATTTTCAACTGTAACACCATCTTTGATAGCTACACTTTCAGCTGTAGCGACATTATGTGATTGCAGAAACTCCTTCTGAAGATATTTATCTTGAATAATTCTAATAGTCTTTGAGCTTGGTTGAATCTCCACTCGCCCTTCTTTTTCAATATCCTCAAGGACAGAAGCGTCGACATGCTCAATTTCCGTAGTGAGAAGGTCGCAGTCTTGTGCTAGTGCCAGAATATCGTCGCGAGATGAGAATGAGCCATTGACATGGTTGACGCCACGGAGGGCATTGATTTGTTTTGCGGGAGAGTAGTCGGCATCGAGAATGACGGTGGTAAGGTTGAGACGGTGCGCGGCTTCAACGAGCATGCGTCCTAGCTTTTGTGAGATGGTTAGTGGGGTGTGTGTGTGTGTTTGTGTTTTTGCGTTTTAATCGTGGAATTGACATAATCTTCGAGAGAGTATTGGGTTGATTTACCTGTCCACCACCAAGAATTCCTATTCTACGTGAGTCTATCATGATGAGAGGTGCGATTAATGCTTTGATGGTTTGGATGAAGAAAATTGGCAATATGATGATAATAAAGCTGAAGAATTTAAAAATGCAAAAGGTTTTAAATTCTGCGACAAAAAATTGATGTTCTATTTTGAGAGCTCCATATCAAACAGCTCTTATCGATAAGAAGAGTCTGCTTTCTGCGCTCAAAGTTATGGCGGGTCTAGGGGAGAAAGAAATCATCCCTCAGTCAACTCATAATCAAGTTTGCGAAGGAAGCAATTACTAAATAATTCTGCACAACTCATCAGTTCATCGAGCTCCTGATGAACACGAGACACGAGCTATGACAATATTTCAACATCTTGTTGAATTGGTGCTATGATTGGATAGTGTTACAATGACAAGTTGACAGCAGAAGTTCCGCATTGTACTACAATAATATATGCTCCGTGACCTTGTTGAATGTAGCGACTACTTAGTACTTAGTACTGTGAATGATCAAGCTCAAAAGATTGTATATGTGTTCAAGAACAGAATTGATCAATTGATTTTGGCCATTCTTTTTGAAATATCATACATAAAGCCTTGATAAAAAGGTCTTGCTAAAGTACAAGTTATATACATTCTGTTAAAGGAATCACAATGCAAGATCACACAAACCCTCTCTCCAGAATAAGCTAATAGGTCAATGCATCTTCAAACAAATGTGACAATTGTTCCCGTTGCCTCTCGACATCATCTTCAAGATGTGGTGCCAACATCAATACTCGTCGTTGAGGCAATGTTCCTTCGACTAGTGCCTCAATGTCTCCCCTGCCGTAACCCAACGCCTCAATACCTCGTGGCTGATCACCCAACTTGATCAAAAACTCTGCCAATGCCTCTGACAGAATCTCTCCCGCACTTTCTGGTTTAGCGTTGCTGATATCAACACCAAACACCTCCGCTGCTCGTAAATGCCTTTCTGGATTTGTGGCACCGGTGAACCTGAATACCGCTGGTGCTGTGACGGCGACGGAAACTCCATGTGGGATGATTGGATGATCTACAGCGTATCCTGCGTGTTTGTATGACTTGTTCATACCGGATAATGGGTATGACATGCCATGACACAAGTGAACACCGGCATTACCAAAGCCAACTCCCGCTAGCGTAGCAGCGAGCAGCATCTGAGATTGTGCTTCATGATCATTTGGATCCTTGACGGCACGGGGGAGATATTTTACAGTCATACGTAAAGCTTCAAAAGAGAATACATCTGAAATTGGATTGGCACCTTGGTATGCTGGACGAAGGATGGGGTTTGTTGGACGGGGAGTCCTTTCATAATATGGAATGGCTGTCCACGATTCGAGAGAGTGACAGAGCACGTCCAGACCCGATGATGCATGAACACTTGCTGGCATGGAGCGAGTGTTGAGGGGATCGCATATTCCTAGTGTGGGCTTTAGAGCACGATGTGCTACGCCAGTCTTGGCTTTGTGTGTAGTTAAATCACTACTTGTGTTAGTTGTCTTGGAGCCATAGGGTGTAAGTCGTACTTACAAAATGGCTGTTCCTGTAGTCTCAGATCCTGTGCCTGCAGTGGTAGGAACACAAATCAATGGTTTCAGGGATTTGGTTATTGGTAATCCTTTGCCTATGGGCGCATTGACCTAGAGAATATGAGGACAACATTGGCAAAAAAATGTCTGATAATACTTACAAAGTCCAAGAAATCCGCATCAGGAAAGGAACAGTATAGATTGGTCAATTTTGCTGTATCCATGACTGAACCACCACCGACAGCTAGAAAAGCGTCTGCGTCAAACTTTTTGCCAAATTCTATCGCTGCCTTGATTCTGCTAAACGTAAGCCGGGATCTTCTTAGCGGTATGTATATAGGCCAACCATACGAATAATCCTTAGGCTCAGTCCTAACATCGTCAAAAACTTCAAACTTTATTCCTGCTCTTTCAAGCGCCTCAGTAGCAGTCTTCATGGGATGAAGATTCCGTATAATCTTGTCCGTGATGACAAGGACATTCTTGGCCTTCATGTTGGCAAAATCCATGCCTACTTCTTGAGTTGACCCGGGACCGAATCTAATACTAGAAGCTGCCATCTCGAAAGCATACTCCTTCTGATTGGCTGTATCGATGGGTGTAGCATAAGAGCGAGCTCGAGCAATAGTGGAAGCAGCTTGCAATGCATGATGTGGATGAGCTGGGTTCGAATGACAGGGACAACCAGCGGGATGCTCTCCTAAATGATGATTACTATTGTTTTAGTATTGATTGAAATCATACAGCAGCTGTTTTCACAGAAGAGACAAAGACAAATTGCACTTACGCATAGTCCTTAGAAGGTTCACTGCGCGTGACCGCGCCGATTGAGCAATTCTTGCAACGACCATGATTACTTTGTAAGATGATTATGAATGCGGATGTGATGTTTCAATATATTATCAACTGAGGGAGACGAGTGACGAGAAGCATTTAAATACTAAGCAAGTATGCGATACGCAAGCCGACATGGATGTGAGGGACGACTGCCGCATGTTGTAACCGGGGGCGGGAGGGTGTGAGAGAGACAATCTAGGATGAGTAGTGCATTGAGTAAGTAGTAGATTATAGCACAATACCTCCCTACCTTCTTACTTACTTACTTACTTATTTACTATATGTCTCTTCAAGACACCCGCCATGACAGCTTCCATGCATCTTTCTCGCAGAGTATCGCGGGGGTTGATAGCGGGGTGCTTTCTAAATGGCCTCTCTTCCCTGTCAGTAGAACAGTACTTAGACCATTGATGTATCGGCATAGCATGGATGTTTGAGCCTCGGTTGAAAAAAGAAGGAAGGAGACACAGATGATCGGTGTTGTTTACGAATCACTTAGTAAGCAAGTCGCCTTTAGCCACTGGATTGCTTGATCAAACGCCACACGCGAACCCATGATCGTGGCGTAATCCAGAAATGGACTAACTGGGGATTAAATTTCGTTTTTGCAGATCTCTGGAAAATAAATAAAATAAAAAAATATTCATTCATTCATTCATCTCTATGATATCAAGACGACGAGGTCCAGAAGGTTACTTACTTAAGTAAATACTAAAGTCGACATGACCCAATATACATCAGCTTCTGCTTAACTCCAGTAGACAAATCGCCAACATCACAGTCCAGTGTATTCACTTAACCCTACAACTCTAGAACAGACGGACCCTGCCTCCGTCTTCTATTCATGATTAGCAGAAGCACCTAGACGGGCGGTCTAACACCAATGCCAGGCGCATCCTCAAATGCCTCGCAGCAAAGTAATAAGCCCAAAATTACTTGCATGGCAAGAAAGACAAGCACACACCTCGATAGATTCACTTGTTCGGCAGTATCGTTTCTTCTACCACAAACATGAGTACTTCTCTGAGGTTAAACAAAAGGAATACAACCCAACAAAGAGTATCAAACAGATTGAGATTGAAACAACTACTCCACCTACTCATGACGCACCATCATATTTGAGGTTGGGGGGGCGTTTCAAGCCATCAATTATTCAAGACTGCCTTCAGGTCCGAACTCTTTTAGAAATCCTAGCGAATATTGGGCCTGCGCATCCGATCAAAACATATAGTAGCATAGAGCAAGAAAGTGATGCTGTAGATATCTGGTTCGATGGAAAATTGCCAAAAGCTGACGCCCAGCTCAAAATGCCCACCATCAACAACAACCCGCTGACGGGAGACGACCTGTACTCAGAATCCATTATCGACAGCAAACCGCTAATGGATGACAACCTGTATCCGGAACTCATCAATGACCAAAAACTACCAACGGCTGACGTCCAGCTCAAAATACCCATCATCGACAACAAACCGCGAACGGGTGATGATCTGTACCCGGAACTCATCAATAACAACAAACTACCGACAGTTGACGACCGACTTAAAAATATTATCTTGCAGATGATTAGACGCACTGCTGATCAAGAGTATCAAAATCGTAATTCAAGGGTAGGTAAGCTCAGATCTGATGACAGTATCAAGCCCGTACCGAATATGAGTCTCTTCGATCATCTGCTTGTGTGAAGCCATTTCACTGACCAGTCCCGTTCAGCTGTCATAGAAGATCTTCCGCAAGTGTGCGCACATGACTCTCCACTCGTTCATCCAGCACCTGAGCTGAGCCAGGGAAGCCGTCTTGCAGACTTAGAGAAGAAGCCTATTTTGCAAAGAGAGGAAGATCAAGAGTCATTGGAGACAAACTGTCTAAATATAAAACAGCAATACACTTGGCTTGAACCATGGATATCTTGGATACGTTCTTTCACTAAACGTGCTGTTGGATTATGCATAGTATGTTAAACCCGTCGCAACCACTTGATTAGTGCACATCATGATCTGTTTGAAACGACCTGGATCGCCATGATTAATGTGAGTTTTAGAAACGTATCACGTCTGAACCTGATGTTTCATTCTCCAAACATGCTGTATCTCTGAACAAAGATCTTTCACCAAAACCCCTCTCGACCAATATTAGCATTCAGAAACAGGATCTTGCCAGATCTCTTTACACGAAACCACCCACTCCGAAAGATTACGTGCTAAAAAAGAATCGTATTAGGCGTGTCCTACCGCCTGTCCTACCGCCTGTCCCGTTGCCTGCCCCGTTGCCTGCCCCACTTGATACCCCCTCTCCTAAAGTGAGCGTGCCAAAAAGTATAGAATTTAATAGACTCTTGACTAGTCCCTTGCTGGTGCGTCGACTATTCGAAACGAAGGCAACACCATCCAAACACACGACTTCCTCGAGCTGGAGGACGGCGGTAGTGTTTGATATTGAACTCGGTCAAACCTTGCAAGCAAAATTTAGCCCTGGAGGGCAGAAAGGTTGTCGTCAAGTCGGTATGATAGATTTCCTCAATGCAGAGACGTTGATCGACGAGTCCTATTGGGGAAGGACTGGGGATTATCTCGATCAATCAGGAGTCAGGGAACTCGTTGAAAAAGAGCTGGCGATGTTGCGAGTCGAAGCAAGTATGGAAAATATCAAATTTTACTCGGAAATATATCTCAAATACAAACTTTTACATCAAATTTGGAAGTTCGTTGGACCCGAAACTATAGTCATTACATTTGCAGGAGTGAATGACATGTCGTTTCTTGGCTGGGTTCACGACAAAACGATTGATATACGGCGGTTGTTTGCTGGGGACGCAAGCCTCCGAGATTATGCTAACAGGACACACATCTCTGATATCTTTTCAAGTACTAGGCACGATGCTATTGAAGATTGCCATGCTACAAGAGAGCTTGCCATTGGTGCCGTTACCGAAGTGATCAGGTATATCATGGAAAAGGGTGCAAAGTGCAAGGATGTGCAGCTGGATCTCAAGATTTTGTCTGAGTCTAACCTGTGTAACCCAACCCTGAGAACAAATTTTAAACATTTCGTTCAGGGAGCTTTCCTTCACATAAGGCAAGCATCAAATGCATCTAACAAAAGCGAGCTTCTGTCAAAGTCTTGTACAGATTCAATCAAATTTAACACCATTGAGCTAGACGAGATACCTGCTGGCGTCGCCCATCCTCTGGCGCATCACCCTGAGTTTCAACGTTGCGAGAGGAAACTTGATAAAAAGAGGTCAGATATACCTCAAGCTGTAATACGCAGATTGAAGATGAGACGTGAACGCTTGTGGCAACAGTTTCGTGATATGCAAAATGCGATAGATGCAGGAACGCCTCTAAGCGACTCACAGAAAGCTTTTCAGCGGTTAACCACAAAGGTCAAGGAAACAGCACCAATGCGTCCGACTACGGGTCTCACTCAGTACGAGAAAGTAGAAATCAACGAGCACGAGAACGGATCAAAAACTAGTGATAATATAATTTTGATCGAGAACAAAATACCTGAGGGGCCCCGGCAAATCCTTATGCCTAGCTTACAACACGACGAACGACGTATTATAAAAGAACACATCACCAGAACATTGAAACGTGTTCGTTCTTCTCGCAAGAAAAGCAAATATGAGTCTCCTGAGGAAATTGTGGTCACGATAGACGGCAGCAAGACGAGCATCATGATTAGTAAGCTGATCAGGTTCTGGATTGAAGCGAACAAGCTACTGCTCGACTGTCCAATGATAAAGTTGCAAGATGTATCGGAATACAACAGATTTATCGGACGAGAATGGATTAACATAGGAAGAAGCAACAGAGACTTGATGCGATTGATAGTCAATATTGTATGGACTTGGCGACTCCAAGGTTATGAATATTACCTTGATAAACGTTACCCACGAAGCTTACACTACCGATCTGAGGCTGGTATTCAAAGTTTCCATCAAAATGATAAGGATTTCCTGACTGGCGTACCGCCGCATTTATCCAACAAGAGTCAGACAAGCAAGATCTCCGACGTCAACCTCATTCCAGGCGCAAACTCTCAAAATGAATACAACGGTCACTCCAAAGACTTAGAAGCAAAAGTTCTAGACACAACAGCAGACCAGGCAACTAAAGCTAAGGATATGCTCAATAAGGTTACGTCTGATTTGAGCAAACTCCTTCAAGCCGATAGTCATGAACAATATATTCGGAGATACATAGAGGAGACAATTACCATACCGAATTCTTTGACTACTTCCCAAGAGGATGTTGAGAAATTTGAACCTAAACTAACTCAGGTCTCTACTGATGACGGCTTATGGGAGGTTGAGATCAGGCCAATTGAGCTTTATTATATGAGGCAGAACCAGTTACCACTGAAGATGTATCGTCTATTGACGCAGCCCGAATCGAATGAGTGTCTTACCCGTGCATTCCAATATTGTGCACCAAATCTACAAGTCAAAGGAAGAGTGGAATTCCTTCTGACGAACCTAATGTGGATCTGGAGATTGCAAGGTTTTGTGTATTCCATTAGTGTATACCAGTCACAACAAATCGTTTTTCAATGCGAAGTCACCACCCAAGGTGTTTTTGAGGAGCGTTCTCGGCAGGTATTTCATGTTAACGATGTCGATCTTGTAAGTGGCATGCCACCACATCTGATGACCAAAGTTCAAAAGACTAGAGCGTCGGACAAGGATACCGCATCCACGCAGAGTACCAAGGCACCAACTTTAGAAATGCAGCAAAGCAATCGAGATCAAGCGCAAGAGGTTTCGCCTAAAGGGAGTGCACATGACACATTTTTCGACTCAAAACCCGGAGGTGAAGAAAAAAAGTCCACTGACAAGGAGATATTTGACTCAGAGCAAGACGAACCATCAGGCTCATCATTGGAGTCTTGCCCCCTACCGAAGATTCTCAAGCCTGCTGGTACGGAGAAGACTTCCTGCGAAGGTGAATCAGTGCCAGCAGATGGGCATGATCTAGAAAGGAGCGAGTCATACAAAATTCCATTGAAAGATGAATCGTTCATTGATACGATACCAACGCTTTCTCAGGACAGTGAGCAAAGTGGTACTATTGAAAACATGCGATATAGCCTCGAGAGGAACGATTCTTACGATAGTAGCAAGATATCATGGTTTGCTAATAGCAAGGACGATCCTGGATTACAGCCTGGGCTTACCACCTATGATGATCATGATGATCACAAGAAGCCTAGTGAAATAGATGCTTCACTCAACGATAATACTCAACCATCGATTCCTCGAATATTTTTTCCTATTCCTCGGCGGATGACTCCATTCAGCGTCCTTCGATCATGCCTATTCATGAACCCACATGAGATCTGGAAATTTGACCTAACAGACACGATTGACCATAGACCCCTTCTACGATTATGGTCCAAACAAAGGATTGACCTGCGCCTTGGATACAAGGGTGGCGCTCCACCACGATCTCTTGAGTATAAAATTCTTCCCAGACCAACCCACTGCTTGCCACGGAAGACCCGTGAAGGTTTGCCTCTCAAGAAACAATTTCCACCACGGAGTGCACTCAACAAAGCAAAAAGTAAAATTTATGACCCTCAAAAACATCTTAGCTGGTGCTATGGTTCTTATGTAAACGATTGTGGGCATGCAATTGACTACTTTTTCGACAGAAAATTATCTCAATTTCAAATCAAGCCGCTTCTGCCATATGACCTTCCCATAATAGACACGCATCCCTCTGTAGATTCCAACAGGATAGGATTTGGAATGAAGGAGCCAAACAAGTCAGCTAAAAATCATACTGTACAACCTGTGAATCGACATCAGTCTAAAGGTACAGCCATAGCTGCCCATCAATTTGGAGATTTAAAGAAAAATGGACAGGGCGACTCGAAGAATGATAAAAAATCACACAAACCACAAGCACCAACACCAGTGAATCGTGATCTCAAGGTAGAAAAGAAGATGGACCGAACAATCACTATAGTCAAGGTTGAAAAGAAGCCACAAAGTAAAGGCAGTTTACAGCAAGGAGCTACAGCAAAAGTCAAGAAATTGGTTATTCAAAAAGTCAAAAATGAGACGAAAAATGAGACGAAACAGATATCGCGTCACTCTGGTACACACTTCATTGATGAATCGTTTCCAGGTTGTCATCGTCTTATTCTAA
>Ga0160427_10001692_pt1 | contig 13455 bp, 13 predicted proteins | sample SolpanmetagenomL_FD_108194 | JGI IMG/M metagenome (GOLD analysis project Ga0160427, IMG submission 108194) | Solar panel surface microbial communities from Lawrence Berkeley National Laboratory, California, USA - L | ecosystem: Engineered > Built environment > Solar panel > Unclassified ...
CGAGGAGAGCAATGTTTTCGTCTTCGTTGATCAAAGTACGGATCGACTGAGCATCTCGAGTTGAGGAGATGAGAGCAGACATTTTTGCACGGAGAGGATCGTCGACAGGAATCATAATGTCGTAGACGCTAGGACCTGTTGAAGGGACGTCGACACGAATGTTGTATTTGAACGTTAACGGTTCAAGAGGGGTGCAGTGAGCGGTGACCATATCGGGCAGGTTTGGAAAGTATATACGATCAACATTAAAAACCTAAAAGCAAACGTTATTCATTAGCCACTTGATTCTATAAGAGATTTATTGGAAAACACAAGAGTGCTTTGTAGTACTTACAGCTCTTAGCTTTTCGTCCGGTATTATGTTACGTTTTTCATCGCGCTCTTGTAGATTGTGAGATATAACATAATCCCAGATGCCCACTACTATGCCACCCTTTGTATCCTCTGAAGTATCCAGCAGATCAGCGAGTACTGGGCTCAACTTGAATCTTTCTGGTTGATCATCTCGAACAATCTTGATGACGCATTGGGCATTCAAATCAAGCTTGCGCTCAAATTCGATGGCATCAAACTCTGGTTGTATTGGAGCAGGAACTGATTTAGACACTGGTTGGTTCGGGATAGGATATTTGTTCCATTCAACGTTGCTTGAGTCGTTGAGATTATCAAAGGACATTTTGTCTACCTCAACAGTAAGGGACTTTATGAATTTGGAGAATTTTCGTGAGGGTTTCGGTAGATCTGAGAAGGGCTTGTTGCTTTGAGGTTTTGACGACGATGATGATGATGCCTGACCATCTACCTCCATTGTCGCACTATTATCCTTCCTCTTTTCGTCATCTTCCATATCGTCTTCATCACTATCGTCATTCGGCGTATTGTCCTCCGTCTCGTCGTCATCGTCAAGATATCGTCCTTCTATCCTCATCTTGTATGATGGTATCAACCCAGTATCAAAGTCGAACGAATTTTCGTCTAACCTAGATGTTGCCTGCCATGGCTGATTCACAGCTGTATTTGAAATCCATACTCGTAGCGTCTTGTAATTCTGCTCATTCTGTCAGCACAAGCGATTCAAATGGTAGACCCAAATAGAATACCTTGACATTACGATTGACAGAATCCGTTATATCCAGTCTCTTCCTCATAATGGCAGCATCCAGCTTCTTTTCTACTCGCCTCATATCATTGTAAATGGATGCTGTAGGACATATTTCCTCGATGGCAGCACTGATAGTCTTATCTGTTGGCTTTTTTGACCTTCGTTTAGCCTGCTCGAGCTCTGCTGCTCTTGCTGCTGCTTGCTGTTGTTGTATTTGTGCTTGCGTAGGCTGGGCTTGGGTGTTATGAGAGATCATCGGAGGTGGGCCACGGCGATGATTGACATTGGTCGAGGAGGATTGTCGTGGGGTTGGCGTGTGAGGATGGTGTTGTGGCATGCCTCCACGAAAATGCATAGGCGTGGTGTTCATCGTGATGCTTGTGTGTGTTTTGTCCAAAAGAATACGAGCGTCTGGGGGTAGAGTTGATGTGTGACGAGACGAGACGAGAAACTCGGACAAGAGGGAGTCGCTGTGCTACCCAAACTGATTGACTGATAGACAGATTGCACGTCAGTCAGGTTTCAACACAAGCACATTGAGGATAGCAATCACAAGGTCACCAAGAAAAACTATTCCTAATGGCAGCTGTGGATAAGCTTGAAGCAGGATGGAACCAACATACCGCTCCAAGAGAGAAAGATATACGGCAATAAAAAGAAGGTTATTGATTAGATTAAAAATGCCTGTGACCTTGTGGATAGGGAATTGGTTGATTGACTATGGTTAATATTTATTATTGATGATGGATAATTTTTTGAATATTCCGCGACTTTGGATTTCTGTCAGTCTGTCGCGCGTTCCAGGAGAGACTGGTCTACACGTGATTTCCAGCCACTTGCAACACAAAATTAAAATAGAGTTTAGCGTTTTGCGCATTGAGCGATTTATGCACTGCACCCGTTGTCCTTGCAAGGCAGAAGAATTCAAATATATCTCCCCAACTTGCTTGGTTGTTTCTAATTGTTTGTTGTGAGATCGATATTGAATTATCACATCGGTAGGCTTCTATCGTGGTTTGAAAGTAATCTATAATAATATTCACATAAGAAGGTGTACGTGGGTGCATACATACTTAAGTAGTGATATCTATTCATAAATCTATACTTGATGGATGGTTCTTGATCTTGCTGGCATGAACAACACAAGAAGCGTATTTGTTCGATACACACCCATCCCAACAAACATGATCAAATCTTGTATATAAATATATATGGGCAAAGTTATATAAATTGATAAGTACATCTTGCAGACAAGATATAAACCAAGGCAGGCTGTATGGCGTATTAAAAAGAGCAGAACTCACAAGCAAACAATTCAAAGATTGTAAGCAACCATATTCTATAGATCTTGATTGAAAAACGCTTGAATGCTGTAGTATTCAAAATTTAAAATGCCAGAAAAATGCGCACATGCATGGTTTCTTTAACCTCCAAGAGACAAAGGCAACTTTGTATTTAGGATATCCTCCTCTCTCAATAGTTTTCATACTTAATTATATACCTAAGTATATAATGAACTCAAACAGAACATGGCGCACATGTTGTTTTCTCGACTTGATGGCGTGCATGGTCGCACTCCAACAATGGTTGAACAGTGCGTATACCCATAAACTAGAACTACTCAAGCTAGTGATTTATCGAGTGTGCTCTATATTTACATATCAGATTACTCAAGTACAGAATCAAGTGTTGATAACCATCTACAACAGAAAAAGTGATAGTCTTTCTCAAAGCTGGCCGTTTTAAGCTATGGTTCATTTCAATGTCATGTGATGTAATTTCGCTATTGTCGAGCTAAAACGTCTTGGTATACTGGAGGGTAACAAATAAACTGACTAACTTGGAGATTAACATCAGCATCGTATTAGTATCATATTTCCAGTCATTTGGCTAACTTTACTAACTTGTTAACCCTTTCTTTTCCCCTTTCATTTACAAGTCATTTGTGTGATGTTGTTGTTGTTGTTGTGCACCTTGTTTATTTTCCAAAGCTAAAGGGGGCCTTGCTTGCTTTTCTAGATCTGAAGAAAACACACAAGTCATCAAAGCGTCACAAACAGTAGTAGTGTCAAAGTCTTGTTCTTCTCCTAGATCTTGTCATCCTGTTGTTGTTGTCGTCGTCGTCGCATCTCGGGTTCATCTTTCTCATCTTCATCTCATCTTCATCTTCATCTTCTCATTATCAGCAGCAGCAGCAGCAGCAAGCAGTTGTTACTCATCTGTCAGTCTGACAATCCTCCCCTCCTCCTCCTCTTCCTCCCTTCCACCCGCCCGGGTTCCATACTAAGCACCTACCCATCCTCCCTCTCTCTCCACAAATCCATTCCACCAACCACCCAACCCATCATCCAGCTCATCCTGCATTAAAGCCATTATCTCCTTTGTTCTTGACCTGCAGAAAAAATAATAAAGAATAAAGAATACCACACACACAGCAACGGCAAGGACAACCCAAAATTCACCTCATCCCAAGAGAACCAACCACTAAAAACAACATCTGTCGCTGTTTTTCTTTTCTTTTCTCACAGCTCTCTCTCTAGCTGCTCTTTAACTGCCTTCTTTCCCTCTGTGCCTGCTTACTTGCCCAGCTGTGGTTAGTTGATTACTGAAGCAGTCGATTGTGTTTGCTGTCATCGACCAACACACGTGTCTCCCGCCATCCTGCTTTTTTTCTTCTTTTCTTCTTAATTTTCCCTCTGTTTTTCTCCTCATTTTTCTGTCTCATCTCCAATAATCTTTTTTAGAGTGTGACCCTCTCACATTGATTTTTCCATCCCTATTCCTTGTCATCCTTCCATCTTCCGTCATCAACGGTCGGCATCAACTTTATCCTCCATTCAAGGACCAATCACTTGTTTGGTCTTTCTTCCCTTCTTCGACATTTGGTTGTTGGCGGTTGATGGTTTGAGTTGGAAAAAGTACATTTACGAGAGCGAAATCTATCTCCGCTATCTCCCTCATCTCGTCCTTTCATCACCACCAACTCACAATGCGTCTTGCTAAAGTCAACATACGCAAGCGATTCTTACCTCACAAGACACTCACCTCCAAGTCTCCTCATAAATCACAGAAGAATGGTGTTCCTGAAGTCGTCGGAGCGTTTTGGTTCTTGGAGGAAGAATTATCTTTGGACAAGGTTAGTTGATTAATATGATGGACTCATTCTGAATATCTGTTCTTACAATAGCTGGAGCTGACAATGGGCAGGCAAGGGAGATGGCTCGAAGATTAGAGATAAACGGTTCGGAAGGCGTCACTTTCTATGGATCAGCCGAAAGAATATACAAAGCTGTATGATTTCCAGTATCTAATACTCGACCAAATTTATTAACATGCAGTAGAAACGGAGAAAACAAAATTCTCGGGTTACAAGCTTACCAAGAAACAAATATGAACCTAAGACTGAGGTAGCAAATACTGGCAGATCTTATGGATTCCCTCTCGATAACGACGATGACGAAGCTTCTTCAAACGAAGACATGAGCGAGATACTGGAGTACCCTCACAAGCCCGTCCCAAAGTCTAGTTCGAAAGTGCAAAACAAAAACGAAGCTTCACCACTCATGTCACCTCCAACATCGCAAGATACGCAGCATGACTCGTCTGAAAACACAACTCCCACAAAACACTCTTTCAACAAGGAAGACGAGACACCACCAATGCCTGGTTCTTTTGTGTTTGAAGAGCCTCCATCTTCTCCTGCCTTTTCGTCTGCACAAACCGACAACTTTACAATAAACCAAGCACTCTATTCAACACCTAGACGACCGTTCTATACTAATCCAGGTATCGCAATAGAACATCGCTATAATTCTCGATCGCCTCTCCCTCCTCCAGGTCAAATCACTGATATGACCCCAAGACAACTTGCTATCTTTGCGCGACGAAAACAGGAATTTGAGCGATACATGGTACGCTCGACGACACCTTCACTTCTGAATGAGTCCATTTCTGGAGACGATTACAAGCCATACTCAGAGAAAGAGCAAGCGGACAGAAGGCGGCGTAAGAGGGATCTGGAAAAATGGCGGGAGGAGAAAGAAGCACTTAAACGCGATGCTGAAAAGTCTCAAGGTAGCAAAGCTTTGAATAAGGATGGAAGAGGCCGCGAACGAGATGATCAGGAAATGGTAGATGTGGATATGGAGACCAGACCTGCCAAGAGAAGCAAATCTTCCAATCTCTTTAATAGTTTGCTTGCCGAAAACGAGGATGAGTTCAACATTAGTACTGCTGGAAGTGGAATTGGTTTTGGCAGCAACAAGGAAGGAGGAAGCTTGATTCAGTCACCTTCATCTTCTACATCAAGTGCAGGCTCCGACACCGAGCGAGAAAACAGTATTTCACAGAAAGTCAAGGATGTTCTTGAAGATGTGGAGGAAGCAGACAAAATCGTTGCTGATGAAGCCACTGGCGGTGCTGCAAAATCTTTTGAAGTCCCAACACCATCACCCTCACCATCACCGACCCTTCAACCTGTGCAGTCTTTCACAAAGTCTACGTCGTCCCACATTCCTAAAGTTCCCTCTAGGCTCAGAAATACTGTCGCTCCTAGCTCACCAGCAGGATCACCACAAAAGAACGAAATATTGCCAGCGAAGAAGAGCAGTATAGTTGATATCGACGTTATTAAGAAAGTAGTTATGGAAGTAAGTATTTATCTATCCCCCCCTTCTATCTCCTTCTCCTCTTTGATAATAAAGGGACAATTAGCTAACATCGAGTTTGCAGTTGTCTCCAAACAAACTCATAGACTACGAATTCCCTCCACTTGGACCTCAACCTCGGGACTTCATCAATGACAAAGTCGTCAAAGAAGTGCTTTCTAGTCACAAGTAGACGTATGAGCGAACTACCACTTTTACGATTCATTTGTGATCTATTTTGATGATCACAAAGTGGTGGTATTAGAGTGCGAATTACTTCCTTGTCAGCGTCCTTAAAACAGACCCATTCTCCATATCATTCAACATGCAAGTCAAGTCCAGCATACTTATATCTACCTCATAAAAGACAAACTGGCGATCAGTATCTGTCCATATAAACCTTAACCGCTTGTACATTCTCACACAACAACAATAACTATATCCCTCTGGACTTTTTCCTTCTTTGTTTTTGCTTAGGTTTCCTTGTGCAACGTTGTGGTTAGCGATATCGTAATTCCTTTTTTTGCATCAGCATCCTACTCGTTGGGATCGAAATTTCTGGGAAGGTGTTTTCTGTTTCTTTTTTTTGTTTGAACATTAAGAGTTTACTTTAATGCTCTGATTTCTATGCTTTTGACTTGTTAAATTTTTTCCTCTCTTCTTCGTTTTCTTTCTTTATTTCGTTCTTCTTCAATTCTACCAACCTTTACATCTAATATACTTGGTCTCATAAAATAGTTTTCCTACAGCCACATACCGCTTTTTTTTTTCTCCCTCTTTACATGCTCCCTACAGTCTCTCCAAATATCATCACAATGATTTAAAGAGAGTCTACTTTCTTTCTTTCTTTCTTTCTTTCTTCCTGCCATCACGGCGTTCAAAACATTCTGTACTTTCTTGATAAAATACTGCCGAATGAACCTATCCATCCTTATGTTATTACCACTATTGACTAAGTACTAAGTGATTAAAGTGTTGATTGCGATGTGGAAGTAAGCTATGAAGAAATTTGCTGTTTGTACAAACCAACGTTCGTTGTGCTGTGAGAGCCAAGCCACTGATCAATGACTTGCTTGTTCACACTCATCTGCCGTTGTGGCTGTACAGTATCCTCACACACCCACACATCACATCACACACGACACACACCCACCCACACACATTATCAGATGTCAGCCAGTCAGTCAGTCAAAGCAGAAAACAAAGTTCAAAGGGATGACACATGTCCCCCATGTTTTTTTTATTTTTTTTATTTTTCAATAATAATAATAATCATCATGTTTTACGTTCATCTCATCACGAGCATCTTCTTCTTCTTCTTCTTCTTCTTCTATCACTTCCTCCTCCCATTCTCTCCATCCCTTCTCTCCTTCCTTCCTTTTTCACTACATCACCAATCAATCATCTTAATCGACCGCAACTCCCCTCTTCAGTGCAGGAGTTTCCCCAGGTCTAAAAAACAGCACTACCCCTGTCGAAGCTGCCCCCTCTATTGGAGCTCTTTAAAAGAATCGATAACCTGTCCCGCAAACTGCCGCTGATGTCGTCCTTTTCGCAATGAAAGCTTGCCGAATTCTGCTCAAACGGATATTCGACTTAAAATCACACCTTTGGGAATAAGGACATTGACGCCTAGAAAGAAGGAGCTTGTCAGCTCCATATAACCAATCAAAAGAGCTCGACCGAAACGAAACGTTTTCTCGACATATCGAACAAAGAAGAAACTAGAGCAATACATCTCAACTACCTCATCTTTGTCACTATGCCTCTCTCTCCACCACCTCCTACCCCTCCATCACTTGCAGTCAATGATGAAAACCTTTTACCAATTCTCATAAAGACATCTCCACCGCCAGGTGCTGTCACACCACCTGATTCCGCATCATCCTCAGATTCCGAACACCGTGCGAGGTCGAGATCGAGGTCGCCGACACTGACAAGATCGTCATGGAAAACAGCGTCGGAAAAAGCCAATGTTCATTTATCACCGCCATCTTTTAGTGGATTAAGTCCAAGTGATGCTGGTGTTGCCGGAGGGGTTTCAGGATGGAGAAGCATATCAAGAAGTCCTAGTCCTATGGGATTGATACCTATACATAAAACGTTTTCTTCATTTGTGAGTATATCACCTCTATTCTCATCCATCATTTTATTGCCTCTTATATACAAACAAGTAATCCATCTACTTGGAAGCATATCATCCTCTCCCTCCGTATTGTACAGACAGCTAGCTAATATAAACATTATTAAATTGCTTTCTAGATCCATCGTCATGAGGTTCCCCGTAAAGCTTTGCACGTATCTATTGGATTCCTCGTACTCCACCTCTACCGTACAGGCGTTCAACCTTCCGCCATAACCCCAATTCTCGGCTACGCCCTCATTCCTATCGCTTCCGCCGACATCCTTCGCTTCATCTCACCCTCGTTCAACTGGTTCTACATCCGCGTTCTTGGCGCTCTTATGCGCGAAACTGAATACTCTGGCTGGAACGGCGTGATCTGGTATCTTGTTGGTACCTGGACCGTCCTCACTGTTTTCCCCAAAGACATTGCCACACTCTCAGTCTTGTTACTTTCATGGTGTGACACTGCAGCAAGCACTTTTGGTAGATTATATGGACGATATACACCACGTATTCGAAAAAATAAAAGTCTTGCGGGATCTTTGGCAGCAATGATGGTTGGGGCTGCGAGTGCGGCTGTATTTTATGGTGTTGTGGTACCAGCGACGCCGTTGTGGGAAGATGATCCGATACCCGCTTTGAGTTTTTTCAACAAGTTGGGAATTTCAGGGTTGGGATACATTTCAGGAGGATTGGCATTGGGTGTGATGAGTGTGGTGACCGGGTTTATTGGAGCGGCGAGTGAAGTTATAGATGTTTGGGGATTGGACGATAATGCTGTGATTCCAATTGTTAGTGCAGTAGGTATCTATGGATTTTTCAAGTGTTTTGGGTTACAATAGAAGTTTGTTATTTCATTGCTTGGTCTTTCCCTCTCTCTCCCCCTGCTCCTCCATATTTTACATCTTTTGGCTCTTATTCTTCTTAGCCTCTCTCATGTTTTGGTTCTCATATATACTTTTACTCGGTGTTTACGTTGGGTCTGCATTTTCTCTCTTTTCTTTCTTTACTTGCTTCTCTTCAAGTTACTCATGGTGTTGCTTCTCAAAAAACTGGTTCTACTCTTCTGCCTTTTGTGTTACTTTATTATATCATCTCTGCTCTGTAAATTCTATCTTTCCTCGATTGACCTATTTTCTTCTTCTCCCCTTATCCACTTGCAGAGATGCAGATCCTTTCTCCCCTTCACCAAAAAACTAGCATTAATCAAACCATCCTTAATAATCATAGAATTATGAACTAGAAGAGATATACAATATTTCCTGAAAGAGAGTCTTTATCCTTCCTTTTTTTGTTTTTCTCCTACAAGTCTGAGTTGCTATACATGAATTTTTATGAAGCTCTCTGAAACTCGTTTTCTTGCGTCTTCTTTATCATTATTATCTCTGTACATTAAGCAGGTATATACCAAGTGCTTCTTTTTCTCTTCCCCCCCTTCCTTCTCGAAAAGAGGGAAGAGAAAAAACAGAACACTTTTTCTGATGAGATTTAAAAAACAATATCAGAAGAGTAAAGCCGGGAAAGCAAATGGGAAATTTTTTATATCTGCTATACTCGTTTTATATTTAAGAATATTAGTTACTTATATATATATAATAAGCGATCCTTTCTTCATTATTTTCTCGTTTTAGATAGGTATCCAAAAGATTTATACAAAAGAGAGGAGGAGGAAGATGTTCACTTCCATGTGACTTACTGTAGTATTTAGTGCTATAGTAGATGATACAGAAAAATCAATTGTGCTCTATACTGTGTACATACATGCTTACTAAGTAGTTACCAAGTAGTACTCACTTAAATAAAGAGGATTCAAAAATCAGAATAACCAATTCGTGCAATTGCTTCTTCTTATTCTCGATCGAGAGTGGAAAAATAAAGCTTGATAGAAGAAGATTGAACTTTTTAGAGTTTCGTGAGAGAAGGGATTAATCTATTGAGGGGGAAAGGAAGGAGAACCATTCATTCATTCAAATGTCTTGTTGATAGCATGAACCATTTTTTCACAAAGAGTGGACAAAACAAAACGTTAAAACATTGTCGGAAGGTCTTTGTTGATGTATACATATATACACAGTATATTTTGAGTATATGCATATATTGACCTTAGCTGAGGCTATAGAGCAACATCCCTTTTTCAAAAGCCGCCTTTTCTTCGTATAGTTGCATTTGTAGACATCACTATATCTTATTTCTGTCTTACACGATTCACACCTTATACGTTTTTACGTGAAAGTAATAGTTCCCAAAACTTGACAATTCCCTTATACACCATTATGAAATAATTTTCCCCCAGAAGAAGACAAAGTAAGAAGGAACAAGATGGTATTTTTGTTACATATTGTATATGAGAAGGAAGGAAAAAAAAGTGGTTGGTGAAAGTAAGATCCAAGGATGATATATATAAAAGATCTACTTGAGAGGGATGAAACGTGAAGAGTGGGTGGCACCGATACCAGGTCGACCGTGCTTGACTGGTGAGCTAAACGTAGGAAGGAAGAGGTTAGCAAATTATATTCGTGAATCTTGAATCATAGGCGACCCTTTCTCTTTGAGAAAGAAGCTACCAATTGCTAGAGAAGGCAAACATGGAAGTGTAAACATACTAAGAGATGGAGAATTCTCCCAAATAGTGTCCAACCATTTCAGCCTTGACTTCGACGGTTGTCCAGTTCTTTCCAGAGTAGACAGCCAAAACACTTCCAATCATCTCTGGGACGACAATCATGTTTCGCAAGTGAGTTCGGACAGTGTCTGGCTTCTCATTTGGCTTGGCCTCAGCCTTTGCCTTTCTGAGCTTCTTGATCAATCCCATTGGCTTTCGCTTGAGACCACGGTTGAACCTTCTTCGTGCTCGGGCGTGGACGACATCACGAAGTTGCTCGGAGGAAAGGTCGAGGAGTTGATCAAGGTCAATTCCTCTGTATGAGAATTTTCGGAATGCTCTCTTCTTCTTGAGCTCTGTAGATTTCGTCGAAAAGATAGGGTTAGAAAGAATTCCCCTTTACTATGATTTATGAAATCATGATGTATTGTTGTAATTACCTGCTGCTACCTCTGGGTCCTGTTGCAAATAGTTAGCATCATAAATCCTTTTTACAAGCAGCACAGAAGATACCGTCGTGAATAGTAGGAATACATACATAGTCTGCGTCTACGTCTGCCATTTTGTCGTTAGGTTTGGTGTATAAAGATTGACTTTGAAGGGTATCGTGAACGTCGTGATAGGTTTAAAGATTGAAGTTGTCGAAAGAGCCGCCAATTGTGAGGACATAAACTTGATAGTGCCCGAGAGTATTCACCTAGCGCAGAGCAGAAAAGGTTTGCAAGGGCTTGGACCCTGACCGATGACTAAGCTATGTTTCACCACTTTGTTGTACTGCGAGCCTCTTGATCACGTGATTAAAGAACTGAGCTGCATGACCAAATATTATTTGATATTCTCTCGATGTCGAGATTGAAGATTGAACATCAACAAACTACAACAAATTCAATTAATACATATTCTTGAACCTTAAACATCCTTTCTTATATCAAAAGAAGAAATGGGGGCCAAGGTATGATCCACCATTTCTTTCGGGATTCCATCAATTGGACAATCGAAAAATAACCTTCAATTATGCCAGAATGCTGATCAATATATAATCATTTTTAGACAGATAAAGAAGCATACGGAACCAAGCTCAAGGGCTACCTTGAGAAATACAAGAGCATTTTCATCGTCACCGTTGACAATGTCTCTTCTCAACAGATGCACGAGATTCGTGTTGCCCTTCGAGGCAAAGGTGTTGTCTTGATGGGAAAGAACACCATGGTTCGAAAAGTCATCCGATCTCTCCAAGCCGAATCATCCGACTACGAGCGACTTCTCCCATACGTCAAGGGCAACGTCGGTTTCGTTTTCACCAACTCCGAGCTCAAGGAGATCCGTGACATGATCCTCGCCAACAAGGTCGCTGCTCCAGCTCGTGCTGGTGCCATCGCTCCAGATGATGTCTGGATTCCAGCTGGAAACACTGGAATGGAACCAGGAAAGACCTCTTTCTTCCAAGCTCTCGGTGTCCCAACCAAGATTGCCCGTGGTACCATTGAAATCACCAACGACTTGAAACTTGTCGAGGCCAACACCAAGGTCGGAGCTTCCGAGGCTACCTTGCTCAACATGCTCAACATCTCCCCATTCACCTACGGAATGGGTATCTCCAACGTCTATGACCAAGGACAAGTCTTTGCTCCATCAGTCCTCGACATTGAAGAGTCAACTCTCCTCGCCCGATTCATGACTGCCGTCAACACCATCGCCACCATCTCCCTCGCTGCCAACTACCCAACTCTACCATCCGTCATGCACTCCCTTATCAACTCATACAAGAAGGTCATTGCTGTTGCCATTGAGATCGACTACGAGTGGGATGCCATCCACGAGCTCAAGGACAGAATCGCCAACCCAGATGCTTACGCTGCTGCCGCACCAGCTGCCACCGAGTCCAAGACTGAGGAGGCCGCTGCTCCTGTAGAGGAGGAGGCCAAGGAAGAGGATGAGGAGTCTGATGAGGGTGGCTTCGGAGACATGTTCGGTTAGATTATTGTATAACATATGATACCATTTTCTCTTTTATCTACGACAATAAAATAATGATACAATGCAAATTTTTATGATGATGCCTTGCTTGCGTGGGTGATGAGATGATGAGATAATGAGAATTGAAATGTATCATAAAGGACCTTTCTGATATTCGTATTTCTATGGAATAATGTAATCAAATCACTTCACGAATTCTGAACTATAAATCTTGCAAAAATAATGTCTAGAACACTATATACAATTCCAGGAACTCCTATAAATGACTTTTACAGGTCTTTACGTGCAAACCGAAACAATCTAAAAAACTTTAAGATGAATCCAGAAAGCAAGTATCCTCATCTATTACACCAGGAGCTTCACGCATTGATATATCCTTTCTCACTTATACCGTTCTCAAACTTTCCCATTCTCCCCATCTTTGTCTCCGTCAACCATCTCCTTGATGCAATCAAACCCTTAACAACCAAAAAGATGATGCAGGATCCTACCAGGATTCCAAAACAATATCCCGCCACAAGCCCACTATGGCCATTATGTGTATCCAAAAATGCATAAGTATATATCCCTTGTGTCGCATACGTAATATACGCCACCCCCAAATATCCCGCCAACAACAAGACAATAAACACAACATGTAGATATGGCGGACTACTCGTCCTCGGTATTATAATCTCATGAAGCGCAAAAACAGAATTGAGCGCATGCACCGAAATATTATCCCAAGCATCATACACTAGCGGAAACTTCCCATTGAATAAAATACCCCAATACACAATCGTCACCAACCATGGAAGCACACAGACCGTTGTGTAGTATATACTATGCGCGGCCTGTAGGGGTTTATACCACCGGGATAGTGGAACACTGCCTGTTCGTGCATAGCAGAATGTATGGAATGAGGAGAATAGGTAGTAGAATGCGATGCCCCAGTAGGTTAGGTAGGTAAAGTAGGAAAATGTCTGACCGACTTGGTTGGAACGGAGACCGAATATGCAAAAGA
>Ga0160427_10001693_pt1 | contig 13454 bp, 15 predicted proteins | sample SolpanmetagenomL_FD_108194 | JGI IMG/M metagenome (GOLD analysis project Ga0160427, IMG submission 108194) | Solar panel surface microbial communities from Lawrence Berkeley National Laboratory, California, USA - L | ecosystem: Engineered > Built environment > Solar panel > Unclassified ...
AAAATCGCGCCGGCGCCAGCGCCCACAAGCTCTGTCTAACCGTAATAAAAGAGTATTAATTCGTGCTGTTAAGATGGATTGCTGGTAGAGTTATATATATCTAAAAGTAACTATGGTACTATATATATCTACTAGAACTATCCAACGCTTCCTTAGTGACAGTAGTATTAAGAAATAGCTGGTAAAGCGCTGCCCCCTGCTAGAACCATACTATAAAGAGGCTAGGCTTCGCTGGGTAATAGACTACTAATAGTAGGATGAGTGGGATTAGGTAGGAGTAGTATAGAGCGATGAATATAGTATTAGAAGAGGTGCCGGTAAACAGCGTACTTAGGTATTCCGGCGCGCTAATAAAGCATGGAATAAAGATAAACTGGACGCTGTTCCAAAACAGAACTTATACTCTATAATAGTCTAGGGTTATTTTGCTGGAAAGGCACGCGGTCCACTATAAAAACTAGTTAGTAATCCTACTATTGGTAGGGGGGGTGTGCGCGCTGTTGATATCTTGTCTTTATATTAAGATATACTGCCGGATTTCATCCAAGAACATGATGTCTTTATGCAGGATAATGCAAGGGTCCATACTGTAAAGATTATTATAAAATAGTTACGTGATAATAATATTAAGGTTATAAAATGGCCTGCTTATTCACTAGACCTTAATCTAATTAAATATGTCTGGGCACGCTTGAAGTAAATAGTGTATCAATTGTATCCAGAATTACTAAAAACATAGTATACTGATGAAGATACTAAGGCTCTAATAGAACAAGCAATAATTAAGGCATGGGAGCTTATAGATAAAGACTTTTTATAGAATTTAACACTGTTAATAGAGAGAAGGGTTACCGCTGTAATTGCTGTAAATAGCGGATATACTAAGTACTAATTTTAATATTTTTATGCTTGTTAGATTTTATATATTATTTATAAGTACTAGTAAATATACTATTCACTTGATAAGCATTATTTTTTATATGGTTGAGCCATAGTAATTGAAATAGTTGATAAGGGAGATGGGTGTTGGAAAGCATTCGTTTATTTTGTGCCTTTACTAATGTCTTAGAACTGTACGAGGGTAACCCACTGCAAAGTTATACACACAAATGTGAAGGGGGTTATTGTTCTCGCGAGGCGTAGATTGAGTCTAGTTCTCGTAACCTAGATAACTCTGAATCCTTGTGACCGGAACAGTACTCCGTACATATGATTGATGTTGTGTCACACACATTCTAAAGCAACTGAAATCGGGCATGTACGGTACACGGATGATGGCAAGACAAGCAAGCAAGCTAAACCTCAAATTTTCTAGTGCTCGACATTGTAGAAGTTTTGTAGCGATTCACGACTTTTTGCTTGTACGTATTGCCCAAATCATTATGCAAGTCGAGCAAGTAAATCACACAGGCAAAAGTAGAAGCCCCCAAGCCCTTCTTTCGTTTCCGCATGCAATGGTTTGAGACGGATTGCATAATGATTTTCGCCATGTCTGTCATTTTTAGACATTGTAGCAAAATCGAACATGTTCAAAAACAAAAAGTAGTTTAGTTGAATAAGTCGAAATAATTTTACAGAAACTTTGAACACTCGCGTCATAGCTTGGATGATTTATGGCGACTTCAGGCCTTTGGTTTTGAAATCGGGATGTGTGTAACTTCGCTTCTTTGACTAACTTTACAGCTGTATACTACTGCATGCTATAAGCCACCAAGTAATTTGGCTTTCACCTTTTAAGGTGCGGCTGAACGGCTGAACAATCAAACCAACTCCTTCGCATCAACATCGCTTCCATCGTATCCATGACCAGCACTTCTGATCACCAGACGTCACTCATCTAAGACAATCAATTGATGGTTCTTTCGTTCGTTCGTTCTCTTGGTGCGTCTACCGCGAATATATATGAGGATTAACACATTATCAGCTGCCTGGTGGTACTGTATGTACGTGTACAATACTGGTCACTGGCACAACCAATTTTAGTAAATATATGCTTTGGGTTCTCGAATCTCTATGGGTATAGTTTATCCGCACGCATGCTACTCATGAGACGCCAATTCCTTACCATGGACATGTGCCAACACTTAAGTTCTCACAGTCATCCCCTTAAACTTGAGTCTGTTCAGGCACACCAGCACCAGTACTGTATCGCCTTAAATTTCGAGATATGACACCGGGTTTGCAGCTGCAGTAGTCAATTCTCTTTTGTTGTGATGCAGCAATGCTAGGGCTGAAAGTGGTCGGATGCAAGGAGAACCACATGAACAACGTGTATGTAGCTGTTGAATACGGATATCGCGAGCGATCCCTAGTGGAAGGGGCCTGATAGAATTACCAAAGAGGGACATCAATGCAAAAAAAACATTGAAACTTAGCTCATCAAGCTCGATGATGTCCGAGTTTCGCGATCTGCGAAAGCGTAAGGCTGAGGAACAAGCCTCAATTATGCTCGAATATCTTGGCGCGCATAAGATTGACATTTAGTGTCTACCACCAGGGTGAAGCGCTAACGTTACACACCCTAGAATGAGATATACTGCTAGCTATAGGAAAAGAGCGCAGGAAGTTCAATGAAGCACAACATGAATTGGGACATTCCCACTTTTCTCCCCACTAAGATGAAAATCGTAGAATTAGATTTGACAGTTTATCCAGACTCTATATGTCTATAAAATAGGGACTCGTCCGCTCATCCTGAATTCAAAATTCATTAATCTCCATTCCCAGAGCAACAATACTTTTTTGTGATACCAGACCAAGAAAGAAGCATGTTTTACTCTTCTGCAAGCGTTTTAATAGCTTTTAATTTTATCGTCTCATCCTTAGCATCTCCCATTGCTGTAGAACGATCTTCAGCAGAGACCATTGCTACAATCAATTTACCGTTACACCGAGTCGGAAAGTCCAGTGGTCTTACCAAACGTCACCACCAACAGACAGGACTAGTTCCACTACAATTTCTAGCAAACGGCCATGATCTTGCAACGGAAGTCAAAGTTGGTCATAAAACATTCAATCTTGCCATAGCGACCACCTATGCAGATTTAGTCGTATGGGCCAGAGGATTTCAATGTCTCTCAGACGTTAATGGTACTCTTACCAAGGTAGCACAGTCTGTGTGTCAAGTACCTCAAACGTACGATTATAAACATAGTCATTCTTTCCACGAGATTCATAATCAAAACTTCAACATCTCTTATGGAGGCGATTACTATTACCATGGCATATTGGGCAAAGATAGAGTGATTCTGGGCGGTATCACAGTTCGAGAACAGGAGATTGCAGTAGTTACAGAGTCAAGCTCACCTCTTATCAGCTCATATGATGGATATCTAGGATTGGCGTTCCCAGAAGATGTATCTGCCTTCCCAGGTTAGTAGGAGCATTATATATTGTTTTCTGTGAACATATGGACAGGACATAAATAACTAATAGAAAGTGTTATAACAGGCACGGATCCTACTTTGGACACTCTTCAAAACGTCATTGTCTATAACCCAGTATTCACCAATATGGTTGACAGGAAGCTTGTGAAGGAGCCTATATTCAGTCTTGCAGTCGAACGCGGTGATGAGACAAAGCAGTCAGCTCCTGCCGGAACTCTTGCTCTTGGCGGCATTCCTCCGGGTGTGGAATACAGAACACCATTGGCTGTCAAGCCAATCGAGTATACTCTAGGTACCAGAGATCATGAGCTGGCGCTATATCTGATCACTGTCGACGGGTAAGTGGTTCATCCCGACAATCAGCTATGTGCGCACAAAGACTTGAGACTAAGATTCCTGGAACAGGATTACCTACACCGATGCCCCCAAATCTGCTCATGCTACAGGTTTTCAAGTACTTATTGATACCAACTCTCCGGTGAACTATATCCCTTCCGCCTACGCCAAAGATTTCAATTCAAAGTTTGATCCTCCAGCGTATTTCAACGAGACGTTTGGTGCCTATTTTGTGAAATGTGATGCCAAGGTACCCTCATTTGCCTTCAACATCGATGGACAGGAAATTGCAATGAATCCTTTGGATTTGATCCTCTTACCTCGTGTTAATGATAATCCGCGTTATGCTACTCCAGCTGGATACTGTCTTACTACAATCCAAGATGGAGGATCTGGGCCAACCAATCTCGTGGATGCGCAATGGGAGCTCGGTGCTCCATTTTTCAGAAGTGCATTGGTCATCTTCGATCAGGGCAAGAAGGAAGTGCGAATCGGTGCTCGTTATTGCTAAGAATTTATCCACTGTATTATTTGATTGGTAGTGTTGTGGTGTCCATAGTGCCCTCTATTATGTTTACATTCTAGGTATTTGGTTCATGTTGTTTTATTGTGGTCACTACTTACGAGTTCAATCGTTTGAGATCTATCATGTACCTTCATTCCTTGTATAACGCTTATGAAAAATTAGGTAAAAGCTCGTATTTTTCAGTCGAATTGATTAGTGAGTAAAACGATTGGCAGGAAAAAGATACCTGGAAATGCTTGAAGTTTCAAATATTGTTCAAGGCATCCAAGTCGCGATGATTGAGAAAGTGCAAAAACAGACTATGATGTTTGCTAGTCACATTTGATCATTATTTTGGTGTAACTTGTAAGTCGATGCAATCCAATGAGATCTAACAGACTCAACGCAATGTTACACAGCTTGTAGCGTAGGAGGATAAATTCATCATGTCTACCATACATACTTTTATATTCACGGCTACTATATATCAAAGTATAAGTAGCCATAATAACTTAATCACTGGCTTGTCAAATAATGCAGGGGAAAAGTCTAGTCAAACTATTCTAAGAACAACGAAATTTTGATTCCTTTCTTTCAAGGCGGGATATATTAGTTCCTTAGTAATGGGGAGCTGGCACGATAAAAGATACAAATTACCGGATTAGGACTGCGCAGACAAGCTTTTTTATCCCTGCAGCCTTGCGCTTAGTCTCAGACACTTGATTCACGTCTACTTCCTTAGTGGTATGTACCTTCTTGACTCAGACCCATAGATTTCATGAGAGAACCTTCGGCCTGGGGAAATCAATAAACACTATGCAATGCGACCCCTGATACTACTTCGTCGAGCTCCTAAGTATTGTTATTCATCAGACATATTCACACCGCCTTGATTGGCTGAGTGGCTGAACAACTCACTCTCAATTCTCACGTCTATCAAACTCGTTCCAACCATCGAAGCCTCGTACGCGTGTACACTCACCTTGACGAGCGTAGAAGCCAAACCCTCGTCGTCATTATCATTTTCTTCTTCTTCCAACGTTTAAAATCTCACATCAGAGACCTGCGAAATCAATATGCCAAACTTTCGCCGAACCAACGCCGCTCACCCCGCCAACCTGCCCATCCACGGATCCCAACCAAAGCAATACACCGTCAATCTTGACCTTCCACCGCGCCAACGATATATCGCCATCGCTACCGACTATAAAGACCACATGCGCGAACTGACACCATTGTTTGCACAAGTCATCGGTGAACTAGGACTTCCATCATTCACTCCATTGTTTGCACGGTATATATTACGTAAAGTGTACACTGCGGAAGAACAAGAAGAGATACTGGGATTGGTAGAGTTGTCGGGTATACCGTTGTATTTGATTGTTGCGTTCAACAGTTTTTTGGATGTATTGATGGGGTGTACGAGTGGCGCTGTGAGGTTGGGTGGAGGTAGTGGTAGACGAGGACAATCTTCTTCTTCTTCTTCTTCTACAGACGGTGGAGCTCGAGCGCCGATTGGAAACACTAGTGATGATAGTGGAAATGACAATAAAAATGGAGATACCGTAGCTACTGGTGGAGAGGACAGAATGGTACATTTTCGAACTCTAGATTGGGAAATGGATAAATTGCGAGAAGTCATTATACAAGTCGAATATACGAGAAAGGGACAAGTTGTAGCAAGAGCAGTAACATATGCAGGATATATCGGTATACTAACCGGTGTAAGACCTGGTTTAAGCATATCCCTCAATTTTAGAGAAAATATATCGCCCGGTACGCCGAGTTGGCAGTTATATCTTCAGCAATTGCTCGTTTTGCTTGGTGTACGGCAGTCTATATCAAGTATTCTTCGTCAGCTACTTTTAGGGTCTACAACATCATCATCATCGTCGTCACAGAAAGGACAACAACAGCAACAACCAGATAAAAGATTACCATCATTACAAGACATCATACAAACATTCCCAAAAAGCACTTCCGCTCCCTGCTATATAACCCTCTGTGACGGTCAAAAAGCAGTCTATATAGAAAAAGATATCCATACTGCAAAAGTATACACAAGTGACACATTCATCTCATGTACAAACCATGACGAGGAGATGGAAAAAGTGCCTATAGAAACGATGAAAGACGAAGAAACAAGAGAAGATGTACAGGAGAGTATTGAACGTAAGATGAATGTGAAGAGGATGTATGAAGAGATTACAAAAGCTGGGATGGTGGAGGAGCAGCAGCAACAACAAGAGGAAGGGTTAAGACGATCAGTGAGGTTACAAGAACAAGAAAAAGCCAAAAAGTCGCAGAAGATGGAAAGCGGAGAAAGCCAGCGGCGTGATAACAATGATGATGATGACGATGATGATGGATCGGTTGGTGTTGACGATGTGGCTAGATGGCTCGAGACGTATCCTACATGGAACGAATGTACGCATCTTGCTTGTATCATGGATCCTACAACAGGGGAAATGTTGTGGGCGAGAAAATATCTTGTGGAGTAATTCTATTGCGGATTTAACATAAACAAAACATTCACATATATTATAACAAGATGGGAACATTGAGTATAGATCATATTCTAGTTTTGACTTTTTTGATATCTATGGATGCATGCGTATTGTACGCATCTCAGAAGTTGTGGGTGTTGTATACATGTATACATAAGATACCTTCACAGAGTAGTTTTGCTTGCTGAAGAAATCCGGAGAAAGGGTACAAGACATCTTGCTTGATTAAGTATCTACAATCTACATTTATGCAGGAAGAATGTGAATTAAAGAGATATATGGGTATCATTACTTGGACATGTGTCAAGGGGAAGAAAGGAAACGCAGGTGATTTCGAGCAATAAAATGGAGAAGAAAGAAAAAGTATCACAACTTCTTCTCCTGCGCCTTGGCCTTCATTAAACCCTCCCTGGCACTCTCTTCGATCTGTCCCTTCTTCCTCTCTCCCAACATTCCTTTTCTCCTCAATTCGTCAATAACATCATCATCGCCAAAACCTTCCACACATTCAAAACTCGGTTCTCGTCCATAAGCTACCCTCGCTACATCCACCAATATCCTCGCCGTCATACCCCAAACTCGATATCGCACAATCTTCTCGTCATGCCATACTGCATGCGCACTTGAAGTTGGAGTAATAGCGGTAGCTCTATTTTCAGTCATGCCAGAGGGATTGTTGTAGGCACGTCTGACTACCGCTGGCCTTGCTGGTACTTGAAATTCGTGCATCTTCCATCGGCTCGTATGCCAGTCGATCCAGTAGCCTGAGTACCAGCTACTACTACCTTCTTCGTCGATTGAATCTCCGCTTGGTGTCCTTCTCTTAATAATACCACGTCCATCTGCATGAGCTTCTTGCGTTGAGTATTCTGGAGGGTTGTAATCATGTCGTAAGAACGGTTCTAATGGTGCGGTGAAGACTGATTGAACTTCTCTTGGATCGAGACGTGGGATGAGAGAGTCGGTTGTGGTGTCGGAGGTAGAGGAGAGGAAGGCGATACATGGACGGACGGCGAGGTTGTTTCGAGAGAGATTTGTAGGCATTTCGCAGAGGTGGGAGACGGTAAAGGGTTTCGGGAGTTTAGCTGAGGAAGAGGGAAGACCGATCTCTTCTTCTGCTTCACGTCGAGCGGTGTCGAATGGAGTCTCGGAGAGGTGGTCGGCTTTGCCTATCATTATTCCCAGTAGATGTTAATTTTAGAGTTATTTTAAGAAGCCTTTGTATTTGTCTGCACTGGTGAGGAAACGGGCTTATCTCTCTATGCAAAGATCATCATACCTCCTGGTAAAGCCACCTGTCCGGCAAAAGTTCGTAGATTGTTTGATCTTTCCGTCAATACAACCCGCAGACTATTTGACCACCATAATTAGCAAACTTAGTCCTTTTTTGATATATTCCAAAAACAGCAGACAATGAAAAGAGAGGGAAACAAGACAGCAGTACCTCCCAGACACATCAGCATACAACAATATCAACACCGCCGCTCTCCTCGTTACATCCAACGCTCCCCATGGACTTGGTGGAGGCCTGTACGCTCGTAAACGAGCAATAGCTTCCTTGATTCATTAGCCTTTGTTTTTGGTTGATTTTTAAAATTTCATATATATCAGATATAAAGGAAGAAAACATAGATATGAAAACCTAGTGGATACCTACAGCAGATTCCTTTGACAGCGGCATACTCAACGACCTCGGCGTTATAAATTGACTACGTTGAAATGGAAGTGTTTGTAACTGGAGCTCTCGCTCACGGAATTGATGATGTTGCTGATGATATTGGTGGTATGACCGTTTTTGTGACGGATTCAAACTTTGTGGTAATGTCAAATCCGAGGCAAGTACTGTCGACGAATTGTAATGAGGACTCTTGCAGTTAGTGACCGAGGATGAGGGCAGATGGTGGTGATGGTGATGATGCTGTTGCTGTTGCTGTCGGCTGAAATGTGCGGCAACTTTGTAATTCAAGTGTTTGACTCGAGTCGACGGTTTGATAAGAGTGGCCATGACTGTGTTTGTCTGTTTGCTTGGTTGTTTGACTCTATGATGAAGACCTGTGGATTGATATTGCTGGTCTAATGGTTGTGTCGCTGGATCTTGAAAAGACTGAAGATTTAATGATAGTAGTAGTGTTTGATGTCTGGAAACCTTTCTTCTCTTCTAATGAAGAATTTATGAACAGATCAAGTCAACTTGCTTCGTTTTAATGATGATGATGATGATGATTGGAAATAGAGATAAATTGAGCAGGAAAAGATTATCACTATTATTATTATTATTTCACTCATTCGCCTTCCCTCTCACTTCCCCCAACAGGCTCTAGAAAATCAAGTTGTTTTTCTCAGAGTCGTCCCGAAATTTGTCCAAACTGAGCAAAGCAATTTACCCCGGATTTTCAACAAAATTAAACTTCACCTTTCACCTTCTCAAGTCAAGCATCTTTATTTTATCTTCACCCTTCAGGGAACAATTTGATGCAACTTACTATAGAGTAATCCAAGGCATCCTTGATGAGAGAGAAGAAAAGGAGGGATCATACACTGTACAAATGCAAGCAACAGGTTGTTTGCATGTTTTCATTAACTGTGTCGCACGATCTTGATGTGTCGAAAAATATGCGTTGTGAAAAAGGAAAAAAAAACAAGAAAACAAGGATTATCGAATCTGCGAAGATCAGATCAGATCAGATGTCAAAAAAAGTATGCATAAACATCCCAATTTGCTGCAAACAGCAATCAAGACCAAAAAAAAAGCTTGTGAAAGACCGAGAATTGAAAGGATTTGGTGTTTGCTTGTTTAGGGAAAATAACACATAAAATTCAAATGTTACGTAAATTACTGTCGATTTATCCAAGCTTGCAGGTTTTAATAACTTGGCCTATCATAGAAATAGTATAATTTCGCGTTCTATGAATATTTGATGGGAGAATTGAAGAACATGCTAATTATAAGTTACATGGTCAAAAAAGTCCCAGCAAAAGCTTTTATATTATTTTCAATCAAGTCGAGTTTGAGTTAGGACAGATTACAGTCATTTTATATGAGTTGCAGATCAACCAATTACAGGGCAAAGTCTAATATGATTTATAGCTTGGTAAACATTCTTCATTTCTCTACTTTTGATTTATGTTTTCCGACGCAGTCCTGATATCTGGTATCCCAAATTAACATATGATAAGAGGAAAGAAAAGAATAGCATATTTCCAAGTCGTGTTAATTGAGCCAAAGAGATCTATAAATATACTTAGTGACCAGTATGGTCCATTTTGTCAGAATCATGATTCCTGGTGGTGGATATGGGTTGTTTCATGATCGAAGCTCAACAGCTTGCTGTTAGACACGTGATCAATACTGTGGCTTGTTGGCAACCTTTTTACTGAACTGCGGCGGTGGCTGAAGTTTTTTCCAGAATCTAGTGTCTTGTACTAACCTGAAGAGGCAACGGGTGCCGTGACATTTTTATACGACAATCTCGAACTGCATTAAGAAGAAGAATTTGCATATGTCTATAGGTGAACAAAGGCATTACAGAGTCTGGAAAGATATATTTTCTATTCGAATAAGGTAGAGAGCAAAGGTGCTGGGTGATTGAGTGTACAATTCCTCTTGCAAGATTGCGAGTTCAGTCGTATTTCCATAATCTATATATATGGCCTTACTACCGGTATACCTCCTAAGAGCCGAAATTGTATCATCGGAGTGGATTTCTCCTCCTCCTTTTGGCTCAAACGGACTATTCCGCAACTTCTCTCCAGAGACACAAAATCTGAGCGAGATCAGCATGTTCAATGTCGAATTCATACATCGTTTGTCATAAAATAAGAAAGCGTTGCGATAGGAAAATCAGTATGACCAAGATTGAGCATTCAGAAACTGTACATGCGGATATTTATAGAGTAGATGTCGGGAATTGCAATCAATATCACAAAATGTACACACAATCGCCTCTCCGACTATAGTATATTCACTCGATCGGCTTTTTACAAACAATCTCCCCTTTGACTTTGAAAAATTAACCATATGCATATGGATTTGTTACACGAAAAATCGTGGATAGATAGTACCACAGAAACACAGGTTGAACTGGTAAACTATGTGTACAAAAAGATTGCAATATTTAAAAACAAAAAGAATCTGCAAAATCCTCAACTGATACAACATACATTGTGATACCAGATCACTTTGGAAGATACACTTAATCTCACTCCTGAACCATCAAAAGTCCAGTCGATTCATGAATTCAGCTAAAGATTAGCCTTGATAGTTCCGTTCGCAATCATAGCGTTATACTCAATCTCCTCTTGAGATCCTGGAGGACATGGATCCTTGCAGTTTCCACAAGGGCAAGGATGCTCCGAGATGCAGCCACAGTTATATGGCCCACTCGTACATAGATGTTCAAGTCCTCCGTCACGACAATAAAACACGCTTCCTCCATCTGCACAACCGCAGTGATAGAAGCAGTCACTTGGTGGAGTAAGCTGGCAGTGTATGTATTGTGCACTTCGCTGTTGTTGCGGACAGGTTAGTTCTTTATATTCCTGTGACTATACTAGTTATTAGAAAAAACTTACGGAGTCTAAGGGTAATGGTACAGCTACTGCTGAGACTGCACTGAGACTAGTGAGCAGTAGAGTAACTTTGAGGATGATGTTTAATCTCATTTTTGGCTTCTGGTTGGTGATTGTGTGGTTCAGACGTTTCTATAATCATCAATTAGAAAAGGGATACTGTATTTATCCGAGTATGGATACCTTGATTCTATACAAATTGATTCTGCTTGTTTAGTTTTATATGATGGATCTTGCAGTATTGTAGTTGTTGATAGTTCTGTTGAATTCATGAAGGCTATGCCCTTATATACTATGATCTTATCTCTATCAGAGCAACATTGCACCCAGATATACACATTTTGAAAACGCTACACCATAACCATCAATAATACTTGTTTGATGAGCGAATTTTACCAACCACACGATGTACATCATGTTGCAGTTTTGCCCCTGAAACATGGATGCATCTCTGAGGAACATTTCCTTACGAAATCCCAAACATCCTCATAGCCTACATCATAAACACTCGATAAGGAAGTAGGTATAGCAATCAAATAAAGAAGAAATCGGAATTTGATTTTAGCATTATGCAACAAACATTTCTTCAATTGTTTCTACATACAAACTCGATATTGCCGTTTGTTTGGCCATGTTCGAAATAGGTCGTGCAATTTTGGCTCTATGGGGTATTGTTACCTTCCGGTTTGGAACATTTTTTTGGACACATTTGCGCTTTTGTCGCTCACACCAATTGCCCAGTGTACAGCACAGCGCTCGTTAATGATTGACATCGCTTACAAGGTGGATGGACTGTACAACACCCTGCAGGATGGAAAATACTGCTGTAGCCTCTTCAAAGATCTTTAGGTGAATAGTGACAAGCATTGAGAAAGCGGCTGGACAGAAAAGAATTAGCATATCACACCTGGGTACCCTGGTATTCTTTGTCCTCGTGCCCCCGCAAATACGCACAGGCTAGGGATATTCTTGCCATAAGAAAGGATATTCCGTCCCCCGGCAACCCCAAAATTAGTCGTTATACTTTTACTCTACTGCCTGAGAATACCCGACGGCTAACCACGAAATAGAGGTTACGGATCGCTCACCACTTATTGTTGTATAAAAATGACTCCCTTAAACAAAAGCAATGAGCACTGCCATCCTGTAGTCTTCTAAATCCCAAAGATAAGACAGCATGAGCCTACTCAATGGAGTTAGCAACAAGATGATCGTAAACTCTCAAAAGGCAGACATGGAAACACAAGGTTCTCCGCATTGTATAAAACTTGCACTTAGGTGCGCTAAATGTGTATGCGCAGGGGAGAAAAAAGCTTAGTTTTATTGTATGCTAGGATCAGTGATCTGTTAGGCATCAACACTAATTTACTCTCTAGTACAACGTTTAGTTTCCTTGAACTAATGAATGATAGAAAAATCGGGGAGACTAGATCCGTTCGAGTGGCAACGTAAGTCTGTCACCAGTCGATATCTAGATACCTACTTAGGTATGTGACCATTTAGAGTATAAAATGCAATTATAGTGTCAAGCATGCATTTAGACGAATGCGAGTGTCGCCGCAGGAGCAGTCCTACTCCCTCCCGGCCGTCTCGCAGAATAGCACTGTACGACGCTAATGTGATGTAGATAACTTATTGTATATGCATATATACAAGAAATGGTGTGGAAGATAGAAAAAGATCAACATGCGTCAGCGGGGTGCTGTGCAGTGCTATCCTTTGAGATCGGAAAAGTAACGATTTTGAAGATAAGTATGCAAGCCTAGGCACTTATACAGATACCTGTTAAGGCGACAACGTCGTAATTCAAGTTTTATCATTATTCGCTGTTATCATCCACGTAGACTCGTGGTTTCTGTTGGTTCATGCGGGGTTTTGCCCCGTGAATGCTCATTTGATGGATGCAATCAATATTACAATCTGGAGCCCTTAATACTTCTATCCAAACTACATGGTTAAGGCCTAGCATTGCTTGAGAGATGTGTCACATCACCTCTAGCATTTCTTGAATCTTCGATTTAATAAGGAAACGGTGACTTGGTACTTGTCACTGAAGGAAGCAGAAAAGGACGTCTAGGATGGCAAGCAGACCCCCACTGAGCTCAGTAGTAGTAACAGTACTAGTGTTGATGCCTTGTACAAGCATATAGG
>Ga0160427_10001694_pt1 | contig 13438 bp, 18 predicted proteins | sample SolpanmetagenomL_FD_108194 | JGI IMG/M metagenome (GOLD analysis project Ga0160427, IMG submission 108194) | Solar panel surface microbial communities from Lawrence Berkeley National Laboratory, California, USA - L | ecosystem: Engineered > Built environment > Solar panel > Unclassified ...
TAAGGTCATTGTGTCGCATCGAAGATGAGCCTTAACGCACCTCAAGCGCAGCACCTAACAGCTCAAATATCCGATTGCAAATGACACGACATCCGTCCTGAAACAAGCCAATCTGCTTCTGATGCGGTATTAAAGGCTTTGGAAATGGTTGTGCTGGTTCGCCAGAACTTGTGAACTCGCCTATGTTGAATGCTCTTTGTGGCGTATTGTCAGTTGTGGCTAAGAGTCACGGCTGATGCTCGCATAGACGTACTCCTTGTAATCTCCCTTCTTATGCTTTTTGGGGTCGAGGGCTTCACGATTGAGAGCCACATAACCGCGATCTAGAGTCGTTAGTCATGCTACCATCATGCTCATTATGGAACATAGATATACTCTTTACTATTGGTGTCTCGGATTTTACAGACTCTGGGCTTTCGAAGAACTGGCGAGACTACTTTGGGTTAGCTGTGCATGATGTCAATATGGCAAGATTAGCTCACAGTAGCGAACATGGCATCAACATCCTTAGTCGTCAATTCAAGCTCATCAACATGTTTGATGAAGATGAAGCCATAATTTATAGCAGCATCCAGCAGTTCTTTTGCGGCATTTGGCGAGGTCAGACCAATAATGGGTATTTTCACGTCTGCTGCTCCTTCTGTTCGTGCAATCATATGGAAAGAAATGCAAGGTAATTATGGTGTTTCAGATGAAGTTTCATTAGATAAGAAAAGGTTTGAGATCGACACAATCGATCCCGTGTTAGGATAGTGCATGCGAAGAGGCCGTTGGACCCTGCAGGAAATGCGGGGCGTAGTCGAGTGACAAAGCTGAAACATTTTCGAAACATGTCCGTCATCTCATCTCGTCACCATCATCATCTTCATCAATATTCACAACTGCCCTGCGCAACAAAGTGGCCCTATTCACAAGCGCATCAACCACAACCTTCATGAGAAGACATGCGATAGCATTCCTTGCAATCCTGACACACAACAAACAATGTCCTTCTTCAGCTCGTTAGGAGGTCAGAAGGGCATACCAGCGAAGGCGCCACAGATCAGAAAGGTCCAGCGCACCATTACGAAACCTGCACCGCCTCCAGCAACGCCCGCCGCAAAAGCACGCTCTATAGGAAGATTGCCTCCACGACCGTCCACATCATCACTCACACCACCACACACGAATAGTTCACGATCTTCTCCGGCCACCTCGTCAACAACGAAAAGAAAGGTCGACTCACAGGATCCAGATCGCGCAAGAGCAATTCGAGGAGGGACGAAGAGGAAACTCACAACACCACCAGCGACGCCATTGTTTGGGAGTAGTAGCGACAGTGAGAGTGACGAAGAAGAAGCTCTAGCAAGAGACAGTCTGTCTCCAAACAAAAAGGTCAAGACTACGAATGATGTCGTAGACAAGAATCCAAGGAGATTACGAGATGTAGCGCACTGGAATGGCAAGGAAGAGACCAATAAGAAGCAATACAAGCTGGTACATAGCGCAGATTTCACATCTGAGAACGGCGGAAAAGACTACACACCAATGTTTGTAGGATCGACAGAAGACCCAGTTTCAGTTGAGCTGTACTACCCTGGCTCGCCTCGCCCCGAACGCTTCAATCTAGCAGAACCCAGAGACAAACAGAACCACAACCCAATAGCCGACCTCATCGAGACTACCACATCAATACTTACACATTTCTTCCCAAAAAGCATCTCCGATTCCTACCTCAACGAAAGCACAGGCCTTCCTTACCTTCTGAATCGCGCGTACAAAACATATGACCTCCCTTTGTTTCAATCCACCCTCTCAACTTTCAACGAACTGATCACGACATCTCGAGTCAATCACACTCTTGCCAACCACATCGATAGTGGTGGACTCCCTCACACTCCTCTTCCTCTGGATCTAAGCGACCGCATCCTTGCTCAGTGTTATTCACGGACTGTGTCGCCTCACGTCGAGCGTCTCCGAGAGTACGAATCCTTCTCCGACAGCGTATATGGCGAGATTCTCTCACCTTTTGCCTCTGAGATTTTCAAAGCTACTGGTCTTACCCATTCATCCGTGTTTCTTGATCTTGGTTCTGGCGTGGGCAACGTAGTCCTACAAGCCGCGCTGGAGATAGGTTGCGAAGCACACGGCATGGAATTCGAAGCCAACCCAGCCGGTCTCGCGACCAAACAAGCCGAAGAGTTCCGCGCCCGATGTCGACGTTACGGTCTCGCGCCCGGTCGTGTTAACCTGATGCGAGGCAACTTCCTAAAAGACACACACCTACTGCACGACATTCTTCCCCGGGCTGACGTGATTTTGGTCAACAATTACGCTTTTTCCAGCGATACGAATGATCAATTACGTCGGCTATGGCTGGATGTCAAGGACGGGGCGAAGATTGTCAGTTTAAAGAGTTTTGTGCCGGCCAAATGGAAGCTGGAGGAGCGGACCAGTGGCGATATCACGGCTTTGTTCAAGGTGGAGAAGAGGGAGTTTTGGAGCGGAAGCGTGAGTTGGACGAATCGGGAGGGAGAGTGGTTTCTGCATGAGATGGATAGGAGTCGGTTGGCCGCGTATGATTTGTCGCGGCGCAGTAGAGCACGGGGGTGAGTGGTTTGTAGGATTATTGCATTGGATAGAGTAGCGAAGGCATGAATATGAGATGGGCGATGCATAATCTGGGCATGAGCATTGGAGAATGGATCTGCACTTGTGATATCTTTCATGCATGGGCACTAGGACAGATTCATTGAGGAGATTCTGGTGCTCCTTCGTCGTTGGCATAATGTGGAGTGTAACAAGATGGTGGTGGCGGTGAAGAAGTAAACACGGCTTGGTAGCGAGGTAGCTTCAATCTCATATCCCATACCTATTCACATCACTCCACGTTCAGATCGCTCCAATGGTCGCTACTATAGGCAGAGCTCTAGCATTTGACCCCATTGCACAACTAGCTTAGTCGGTATGCGAGCTAGCCGCTGTCAATTTTTGAACAACATCCATCGTTCTCATGTAGGAACTACTCGTTGCCCTCCAGAAGCATGCTTCTGCCTTGCTCACTTCTGTGACTCTAGTCTACGAGCGGACTGCAGACTCCATAGCCTGTCTGCAGCATCTCGTCACTTCCTGGACCCTTTGAGATGCGTTTTAGGCATTCTTGTACGGGTGTAGAGCGGGAGGTAAGACCACATCCACTATCTTGCACACGACTTGTCGAATGTACGGCCTGACCGACCTATCGATTTTGACGGTAGCCCTGAGTGACAATCGTACGATTTCATCTTTATCCAGTCAAGAGCGTCAAGAGACCAGTTTCTTGCTGGGGCAGACCGCAAACGATCAATTCTTGTTCGCCTCCTCACGACAGTCCTCCAGCACTCTCCACAGTTTTTCTCCTCTGAGTGATGATTTCACCTCTTCACAGTCCGGTTGCCAAGCCTCTGAGATGTGGCGTGATATCCTGATACAAGTCTTTTGCTTTCAGCATTGGCAAGGACGAATCATGCCTGCCGCTATACAGCTCTAGGCACCACATTCTCTCTCAAATCCCCAACTTGCGCCTTGACCTTCATCTCCTCCAACTTTGCAACTTCCTCATCCACAATCGCAATCTCGGCCTCGACTCTAATCAGCTTCTCCTTCAACATATCCTCATACTCCCGATCTGTCAACCTCCTCATCGGGTTCCAGCGCGATTTTGCCATGCGTTCAATCAGGCCCGGCTTAGCGTTTGTTAATTTGTTTTCCTGTGGCGGTAGTGGTGACTGATCAAACTGGTGCTTCTCGCCAAACGCGCGTGTGGTTCGGGCTTGCGCAACGATGTTCTCACTCTCCGCTACCATGTCATCTTGGAATTGCTCATCATCATCCTGCCCTCGGAACCCAGCGACAACTTTCTCGCCCACGAACCCCAGACCAGCGAAGACGACGCCGCCGGCGCCCATATTGACCACGCTGCCTCTTACGGCACCGCCAACGACGCCAGCTACACCGCCTGCAAAAGCACTGGCTCGTTCTTTTTGTGCGGGATTTAAACTCCAGATGTCGTGGCCGGTGGCGTGGGATTGGTAGATGAGTGAGGATTGGCGTGTGAAGTGGTATGTTGAGGCGAGGAGGGTCCATTGGAGGGAGGTTGCTAGAGCGAAGAGGGTTGGGGTAGGAGAGCGGCGGAGGAGGGCTAGTGTGCTGCCGGTGATTGCGCCGAGGATGCCTGTCAGGAGGAGTGAGAGAGTTAGTTGAGGCTGGTTTGCCATGTAGCAGGATTTTTTAGCACTAAATTTTGGATTTCTTGATGATGCCAATGATAAGTAGTGCTTGGATCTACGTGGTGAAGAGAGTATCGCGGCTGGGGTGTTTCTTTTTTCCTCACGAGGTCGCAGTTCCCTCTGCTGTACTGGACACGAATGGATCATGGTCTTTCTTATTTCGAGTTCCTTTTTCGGCGTCTCTACTGGATCGCCCTCTCCATTAGTAGCCTCCGTTTTTCTCCTCGCCAAGTCAGATCATGACCAGAGGGATATCTCTTCCGAACATCGTAGAAACATCACCGCATATACAGTAATAACTCCACATTCAGGCCTCACATTACACACTTCACATCTCACACTCCTCCTACTCCACTCCCACAAAACACACGCCTCCACAATTCTAAATCCCACAGAAATCACCCACGCACCTCTCACAACCCCTCCACTCCATCTTTCACAACAATGCATCTTTCCAGCTCCAAGCAAGCAAGCAAAAAGCAAAAGGGAGAGAATAAATAACTTTACTCACCACAAGCCAAGCCAACCCTTCCACTCCTCCACGCAAGCTCCGGGCCCAATACCCTCGCCATCTCAGCGATTGTTTCCTTTCCTTGCCCTTCCTCTTGCCTACTCGACCTTTCCATGATGGTGATGGATTGGCTTTGTGGCAAAGGTGTGGTGATGTGATGGTGAGGTTGATCAGTCGTGGGAGATGACGGTTGTGATATCTTTGTCTTTACGAATGGATAGGGGATGCAGAGAGGAGGAAATTTGAGGATGTTCAACAGGACAGTCAATATAAGATATCTTTCACAAGTAGTCGAGTGCAAGTCAACTGGACTTTTTGAACGACCAAGTCAAATTCTACTGCCAATCGGGTACCCTGCAGGTGGCAAGGTTCCAAACACAGACCGAGACTACACAGATGGTAATATCTCATATATTCCGGCTATCCTAATCTACATACCAATCAATGTTTCCTCCTTTCGATCCTAATCATCCTGTTGTTTAGTAGCTAGCTCCTGTGCCCAGTACAAACGCCCTGTATTACTACGCCCTCAATATCACTCAATCTTCGTGCTCGTAATTTCATGTCTTCCCTGTTCCCACTAAACTCAAGCAATCCAACCACCATGCCCCGCGCTTGGCGCAACCTGCTTAGGAAAGAAAAGACAAGAGAAAAGCGTATGCAAGGGTATCTTCGTCTTGTCTTGTCTTGTTTCTGGTGAGGTTGACTTTCGTCCTCACGTGCTCACCTTCCTTTTTTCAACTGCTTATGGTTTGATATTCTCGCGATGCTCAGCCGTCACATATCTCTTATTCAGCCCTCAACCAAAGTCTTCTGCCCTTTACCCAGATGTTCCAAACATCTTCGCGCAAGTGCCACCACCTCACCCTCTCCTTCCTCATCACCTACATCTTCATCCGTAGGTATGTCGCGGTCCGCAATAGTCTTGATAGCGTCAATTATATCGTCTGCACGTGCAATGCAGTCGACGAGCTTTCTGTCGCCAGACTCGAGGAGTTGTAGTAGTGTCCAGATAGCTATGTGCTGAAACGTAGGATCACCACTGGCAACGAAGCGGGTCAGGTAGCCATGGATGCCGCCATTTGGATGTGTCCAGTGTTCGACAAAGAGGGTGTAATCACCGACTAAGTAGTGTTAGTCAAAGAGCTCTATATTGCGGGATTACTATGTCCCTACCTTTCGAAGAGAGATTGCCCAGTGCAGCAGCACTATTCCCTTGCACTTCAATACTCTCAGAGTCGGTTAGTGGGATGAGGACGTCAAAGACGCCCAGACTAAGTAGATGTGGTTTGAGGTCATCTGCGAGTGCTAAGACAGCAATGGCTGCAGTCATCTCAGACTGTACACTTATTGGCACCTTGAGGACCAATGATTTACACTTTTGTACTGCACCTGCATCCAGTACCAGCTGTTTATTCTTGTCCGAACTGGCAGCGAGATTGCGTAGCGTTGAAATGGCGTGGCATTGTATTTCCTCATTGTCAGCTGTTCCTAGAAGCTCTACCAATGGCCTCAAAAACCCAGCCTCAATAATTGGGGATTCGTTTTGTGGGTGAATTGAAATATTACGGATACATGCAACAGCTGATAGGATGAGTGGGATATATGTAGACTGTAATAGACGCAAGAGAGGTTCCAGTCCTTTTGCTTGAACGACGTCAAGCTGGTATTTCTCATCGGATGCAAGATTTCGAAGTGCTAGCGCAGCTTGACATTGCACTTTTGGTGAGTCTGTGCTCATCAGACGTATGAGTGATTGCACAAGACGTGGCTCATTTGTTGCTAGTCTTCGTCGATTCGCTCCATCCACTGCGATGTTGCTGAGAGCTGTTGTACAGTAATACTGAACGTCCACATCTTTTGACTCAAGTAGCTGGACGAGTACGGGTATTGCTCCGGCGTTGACCAGCTGTTGTCTGTTTTCATCTATGGTTTCGTCAGAATGATCCGTCCATCACCATAATGGTCCCAGATTCCCATCTCACCTGAATGCGTCATATTGAGCAATGCGCCAGTCGCATTCCGCTGGACTCTCATATCTTTTGACTTTGCCAACCTGGTCAATGGACCCAGAGCTCCAGACCGAGCAATCTTCGCCTTGTTCTCTTCGTGCGTGGCAAGATTGGTGATACAGCCGACCGCATTGCATTGTACTTCGACATTTGAGGACATCATCTGGCGAATAAGAGGATTGAGTCCTCCAAGTTTGACTATTGCGACTTTGTTCTCGGCTGACATTGGTCAGCATTGTTTGTTTCTTCTGTGTCCTGCTTGTATAATCTTACTGTGTACTGCCAAGTTACCAAGCGCTGCACTTGCTGCACGCTGGACTTCTTGATCCGGACTATTGAGGAGAAAAAGGATGGGTTCGAGGGTGTCGCGGTCGACTTCTCTGACATCGGCTACAATGTGGTATCAGCACAAGCTAATTCTTATGCATTCAGTCCTCATTATGTTATCCCTACCTCTTTCTGTTATTTCAGCAAACGTCAAGCTTGCGCTTCTCTGTAAATCCAGATTGTCCGAATACACGAGCGTGCTCAATGCTTGCAAGGGTGGACCGGAAAAGAAGTCGACTTCAGCTCGCTGTGAAACACATAAGCTAGCGAAGCTGGAAGAAATTTTCATGTTACGCACGTTCTCGAGATAGCCGAGCAGTTCTGCGACTGCTTCTCGCTCGCTTTCGGCAAGCGCATTATCGTAGAGTCCATCATTGGATCGTCCTAATTGGACTGTCAATAGTGTGATGGCGGGTGCATGATGAGACGGCTAGCAACCTTTGCAGCACGACGAACAGATATTGCCCATTGCGATCTTGATGAGATGAGCTGATCTTGTCTGATGTCTGTCGCCAACTGGGCAACTACAGGTACTAAGCGGGCATTCAGGCTGAGGATAACAAGCGCGCCTGCAGCATGCGAGAAGAAGAGCTGACGAAGAAGCTGCTTCAAGACCCAAGAGCAATGCGAGGCTGGGCAAAAAGTGGTTTACAATGGTCTTTGTGCTACGCGAGTTTGATGTTTCAGAGCGGATTGACGGAGGCAGCCCTGCAGACGGGACTAGCGCGATTGCCAAGGCGTCTGAAACAAAACTAGGTCAACGCATGTGCTTGATCGTCCTCAACGGACATCATCAACCGGAAGGCTGTTTCAGGTCTCGACTTTGTTTCAAGTATTGACTTCATTAACTATCTATGTAACTGATTCGCTGCTCGTTATGAGAATCACAAATTCCATCACTTGCCCGCTCCGTAGCTTTGACCATTTTGTTGAAAGCTTCACGACGTTACCGCCATACTCCATGTCAAGCTGTTATCGCAGCAAGACCCGTTCACTTTTGTGCAATCAGTAGCGAGGTGGGGGAGGGGGTGCAGAGCCTCCGCCATACCCTTGTTGTCCTCCTTGCTGTCCATACCCTTGTTGTCCATAACCACCTTGTTGACCACCTTGTTGTCCATAGCCCTGTTGTCCTCCTTGTTGACCATAGCCTTGCTGTCCTCCCTGCTGTCCGTAGCCACCCTGCTGACCATAACCTTGCTGTTGACCGTATTGTTGCTGTTGCTGGCCACCGTAGCTAGGTGGTGGAGGCGCTCCATAACCACCTTGCTGTCCACCATATTGCTGGGGAGGTGGCGCTCCATACCCGGGTTGGCCACCATGACCACCAGGAGCTCCACCTGGACGCTGAGCGGAGTTGCCTTCATCTTTGTTATCGTATGAAGCATCAATCGAGCCCAACATCAACTTGATGAGCCAGAGATCAGGCGTAAGGTCGACAGGAGGATTCTGCATCTTCATTTCCTGCTGTTCATTCTCGAAGCTTGAAGCAGATTAGCCAAGCTACCATGAAATTACTGCATTATGAGTCCATGACTTACTTGGAGGTACAATCGACCATTCTACCAACCTGAGGGTCAGAGTCGAGCTTGCCGAGGAACTCTCTTGCCTTTTGATCGTTTCCAACTTGAGCGAACTGGAAAGCAATACCACCTCTTGATCCTGTTGCGCGAGTGACTTCGCTGACGGCGTAGCGGATAGTGTCGAAGATGGCGTTAGGACCAGGCTCGTCACCACCAGGCTGACCATCAGTCACGGCAATGACAAGAACTGGCTTCTTCATCTGTCCAGACCTGGCAGCAGGGAGGACAATGCCATCAATAATCTTGCGTTTCATCTCGCGACCCATAGGTGTAAGACCAGAGAACTTGATTTGGCGCATGATGTTGTCAACTGCATTTTCGTCGCGAACATTGTCGACAAGACCGCCGGAGAGATTCGAGTTCATGAAGCGAATGCTGATACCATCAGGGTCGAAGAGAGTGGCAGCGTATGAGACACGGCCAAGAATGAGCTTGAGATCCTCAATGCGCTCACCGTTCTCCTCGAACTGCATAGATCCACTGTCATCTGAATACTGTTAGCATAGCCTTCAAGTCCAGAGACTATGTCCAGCTTACCAACGTAGAGAATGATGTCGTAGAGACCCAAGCGCACCAGATCAGCACCAATCTCTTTGGGAATCTTCCACTGTGCGCAGACTTGACTGATTCTGCTAGGAGCTTGGTTTGCAATCTGGTCAAGCATGGGAGAGCCAGGTGGGTAGAATCTTTCCAGACCGTTTTCTTGGATAGCCTTTTGTAGTGCGGATTTATACATGGCGACCTCACCAGGACCACCACCACCAGAAGGAGGTTGACCGAACTGTTGACCACCTGGAGGTCCACCAGTTGGGTAAGGAGGCTGACCACCACCCTGTTGAGGAGGAGCGCCATATTGCTGTTGAGGAGGAGCACCATACTGTCCAGGTTGCTGCCCACCTTGCTGTTGACCCTAGCGAGAGGAACAATATTAGCTTCTGTCATTTACACGACTCGTATGTGTTTGTCACAATGACCGACATAATAGCCAGATTGTCCTCCTGGGTATACCTGAGGTGGATAGCTCTGCTGATACGACTGTTGTCCAGGATAACCAGGTTGTTGTGGTGGAGGCCTGTTATATTGCTGGTTATATTGCTGAGGTGGTGGTTGCTGATAGCCACCGTATTGTCCTGTAGGAGGCTGGCCGTACGAAGGTGGTGCTTGCGCTTGATAACCTTGTTGTTGTGGTGGGTATGGTGCTGGTTGTCCATACTGGCCTTGTACTGGCATGCCGGCTGGTGGAAGCACACCCTGCTGTTGAGCCATAGCGAATTTCTTCATGATTGCGACGAGTGTTGTAGGTTCCGGAAGATATAGTCTTGAGATTTCAGGTGATGGGAGTCGAGATGAGAGAAGCGACAGGAAATGAGGTTGGTGAAGAAGCCAAGGCAATTTCCAAGAACTGATTAAAGGTGATGACGAAGTCACGAGCTTACCGGATTATACTGCGAGCGGGGTAAACATTAGCAAACAACCAAAGCAAAAGAGGCAGTGAAGAAGAAGAAGAAGACGACTTACAGATTGGAACTGCTGTTGCTGTTGCTGTGGCTGTCCTTGACCTTGCTGTGTTTGAGCGTACGAAGCAGGAGGCGCAGGGGCAGAGTAACCTCCTCCGGCACCGCCTTGTGCAGCCTGAGCTGCTTGTAGTTTAGAGGCTAAACCCATGATTGAAGATGACGGTTGTGTAGTTTGAGGTGTTTGTAGAAGGACAAGATGTCTTGATGAAGAGTGAAGGAGGAGAGTCAATGTGAAAGACCTGAGCAGGCAGGCAGATGCAGCTCCTATTAAGCCAGATCGTGAGCTAACTATTTGTCTTGGCTGGAAATCATCATAAAAGGCACAGCCTCACATGCCAAGAGGTCGTCCCTGCATGATCGACCTCAACCCGCGATTCGTTCTGCTCAAGATGACACTGCCACGTTTCACATATGAAACGTCGACGTGAAACATCTTCAAGACGAGGTTGGGCAGGTGTCTGGATATCCCTGCTTAGAATGCGTAGCACACTTTTATAGTTATCGGAGTCAGTACTCCACAAATAAGCCTGGAAGCTACATATTATTAGGTCTGTCATGCTCAGGAAAGAGTTGAGAACCACAACACACCTTGTTCATCAATCGTTACAGCGCAAACAATTGCAGCTTCTTTGATTGACAGCCATACCTCATGCCTTGATCTCCGTTCCGAAGAGTCTATGCATGAAGATATATTCCTGCTTATCTCCAGGTTGGATGACCTTCAAGCCATACTCCAATACCCCAGCTTCAAACGGTACATTGTCGGCCACGATATTGTACTTTGTCGCCTGGAAGTCTGCATCTGGTGGGATGTGAGGATGTGCTGTCAGGAATTTCTCTTTCTTTTCGTGTAGGTCTCCCCACAGGATGAACATCTTCTCCTGTAACTTCTGCAGGCTCTTCTCTCCAAACTTGCCAGTGAGACTATAGTAAAGGAATGTCAGTTGATAATCTTCAAACCTGGTGCGAGGAGTGTCCCTACTCTTGTGGTTTCATTTTTAGCAGCGTTTCAGCTTGGCTACCAGCCACTTCTATGTTGTGGAGAAAGCCGTCCCTATCTCCCATACCCTTCACCACTAGAAAGAACCGCCATTCCCATTTGCGGTTCTTGGAGAGGAAGGAGAACTCCTTGAGGTTATGTGGCCAGTAGTCAACCACGGCAATCCTCACAAGGTGCTTGACATTGATAAAGGGAGGCTCCTTCCCATCGATGACGCGATTAGGATTGTGGACTATTTCCCATAAAGTCGACACTTTCGAAGACTGTCCGGCACTCACCACAACTATGAGAAATTTAGTTTACCGCTTTCGCCCCACTTCAGCTTTTAATGAACGTACCGTTAGTATTCCAACGAGGAGGAGCAGCAGGCTTGAGCTCGGAGGGGTTGTCGGGATCGCCCTCATCGCAATCCTGTTGCTCCTTTTCCATGATATCCTTCAACTTCTCTTTTTCTTTCCTTTCCCTCTTTCGTTGCTTCTTTGACAACTTCTTAGGCTGATTGGAGATGGTGCCGCGAGAGCTGGCGATGTTTTCTCTGTATACCCTCTTCTGCTTGCCGAGCATCTCGAAATGAGTATCAGACTGGGATAGTAGTGACACACCAAGCCTATCAGGGTATGTGAAGTCCTTCCACATACTACCTTCTGCTTCCTGATTGGTACTCCACTTCACACGAACATTCTTGAGTGAGATATAGTAGCCCACCGAGATATTCTGGTTTGCCCAGTAGCTGTGGGGAGGGAAGAGGTCAACTCTGAGCGTCCTACGTCCAAGAGGAAAGGTAGAGCTGCCTTGGCTGCTGGAGTCGACATCTTCTGGTTGGTAATCGCGAAGCATGGTACTTTCAGTGTAGTCTGTAATGTACAGCTCGGTGATGTCCGTACGTGGACTGTAAAATATCTTGACTACTTCGCCGATGAGGTCGTAAAAACTGCCAGAGCCTTGGATTTGGATGTCCTTGATTGTGCTGAACTTATTCCTGGATGTGGCAGGGCTGTTCGGCTTGCTGTTATTGAGTGTGGATGGGGCAATGCTTTTGTTAACGGTTTTCAACGACTCTGAGACAGTCAAAGCAGTGGCAGGACTTTGTGGAGATGCGGCAGTCGCGATTGAGGTGTTCGCTGCCTTGATGAAATCGAAACGTCCAGATTCGTGCATATCTGTAGTGGTAACCAGCGGCGCATCAGCCATGACAGGGCCATCAGATCGTCGTTTTGGAAATTCATTTGGGTAAGCCTCTCTGTATTGAGCGCGTAGTGTGATTGCCCATTGCTGCATATGGGGCTCGAGGGCATAAGTTCCACTGCTGCAGGAGACTTGTTCGATGAGGTCTGTCATATACTGTTGACGATACCAAGGTTCGCAAATCCACTCTTTTGGAAATACGTGAAACTCTGTTTGGACATTGCTCATAAGTAAGACTTGGCCACTAAATGATGTGACCTTGATGTTGCAGAGGAAGACAACATCTCCCGTTCGTTGGATCCAAGGCAGATCCATCTTCCCCTGTCTGAAAAACTTGACTTTGAGAATAGAACCATCCTGATCTGCCAGTGTGAAGGTGAACTGTAAATCAGTCCCTCTGGTTTGAGCTGCTGGCTGAATAGTTGTGACAACTCCGCAAACCGAGACAAAGGCGTTTCGATATGCTCTGTGGTTGTACAGAATCTCCCCGATTGCCTGATACTGTTCAGGCCTGCGTCGACCCAAGGCGACTGTCGATTGCTCGGTGCCTGGACGCATTGCGTCTAGTAGGGAGGTCAGAGTCAGATCTGTCAAACAAATGCACTTAAGAAGCAGGAGTTGTGGAGTGAGGCGTACTGTCCGTCTGATGAGGGGATGGAAGAGCCGTGGAGTATGCCATCTTGATATGCCTGCTACCTGGCAGGTGAAGCCAGACAGCAAGCGTGTTTTGGAAGTGCGTCAAACAGAAATAATGAGAGGTCAAACTGCTTTAGCAGAAATGGCTTTAGAACAACAATCGCCTCGATTCAGTATAGCCCTCAAGGCAGGCCTGCAGGCTAGTCTAGTCACCAGCTACCTTCTCCATCCGACGAGAACGTGTTTCAGAATGCTTTATTGAAAAGCGCTTGATCATGACTTGGGATGAATTCTTGGTGCAAAGTGCTATTTTTCATTCCTGTTCTCAAAATCTACCGCTCCCTATTGTTATACACGACAGTATCTGAGACTATTGTGAATGGGCAAGACAGATCGAAAACCAGTGTCAACAGAAGCACATTA
>Ga0160427_10001695_pt1 | contig 13436 bp, 8 predicted proteins | sample SolpanmetagenomL_FD_108194 | JGI IMG/M metagenome (GOLD analysis project Ga0160427, IMG submission 108194) | Solar panel surface microbial communities from Lawrence Berkeley National Laboratory, California, USA - L | ecosystem: Engineered > Built environment > Solar panel > Unclassified ...
GCGGGCGCGCTGCCGCTAGCCGCCACGGCGGGGTCGGTGCTGAGCGTGGCCTTGAGCTGCACGTGGGTGCCGCTGGCCACGCTGGTGAGCGTGGGCTGCACCCAGGGCAGAAACACGAGCTGGTCGCCGATTTCGAGGTCGGGGGGCAGCACGTTGATATTCAACTGCTCCTTCGTCAGCTTGTCGCCATTAGTATTAATTAAGAGGCTGGCTTTCACATCGTAAAAGCCGGATGGCAGCCCCCCGAAGGTTACCGTATCGCTGCCGTTGGCCGCCAGGTTCTGGGTAGTGAGGAAGGTGCGCTGGTTGGGGTCGCCGCTGTCGAAGAGCATTACCTTCACTGGGCCCGGCCCGCCCGTTACGTGCACCGCAATGCTGCCCGTGGCCTTGCCCTGTGAGGTGGGCAGCGGCTCGGCCGCCGGCTGCAAGGCCAGGGTGTAGCCAGTAGGGGCGGGCGTCACCGTAGCCGCTGGTACGGTGGCCTTTAGCTTCAGCGGCGGCTGGTCGTTGGAAACCTGGATGGTAAACTCGTACTGGCCCGCCGCCGTCACCTCGAAGGTTTGGCGGTAGGTATAGCCGCCGTCGGCCGTCGTAAAATCTACGTCGGGGCTTACGCTGGTCTGGTTCCCCTTGATGGTAATGGGCTTGCCGAAGTGGTCGTCGCCCACGGCCACGTTGCTGGCAATGGGCTCCACCCGAATCGTAACGCTGCCCTTTTTATTGAGCACGGGCTCAATATCCTGGATGGTCGCCTTCAGCTCGTTGATGGCCTCCTTGATGATGCCCCCGCTGCCATTGTGAAAAATGCGCAGCAGCTGGCCCACCCGGCTGGCGTCGTAGCCGGGTGCCCCGGGGTCGGTGGGCACCCGGAACGTGCCTACTAGGCTGTTGGTAGGGAAGGAAAACTCAAACCGGGCCGTTGGCTCGTCATGTTGCGTACCGGGCCCCTCCACATCACCATCGCCGACGCTGTAGGTTGTCTCAACGAAGGGATAATCATCTGCCTGGTTACTGTCATCATGCCAATAATAGTAATGTACTCTGACGAGCTTTCTATAGGTCTCATTCGGCGGATGGTTACCGTATTGGTCTGCATCACTATCGTATATTCTGTATGGAACAGGGATATAACTCGTATCAACAGTTGAGAATAGACGGACAAGAGCCATGGGCTAGAAAATACTTGAGTAAGAAATCAGACAGGTTAGGCGTATACCCTACGCCGTGGCCAGCTCGTAGCTGGGCACCACGAGCACCTCGGCGGCCAGGGCGGGCTGGGCGGCCACCACAGCCTGGCGGTACTGCTCGGCCTCGACCTGGGTGGGGAAGCTGGCGTGGCCGGCGTAGGCCGTGAGGTCGGCGGCGTTGGCCACGGCGTAGCGGTCTTCGGCCCAGCCCACGGGCCGCGGGGCGCGGGCCGAGGGGCGGGCGGCCGCCACGGCCTGGCCCAGGGTGCCGCCCTTGGCTAGCTGCCGAAACTGCTCGGCCCCGACTTTGAGGCGGTGGCCGCCGCTGGTGCCGTCGAGCAGCTTTTGCTCGTAGGCCACCACGCGGCGCGTAACCTGGGTGGTGCTGGTGAGGCCCGCCAGGCCTTTGAGGCGCAGGCCGTTGGCCAGCAGCTGGAACGAGGGCACCGAGAGCCGCTGCGCATCGGTGAGGGCCGTAAACTGGTCGGGAGCGAAAAACTCGCGCACCGGCTCCAGCAGGCTGGGGCTGTCGCTGAGCTTGTAAGTGCGGGCCGCGGCATCCTTGCCCAGCGTGAGCTCGCTGAGGGTGAAGTAGCGGCCGTGCACGGGCACCGAGGTGCCACTGCCGTACTTATTGAGCAGCAGCCCAAACGGAGCCACGTGCTGGCGCAGCACCAAGGCCCCGCGCGCATCGAGAAAGGGCTGGCCGGCGGTGGCGGCCACCGGGCGCAGCACCACGCCGCCGGGCTGGGCGGCCGTTTTGGGGGTTTCCACCTCCCAGCTGGTGGGGGCGGCCAGGGCCTGCACCAGCTGGGTGTGCACGTCGGGGGCCATGAGGGCGGGCTCCGAGCCACTGCCGCCGTTGATGGTGGCGTTCACGCCCACGCTGATTTTGACAAACCAGATGCGGAAGCTGGCCTCGCCCCAAATGTGCCAGGGGCGCGGGCCGGTTACGTCGAGGCTCAGGTGCAGGCTCAGCAGCTCCGAGTCGCCGTTTTTGATGGCCACCCCGGCCGCCACGTGGGCCGTGAGGGCAAAGGGGTTGAACTGGAACAGCACGTCGAAGCCGAAGTGCCCCTCCACGTGCAGCCCCCGGCAGAGGCGGTAGTAGAGGTCGAGGTTGGCACCAAACTGCACCGTGTTGCTGGTCACGGCGTAGTAGCTGGCCAGCGTCACGCGCAGGTCGTTGCTGGGGGCCAGGGCCAGGGTAATGCGCTGGAGGCCCGTGAGGGCGGCGCCCGCCGGCGGCTGAAAGCTGGGGTGGAAGCCGCCCGCCGTAATCACAAACACTGGGTTGTCGCCTTGGAAGAGGCGAAACGCCATGTCGCCCGACAGCGTGTAGACCAACAGCTTAGACGCGGAGAGCGTGGCGTCGAACGCGGCTTTCTTGGCCCCGAAATCGACGTAGCCCAGGAAGTCGGCCCGCAGCTTGAGTAGCTCGTTGGCCTTGCTGGGCAGCGAGGCTTGCAGCACGCCCAACATGATGACGGTGAGCGGCTCCGGAAACTCGAGCAGCAGCGCCACATCGAGGGTAATGAGGCTGCCCGACACGCCCCAGCCCAGCTGGGCCATCAGGCCGATGGTGTGGCGCCCCACCCGGGCCGGAAACGCGCTGTCGGCCAGGGCCACGGCCCCGGCGGGGTCGCGCATCACGTCGGCCGGGAAGAGCAGCGTATCCAGCTTCTGGGTGCGCACCAGCGTGCGCAGGTAGTTGGTATCGGCGGCGCGGTTCACGCCCACCAGCCCGCCCAGCCCGCTCAGCTTAAAGCCCAGCCCCAGCTCAATGGGCCCAAACGTGGCCGTGAGCAGCAGCAGCAGCGAGTAGGCATCGGGGTGGCCCGGCAGCTGGGTTTGCAGCAGGCCAATGGCGTTGACGTTGATTTCCTTGGGCCCGGCCTTGATGCGCAGGTTGGCCACCCCGGCGTACTTGTGGTGGGGTGCGTCGAAGTAGAGGTAGCCCCCGCCATTGACGAAATCGGACTTGACGGCGATGCCTACGCCGCTGGGGGCCTGAAAATTAATAGATGCATCGAACGAGCCGAAGTTGCCGTTTTCTACCTGCTTTAGTGCCGCGTTCAAGCCAAATTTGGCAATGGTAGCCACCACTGGCCCAAGCTTGATAACTGCATCCGTGGTGGCGTACAGTGCAATAGCGTCTTCGTCTTCTTTTGCCTGCAACCCCAGCGCCAGCTCCCCAAACGTGAGAGACGTGGTTTGGGACCCAAATTTTGGGAGGCTGATGCGGGTTTCGAGCTTGCCGGCGGCCCCACCGCTTAGGTGCAGCCCTTTTTGCTTGCTCCAGGCCACCGCCAGGCTGAATGCAATGCCGGGTGAGCCACCCGTAGTTTTCAGCGCCTTACCTAAGAAAGAGTCTGCGTCGGCACTGGCCAGCACTAGCCGCAGGCGCTGAAAAGCTACCTGCACACCGTAATCGCCACCCGCTCCCTCAGTCGTCAGAAAAGCCCGCACGGCGTAATCGCCGACCTCCAGCCGGGTGCCCGTGGGCGAGCCCCACACGAAAGCCGGCGCCGGCTGGGCCGACGGCCGCAGGGGCCGCAGCGTCGCGTGGAGCTTAATTGCCGCCGCATTGGTACCGAGCGAGCTAATTTTGTGCTGGTGAATGCGTAAGCCACCCGCCCCCGCGCTCAAATCTGCGCTGACGAGCCAGTTACCGAAACGGTCTTCCAGCGTAGCAAGCCCTTGGGGTACTAGGTACACGCCGGCCCCATCGGCCGCGAAAGCGGTAGCGGGCAGCAGGCCCAGGCCCATCGCCAGCGAGATGCTCCCGGTCGCCGTTGCAAAGACCGGGGTTGAGAGCGTAGCCGCACTACGGAATTCCTCCCACTGCGTAGCGGTCAGGTAAGAAGGCTGGGGCGAATCTCCGCGCCCGTAGCGAAAATCCAGCCCCAGGTGGTGGGCCAGCTCCCCCAGATAGGGAAACAGCGTTTCGGCTACCTGGCTGGCGGCGGCCTGGTCGGGTAGGCCACCGGGCCAGTACTGCGCCTTCAAATATCCGGTTGGGTCACTTAAAAAGTCTTTTATCCGCCCTAGCGAAAGCACCGGCAGCTGCCCTGCCTGATAGTAAAGCGCGTTCGTAACGGGGTCAATCACGCTGGGGGTCTGCTCGGCGTGCAGCAGTTGCAGCAGGCTCAGCGCATTATACGCCAGCGGGTGATAAAGGCGCAGGTAGAGCACCACCAGCTTACCAAGCAGCTGGCCCGGCAGCGCCGCCGCTACTGCGGAGTTTGCAAGCAGCGGGCCCTGTAGGTTACGCACTGCTTGCTGTACCGCTTCCAACTTGCCCAGCGCCGTCCGAAATTCGGCAAAAGTCTGGGGCGGGCTTGCTACCCACGTTTGCACTATTTGCGCGCTCTGCTTCAGGGTTGCGAGCGAGGAGCTAAAGCTTGTGGTCGTGCCGCCCGTCAAGGCTTCAATATCCCAGCCCAGCCCCTGAAAAAAACCTAGCGGGTCTTCGGTTTCGGTCAAAGGAGCAAGGACGCGCGCCAATTCTGTAAAAAAGCGGGTGAAGGATTGCTGAGCCATATTATAAGAAAATTTTATTATATAAAATTATAAATAAAAAACTCCGCACTAAGGTCGTAAGGCGGTAGCCTTTTTAAAAAGAATATATATTTACTTGTGGGACGTGCGGAGCGGCTACGCCGAGCGGCGGTAGTACCGCCCTATCAAAAGCACCAAGCCAATGCCTATGTGCAGCCCCGCCAGCCCCGCCAGCGCCCACAGGCTAGGGATAACACATTCCCTAAATAAGGCCTCGCTATCGGCCTGCTGCACCGTCGAGGGCGCAAAAGGCGGTATTCCATACATGTCCATCTGCACGGCTATCGCGGCCCCTACCATCAGGTAAGGCAGCCCCTGCAACCACCAGAGCGAGCGCTGCCGGCGCAGCCCTATCGCTAGGCCCAGCAGCAGCGCGGCAGCCAAGAGGGCCCAGAGCACCTGCGGGCCCCAGGTTACCAGGCGCCAGGCCTGTTGGGTCTGGGTGCTTATCTCCAGAAAGACACCAAGCTGCGCTACTGCAACCAAGAAGACGAAGGGCATTTAGTTATAGTATTCGCCAGGCCTGTCCGCCACCTTGGGCAGTGTCAGGTCCAGCGTATGGAGGGTATAGGGCTTGAGTAGCAGGGGCACATCCGGGCTGGGTTCTTTTTCGGAGTTAACCAGGGCGTACCAGATACCGTGCTGCACCTGGAGGTCGTCTGACTTGGGTCCCGTCCATCGGAAGGTAACTTCCCCAATGTTATCTGAATTTACCACAATTCCTTGGTTACCATTGTGGCTGTAAATCGCGTGCTCCGATGCGAGGCGCTCGAAGTGCGTTAGGTTGGGGTCGGTTGGCTCCAGGTAGTCCTGCCGCCGGCCAGTTAAGGAAGCGGGGGTAGGGTCATTGCAAAAGTAGTAGGAATAGCGCCAGTCAGGAGAATCATGGCGGTCAAGCTTATAGTGCAACCCCGTCAGCAGCGGGTTAAGGCTGCGCAACGCCGGTATCGTTCGCACCGAGTAGGTGTAGGGCCGCACGTATACTGGCGTAGGAAAAGGAGTTGGTATCACCACAACGCCGCTCCCTTGGACTTGGTGCGGGGTACCGTCTGCCTTGGTAGGGGCGTCCCACCCCACGTATTGCCGAGGGGCAGTCAAGAGCGGGCCTGTAATATTTGAATTTGACCTTGTTTCTATACCAAGACCTGGCGTTTCCGTACTGTTTTTGGCCGCGCTACAGGTGAGTTGCCCCATTGCCGCTATCGTATAGCTAAAGGAAATGCTGGGCCAATAATTTACCACACTCGAATAGCTAAAGTGCACGTCTCCGGAAAGCATGACTACCCGCTTGAAAGTGGCAAACTGCCGAAGGGCTTCCTGCAAGCCGAGTTGGTTGCCAGACCACGCTTCACTGTCCAGCCACAAGTCCAGTTTATCGCGGATGGCAGCCTGGCTACGGTATTTTTCCGGACGAAGAGTGGGCGGCAGGTCAAAGATTGCCTGGCTACCTTCTATCGCACCCAGGGCTACTACGTTGTGGCCGATAACCGGCGCGGGCGACACTACTACTACTACCCGCAGGCTGTACTGGGCTTGCAGGGACGCCGTGGCCGCTACCACATCGGCCAGCCGCTGCTGGCGCATCAGGATAGGGCGGTCGCGGCCGGCGGTCGCGTCGTGGGCCGAAGTGTTGTGAAAAAAGCGATTGGAACGCGTATCCAACACCAGCACAGCATATTCCCCAAAGCTCATTACCAAGTCGTACTCGATAGGCGAGGTAAGGGCCGTGCCATCATAGCCGCCAAAGGTATCGGCCCCCCAGTGGGGCAAAACCAGCTCGGCAATATCGGTCCAGTTCGTGGCTACTTGCCAGGCGGTAGGCGAGGCCAATACCTTGCTGGCGGCCTTGAGCAGGGCGTTGCCGGCCGTAAAATCGGTGTAGCGCTCGGGGGCATTACCCCAGCCCTGGCAGATGTTGAAGGCGGTCATCCCGTTTTGAATAACGAGCCGCCCGTACGGGTTCGGGTCCGCCGGGGCGATACCCAGCACCTTCTGCGTCCAGTCGAACGAGAAAAACCAATCGTCCGCTACTTCGTGGTCGTCCCACATCATGTAGGTGGGCACGTTGGCCAGTGCCCTGCGAACATCGACTAGCGCTTGGCGCGTCAGCCAGATTTTATTGGTCTGTTCCAGATAAGTTTTGGCTAGCTTGGTAGGCTGCACCATCACCTCCGGTAGCGGCACCGTACCGTCCGCTAAGGTGGCTCCGGGGCTAGCGGGCACGGGCGGCGTCTCTACCTGCTCAGTGCCCGTGATGCCGAGCGGATTGTATATTTCCGTGAAAGTGGGCAAGTCATCCCGGTCCGTCGGCCAGAGCGTATCTGCCCAGTTGAGCAGATACATCCCCATAAATTCACCTAAGCCGAGCAAGTGATTTTGCCCACTCTCTTCGTCCGTCGTTAACTGAATTCCCTTAATATATTCAAATCTGTTTCCTATCTCCGTGGCTAAGACGGCTGGCGTGGGGGCGAACAGGTGACTGCCATCGGGGCGCGTACCAAATTCAGACCAGTTTCCGATAAACGTACTTTTAACATCGGAAATCATGGCCAGCATAGCGGCTGATACATCATCGGCGTAAATCTGGTCACCCGTAAAAAACAACTGGTGGGGCCGTCCCTTAGGCAGGTTCACTGTGGTATCAATCATCGTGCTCACCGCAGGTAGGGCATCGTAGTGGCCACCATGCGTTTTACGGCATGACGTGTGAACCAACCGCACCTCCGCCATATTGGATGGCGGCAGCGCGAAGGAGGGCAACAGCACCCCACTATTTAGATACGTAATAGCGGAAATGCCCGACCGGCCCGGCCCGTCCAGGATGCCTGGTGAAGCGAGGCTAACCGTGCTACCGGCGCCCGTTAAACCGGTACTAGCATCGTTGAAGAAAATATCATAGGTATAGATTTTGTCTTCTACCAATTCTTGTCCAGTCGTTACGGTAGCCGTTAGCAGAATGATATAAAGATGGGTTCCAAACTGCATGAGCGGGGTAGCCGGGCTAGCGGCCTTCACCACCCCATCGAGGTACACTTTGAGCCGTAGCGGGCCGGGATTGGTCCGTAGTGCTATCCACACTGATACTTGAGTAGCTTCCGTTCTGCGCAGAATAGGCCCAGCAATAACTTGGGGTAAATCATTGATGCGAAAGCCAATGGACGTAAAAGGCATAATACTTTTAAACAGATTGAAGACTCTTCTGGCAAACCGGGCTCTTGCGGCGCCCCCTTTAACAGCAGGACCTACCCAGCGCCCTGTGTAGTGGGCGGCCCCGCGGGGCAATTACTTGTTAGCAGGCATTTAGCATATGCTCAGGCATATAGTGCATAACTATGCATATGCCGTGGGTTGGCACCCAGCCACACTTCCCGGCTCAATGGACCCAGACGCTTACCCGAAAGGGCGGGGTACCCTGCGGGATTGACTACGAGCGCGAAGCGGAAGTGACGCACCTGCTTCAACTGACCTTGGGAAGCAACCCAGTGGTTTGCGTCGAGGACGATACTGGTGAAGGGCTGGGGCTGGGCCCAGCCCTGCTGCACGGCCGCGTCGCAGAACTCGGTGACTGCGCCTTCGCAGCCAGGGTGGTCCCAGCCAGCTTGGCCCAGCAGCCCGTGGCGGGCAGCGGGGTGGCGGCGGCTAGGGGTGAAAAGCCAGATTTCGGGCTGGGCGGCCAGCACGGCGGCGGGCAGCGGGGCCGCAAAGCTGAGGCGCAGGTAGTTGGAGGTGGAGAGCGGGCCGGCGGCGGCCGTGGCGATACCGCTGGGGCTGGCGAGCCGGCCCACGCCGGGCCAGCAGGCCGGCTCGTCGGCCCACCCGCTGAAGCTGCGAATCTGGAGCTGCGGGGTGGGCAGGGCCTCCTCGAGGGGGGCGCACCGGGCGGCCAGCAGGCCGCTGCCCGTGCTTCGGCGGCTGGCCGGAGGCAGGGAGGCAAGCAGGGAGGCGCGGGGGGCGGAAGCCATGAGCAAAACGAAGCGGAGAAAGGCCAAAAACCGGCCGGGCGGCCGCCAGCGCCCGCCCCGAATGGCTGGCTACTGCTGCGAATCTACGGGATATTTTACTCGGTGAATAATAAAAAAAAGCAGCCTCTAAGCATAGAGTAATTATTTGGTTTACCTTGGTAATTACATGGTTTACAAGAGCAATTAGGTAGTGTCTATTTTTTTTTGATGGGCAGAGCCTCGGGCACGGTGGGCGGGGCAAGTGTCTGGAGCAGCAGGGGCGCAGGCGCGCAACTGCGTAGCCCTAGCCGGTAGCTCAATTGCCTGGCGGCGCTGGTGGGTAGCTAGGCAAAAGGGCCGGCTATTGCGCCGTTACTCTGGCAGGACTGTGGCCGCGCCTGGCTGCCTGGCAAGAGGCCCTTGGGCACGGGAGTACTGCGCCACGGGCCGCCGCCCGCCAATGCCCCCTGGCTATCCGCGGCGCAGTAGTAGGCCGGCCGCGGCCAACTTCAAGGAGGGAGGCTTTGCTCACCCGCCATAGTGCCGGATAGCCCTTAGACAGTAGACCCGTCGCCGGCAGCCGGTACCCTGTTGGCACTCCCAGCGTGATTGCTTACCTGTGGCAGCCCAGTCACTCGCCGCTGGCTCAACGTGCAGAAGACCACCGCCCGCAACGGGCGGGCGTCCGACTGTTTTCCGAACTACATCGGTTATGTGCCCAATTTTGAAGCAGCGTAGTAGCCACTCCCGGCCGACGGGTGACCGACCTGAATACGGGCTTGGTGGCCACGAACTACCCGTGCTACTGGCCTGCTACGGACGCAGCCTCTGTTGCCATGCACCCGGCCCACGCCGCCACGGGGCGTACCACACGCACCTAGGCGACGTGCTTTTTGATTGTACTAACTTGCTGCTGGCCGGGCACGGGGGCTGGGTTCTAGTTCTACCACCAACCCGCAGCAGGTGTGCCTAATGCTTTACCACAGTAGATTATGCGCTGGCTTTGCATTCAGGCCCAGCCTAGTAGGCAGCCGCGGGGCGCGGCCCCGGCTGGCCTAGCGCAACAGTAGCCCCAGCGCCAGGCCCAAGGCCGTGCCCAAAGCCGCCCCGAGGTAGGTATGGCCATCGAGCAGGGTGGGGCGGGCGGCGGGGCGGGCCAAGGCGGCCTGGGTTTGCAGTCGCAGGCGGGCAAAATCAGCTTCGCTGGTGGCCAGGGCGGCCTGGCTGGCGCGCAGGGCCTGGGCGCGATGGGCCAGCGCAGTATCGGCGAGCTGCTGGCCGCGCTCGAGCACGGCAATGCGGCGGCCGCGCAAAGCCAGCAGCTGGGTATCGGCGGCGTAGGCTTGGCGCAGGCGCTGGTAGTAGGCGGGGTCGAGGCCGATGAGGCGGCGGCGCAGGGTAAGGCCGCTATCGAGCTGCACCACCGGGGGGCGGGCCTGGCTGCTCGCGCGGTGGGCAGGCAGGCAGGCGCACAGCAGCAGGGCGGCGCTGGGTAAGTACTTCATCGACATGGGCAAGGAGGGCGGCTTGACGGCGCAGCTCGGCCAGGCGGCCGGCTTCGTAGGCGGCGGTGCTGTCGGCGCGGCGGCGCTGGGCGGCCGCCGCCGCCTGGTGGGCAGCCTGGGCGGCCAGCGTGGCCTGGGTGCGGCGGGCCAGCTGCGTACGCTGGTGGGTTTGCCACAAGGCAGCCCCGCCGCTGGCTGCCAGGGCCAGGCCGGCCGCCAGGGCCAGCAAGCGCCAGTGGGCACGTAAAAAAGTAAGTAGTAGCCAGGGCACGCGCAGCGCAGAAAGGTGAAACTGACTGGAAGCTACAATTGGATTTGTATAAATATCCAAAAATTTTATTTATAAAATACTATTGTAAGTCACTGTGGTAGTGGCCTCGCCCGAAGCGGTGCTTTTTTTCATTGGTAGGCCTGCTGAGGTACTCAGAAATGGCTAGCAGTCGGCTCGTGCGTGGGTTGGCTGCCAGCCCGTGGGCGGCACTTGCCAGTACAAGGGCCAGCCGGGCAATGGTACTCCGAAAAAACGCGATATTCCTCGCATTTCAGCCGGCTTGTCGGCAACCCGAATTGGCTTGTGCTGGCACGGCACTTTAAGAGTGTTGGGCCGCTACTTTTAAAGTAGTCTTGCGCGACCGGCGCCATCACCCAAATTTGGTGCTACGCTAAAAAGGGAATCCTAGGCGTTGGCGGCTGATAGGCAGCTAGATTAGGTTATAAAATGACGTTACGGCCACCACTTTGTACTAAATACCCAGAAGTTATATCTTCCTTATATTACGCTCGATAGCGTTACCTTACAGCCCGAGGTACTGGGCGGCATTGAAGCGCTTGACATCATTGAGGCGGGCGTAGCGCTCAATCATGGCGTCGGTCTTTTGCTTGGTCTGGTTCTTAATCGCCTTGTTGCTCTGGCCTGCCTCACGGCCACCGTCACGAACGAGGCCCGCAGTGAGTGGGCCGTGTAGGCGGGCCCCAGGTGGCGCTGCACCACGTCATTCACGCTTTGGTCCGAGAGGCGGGCACTGCCCGGCTGGGCCGACCGCCGGCTGGTGCCCCGGCTCATGCGCGTGAACAGGGGGCCCGTCGGCCGGTCGAGCACGGCCAGCCAATCCTGCACGGCGCGCACGGGGCAGTAGTCGGCACTGGGCGCATAGAAGACGGTTTTGTCTTCTATGCGCCCGTACTGGTTGGTCTTGCTGCGGCGCAAGTTGATGACCAGCGCTAGGCAGGTGAGCTCGACATCCTCTACGTTCAGGGCTACGAGCTCGGAGCGCCGAAACGCGCCGGCGAAGCCCAGCAGCAGCGGCCGGTCCCGCAAGCCGGTGGGCGTGGTCAGGTCCAGGGCCCGAATGGCCTGCTTGAGCTCGGCCACCGTGAAAGCGGGCGCCTGCCGCTGGCGCTTGCCGTGCACCCGGGCCACGCCGCCGAGCACGACGCCTAGCGCCTCGTGGCTGGTGGACGAGGGCTGGCCGGCGAGCTGATGCAGCTTGGCGATGGCCGCCACGTGGCGGTGGATGGTGGCGTATTTGAGCCCGCGGTCGGCCAGCTGCGAGACGTAGCCGGCGACAGTCGTGACCTTGGCCGGCAGGTAGCGGAGCTGGTGATGCTGGCGGTAGTCCTCGAAGCTACGTAGGTCGGCCACGCTGCCGAGCTTGGTGTTGGCCGCGCCTTGCAGGCCCGCCTCGACATAGCGACCTACTGTGGCCGGCAGTTCCACTAACGAGTGCGAACGGGTGGGGACGAGGACGGACAGCGCAGACGACTTTTCCATGTAGCCTATATGATACGGAGTGGCGCCCCGATTTTAGAGTAAAAACGGCCTCGCAGATAAGGACCGATAATAGGGTCTTATCAGTCCTTATCAATTACCTTTGAAACGCACCCTTTTTGGCGCGTTTCACTCCTATAGTATATAGTCCCCGTGAGTAGCGAATTAGTTATCCTCATTTCGCCTGCAGCCCAAGTGCCCGCGCACCTCGTAGATTCTACCAACCGCTACGTCGAAACCGGGCTGCGCGGCGCGGCCAATACGATTCGTGCCTACGCCGGCGACTGGCAGCGCTTCACCACCTGGTGTCAGCTGCACGGGATGAATTCCCTGCCCGCGCCGGTCGAGGCGTTAGCGGGATTTCTGACTGAGTTGGCTGATGCCGGTAAAAAGGTCGCCACTATCCAGCGCCACGCCTCGGCCATCGCGAAAGCCCACGAGCTGGCCGGACTCGACTCGCCCACGGCCGATAAGAAAATCAAGGTACTGCTCAAGGGCATCGCCCGGGAGAAGAAAACACTCATCAAACAGGCGGCGGCTTTTTCGCTAGCCAATTTCAAGCGCACGATTAAGAGCATCGATGTGAGCACACCTACCGGGCTGCGCAACCGGGCGTTGCTCTTACTGGGGTTCTCGGGAGCCTTTCGCCGGTCTGAATTGGAAGCGCTCAATATCGAGGATTTGGCCTTCGATGAGGAAGGCCTCGTGGTGTCGCTCGATAAGAGCAAAACTAACCAACTGGGCCAAGCAGAGGAAAAGGCCATCTTCTATTCGCCGGATGTCGCCTTGTGCCCAATTCGCTCGCTCCAAGCCTGGCTGCGCATGCTCGACCGGTCGGAAGGCTGCGTATTTGTGTCGCTACGCAAAAATCAGCAGGTTACTACTCGGCGGATGACAACCAAGTATATCAACTTGATTACCCAGCAGTATTTGGGCAGCCACTATACTGCGCACTCCTTACGCGCTTCTTTTGTAACAGTGTCCAAGCTCAATGGGGCCGACGACAGTAAGGTGATGACCCAGACTAAGCACAAGACCAGCGCGATGATTCGCCGCTACACCCGCCTTGATAATGTGCGGCAGCATAACTCGGCCAAGGAATTAGGCCTTTAACAGGATGTCATAATTAATAAGCAATCATAATAATAGGCAGATGCGCATCGTATCGCTGCCGCACAAGACCAAGGAGGATGAGAACCACGATTTTAAGCTGTTTCTCCAAGAGAAGTAAGCTAGCCCAACAGCAGGCCCCCGCCAGTACTGGCGGGGGCCTGCTATCTCATTGCAATTTTAGTATAGTGGTTCGTTTTCAAAAGGTAATGTGTCTTCAAAAGCATCGTCGTCATAATCTTGGCGTGCTTTGCGTCTTTCTACCATCTTCTGCCCAGCACTTCCCATTTCAAGCAACATAGCGCCTGCCTGCTCTAAGCTAAGCACTTCACTGAATGGCACACTGGGCACTTCGTTTAAATAA
>Ga0160427_10001696_pt1 | contig 13436 bp, 2 predicted proteins | sample SolpanmetagenomL_FD_108194 | JGI IMG/M metagenome (GOLD analysis project Ga0160427, IMG submission 108194) | Solar panel surface microbial communities from Lawrence Berkeley National Laboratory, California, USA - L | ecosystem: Engineered > Built environment > Solar panel > Unclassified ...
AACTTATTGCAAGCAAAGGCCAGTTGCTTGCAATTTAATTTTTTAGTTTTTTAAGCATGTATTTTTATTTAAATTTTTCTGTAATACTAAAAAAAATGAATAAAAAATTTAAAAATTTTAATTCACAGCTATTTACAATGAAATTTACAAAAATTGAAAATAATTTTTCAATAAAAAAAAAATACTAAATTATAAAACATAATGAATAATTAGTATTTTATAGTATAGTATATAAATTTTTAGTAAATAGTGCAACTTTCTCGAAAAAAACTAAATTTTTTTATTAATTTCATACCATGAAATCAATGACTAATATTTCCTAACGAAGTAAGGTTAGCAACTCTTGTTCAAACTTCGTTTGAACAAGAGTTGCTAACCTTTGCTAATAAAAAATAAGTTTTTAGAACCTGCCTTTGGTAGCAAAGGCTTTATTTACTGACAAGGATTCAGAGAATCCTTACCTGGTTTTGCTACTATTTCCCGCTACTATTTTTTTTTGCCTTGCTTATATACAAATTTTTATATGAGTATTGCCTTCGGTCGGACTCGAACCGACACGCATTTCTGCACTAGTTCCTAAAACTAGCATGTCTACCAATTCCATCACGAAGGCAAAAAAATTTTATTAATAATGATGATAATTATTAATTAAACATATTATTAATGTCAATAAATTATATTTTATATTTTTAAATGAATAATGTTATTGGCTCATATTTCACCTTTGTTGAAATATTAGCCAATAACTTGATTAACAAGTTAATGGAGAAATTTTTTTATAACTTTACTTTTTTGTTATAAATTTTGGTTTTTTATCAAGTAAGCTAATATAATATTGTTTTATAATTAATATGCCTGTTACTAGACTTGAACTAGTGACAATCCGCGTATGAGACGGATGCTCTACCAACTGAGCTAAACAGGCTGTATTAAAAATATTTACTAATTTTATTTAGTATAATTTCCACTTCAATGGAAATATTTTAGTATCAGAAGAAATAGATATCGTAAAAATTCTTTAAATAATTTATTTTGAAAACGGTTTAATAACAAGGAAAGTTTTTTAAATTATCAACAAGTTTGTACTTGTACTAGCTTATAAAAAAACTTTGCAACAAGTTTTCTTTTGTTGGATTAGCAAAGCAAGACTGAAGCTAGCTTTGCTACCAAAGGCTAACGAAGTAAGTTGCTGTGCTATTAGCTTATAAAAAAACTTCTACAAGTATAAATTTGTTGTAAAGTTTTTTATTGACAAGCCTGCAGCTAGCTTTGTTCCTAAGAAAACAAGCAAAGCTTATTTTCTAGCAAAGCAAACCGGCAGTAAGACAAAACGTTTTCGAAGAAAACCTGACATACAACGAAGTTTTTATTAGCAAAAAGAAAGTTTTGTCCAACAAAGACAAATTGATTGTTTCATAAATTTTAAAAAATTATTTTTTTTAATTTTATTATAAATAATATCTAAAAAAAAAATAAATTGCAAATATATTATACGTTTAAATAAATAGAACACTTTAAAAAAAGTATACTTGTAAATCAATAAAATTTGTATAAATACTGGCAAAGCTAGCTGTATTTTTGTCAATAAAAAAATTTGTAGAAATATTAGTTTATAAAAAAATTTGTATAAATACCCCTTGCTTTGCAAGGCAAAGGAGCCTATAAAAAAACTTTGCACCAAGTTTGCCTTTGCTAGTAGCACAGCAACTAACAAGTAACAACTAAGTTGTTGGCAACTTACTTCGTTAACCTTTGTAATATTTTAACTTTGCAGAAACGAGCCCCGCGTTGCTTTGCTTATATTTCCCTTTGTCTTGCAAAGCAAGGGACAAAGTTGAAATATTAGCAAAGGGCCAAGGGGTATTTATACAAATTTTTTTATAGGCTAGTGCAATAAAGGAAAACTTGTTGCAAAGTTTTTTTATAAGCTAGTCAATCAAGGTGAAGTAATTTCTAAAAAAATTTTTCTAAAAATAGTATAGCTTTCATAATTATTTGTTGCAAAATACTTTGGTTTATTCGGATCAAGTATTTTTCCGGTAAATCCTGTTCCAGCTGGAATAAGATGTCCTAAAATAACGTTTTCTTTTAGACCTCGTAAAAAATCAGTTTTCCCTTCAATAGCAGATTTTGCTAAAATTCGTGTAGTTTCTTGAAAGCTAGCTTCTGAAATAAAACTTTTTGTTTCTAACGATTTTTTTGTAATTCCAAGTATTACAGGTTTATATTGCGCTTTTTTTTCTTTTAATTTTATACCCTCATTAACTATTTCAATCCAATCTAAATCAATAAGTTCTCCCGGTAATAAATTTGTTCGCCCCCCTGTAATAATTTGAACTTTAGATGTCATTTGTCTAACAATTATTTCGAGATGTTTTTCAGCAATAGTAACTCCTTGCGATTGATATACTTTTTGAACATTATTTACAATAATTTGTTGAATTTTTTCTAAACTTTTTCTTGCAGCTTTTTGGAAAGTGTATTTTCTTTTGTAAAAACGAAAAAGCCACTTTAATTCTTCATGTAAACTGCCAATTAACAACTCTCCTTGATTAGTTTTGCGAGCTTCAAAAAGCTGTTCAATTTTGGGTATCCCTTGAACAATATCACCAGTTTTTAATCTTTGATAAAATAGTCGAAGAATAAGTGCATTTTTTTCAACTAAATCTCCGTGATATACTGAAACAAGCCCTTTTGAAGAAAATAAAATTGGTTGAGCTTTTCTTAGTGTAATTTTGGATTTTTCAATTTGTATAATTAAACCAGATTCTGGGATTGCACAATTTGATTGGATTTGAGTTCCATAATTTATATATTTCCCTAAAACAGTTTTTCCTTGCTTTGCAAGAGAAAAAGAAAATATCATTTCATTTCTAAATGAATTAGGAATAGAAAAGCTTATTTGGTCTGTATTAGTCAATACTAAATATTGTTTTTTATCAGGACTTTTTATTTCTGTTTCCAAAATTTCACCATGATATCTAGAAAAAAACTTTGTCAAACTAACAGGTGTATTAGTAGAAATATAATTTTGAAAATACGATAACAATTTAGTAGATGTTAATTGAGTAGTTGAGTTTATCGATAATGCAGTATCATTGTTGTTTTGCTTTGCTTGTATTTCAACTTTGTTTCTTGCTTTGCCAGGCAAAGAGAAAGAGTAGCAAAGAGGAAATTGCAATTTACGAAACGTTGAGACATTTAAATATGGAATACAATTTAAATTTAAATTATTTCTTTTTTTTATCCAAAGTTCTGCATTATAAATCTGTCTAGTATTGTATTTATTTTGAATATCACAAAATAATGAAAAAAAATTAATCGTTTTAAAATTTAATTTATTTATAGATGATTTAAACATAAGCTGAACTTTTCCAGCATTAATTGAATAATTTAGTGGAATTAAAAAAACAATGTAAAATTCTAAAATTGTATTTTTTTTGGAAGAAATATTTTTTTTACAGTTTCCATATTTTAAATAAGGTTTTATAAAAAAATCATTTGAACAAGTTGTTGAAAATAACTGTGTATTACTTTGTTTATTAAATAACAAAGATTGAGTTAAATTTGATATACCATTAGTTAATATATTTTGATTTTGAAACGAATAAAAAGTTGTATTATTTTGTTGCGCGAGTAATTTTTTATAGTAAGCGGTATAAATACAGGGATAAGGTCTAATTTTACGAATCAGTATACATGATTCAGGTAAACATGTATTTGCGCTTCTAAATAAAAAACTATACAAAATACTTTTTGTTTTAGAATGGTTTTTTGTCAATAAGTTTGCCTTTGTTGGAAAAAACTTCGTTTTATCTGACTGCGGTTTGCCTTGCTTATCTTGTTTTTTGTCTTGCAAAGCAAGGGACCCCTTGGCAGGGGCTTGTCCCTGCGTAGTTAAAAAATTAGCAAAAGGTTTGCTAGTTGAAACGTCAAATTGTATTGAAGGTTTATTTTTAATTTTTAAACTGGGTTTAAATAAAGAAAAAAAATTTTTTTTTCTTAAATTTGTATGTAATATAACAGAATTGGTAATTTGTTTATTGGTTTCTAAAAAAATAGAATTTTCTAAAAAATAAATTTTTTTATAATTATATATTTTTAATAAGCTTGATGACAAATTGTTTTGAGGTGAAAGCTTATTTGGAACTATGGAATTTTGTTTAAAGTTTTTCTGTACTAAATACAAAAATTGAAATCTATTTTTTTTTATATATTTTTCTAATAAAAATAGTGTGTATTTAATATTAAATACATTATTTTGTGTTGTTGAACTAAATAAAAATGGCGAAATAATAAAATTCTGATGAAAAAATTCATTATGACAAGTATTTTTAAATATTGTTTCTAAAATGTCTAAAAAATTTATATTTAATTTACCCCTTGGCCCTTTGCGTTGCAAAGCAACAAAGTTTTTTAAATTTGAATTGACACTAAATTTAGTATAAATATCAACCATATCTAAAAAATTAATTAAATCATTAGTTTTTTTTTTTACATAAAAAATCTGTAAATTTTGTTTAAACGAAAAAAAGTTAATTGGTTGCTGATCCTCCGAATCCTTGCTAGTAAATAAATTCTTTGTTTTGTTTACAGGTTTATATTTATTTTTATCTTGCTTATCTTTTCCTTTGTCTTGCAAAGCAAGGGACCCCTTGGCAGGGGCTTGTCCCTGCGTAGTTAAAAAATTAGCAAAAGACCCCTTGGCAGTGTCTCGTCCCCCGTTGCTTTGCAACGCAAAAGGCAAATTTGACATATTATCAAATTTAGAGGGAATTTGAATTTCTTTTTTATTGTTATTTAAAAAATTTCTTAATGCCAGACATTCTATATAAACATTATACTGGTCAAATAGAATATCGTCGCAACATTGTTCACCAGGTTTGATTATCAATTTATGATTTTGTATAGCTTTTTTTATATCTTTTGGAAAATAAAGCCAACCTGGTTTAATTTTAACTTTGATTAATTCTTTTTTTTTATGTAAAAAATCCAATTTAGTTTGAGTAAAATTAAAACTAGATTTATTTAATTTGTTTTTTTTTAGTTTTTTTTTAGTTGACTGATAAAATTTTAATATTGATTTATATTTATTTTTACTTTTATTGGGTAGTCCCATAAAAGTTTTTTTATTTTGCAGATCAAAAGTAAAAAAACTAGACCCAACTGCCGCTTCACTTGAAAAAACAGGTACCGAAGGTTTCAGATAATGAGCTAATGAAGTATTTATCGACGAATCAAACAAATTATATTGATCATATTCAAACCAAGGAAATTGTGATTGTAAAAAAGGTAAACTATTCTTTTTTAATAGTTTTTTATTTACTTTTTTATTTTTTTTCAAGTATTTACATATATGATAATAAAATGAAGTGTCTTTAAAAAAAAATCCAGGTGTCTTTAAATCTTTTTTTGTATTTGATAATTGAAAATTAAAAATAATGGGATTTAGTTTTATACCACTAGTTTCCAATTTATATTTATTTACATAAAAAAGAGTTTTCCAATTATTTTCATGATTATTACTTAATTTCAATACGGAAGTATTTTGAGTAGTTTTTAGTTTGTCAATAAAAAAACTTTGTTTTTTTCTAGTTTCTATAAATCCAGATAGTTTTGAATGAATATTTGAAATTTTTCCTTGATTATTGTAATTAAAAATTAACGGATTCGTAGGAATTGCGAATTTCCTAAAAAATTTTTTTTTCTTAATCCAATTAGAAATTTCAATATTATTCCAAGATCCAAGATCTTGTTTAAAATCGAATGTATTTTCCGTTGCTTTGTTATAAAAAACTTCGTTTTTTATTAGCAAAGGGAAATAAACATTATTATCAAAATGAAATACATAGCTTTCTTCGTCAACCCAAAAAATTTCTCCACAATAAAATTTCTCATTTAAATAAAAATTATCATAGATTACTATTCCACCAGTTTGCGTTTTATATTGTTTAGGAAAGCTTTGAAAATAAAAAGTTGTTTGTAATTTATTTGAATTAGAAAATTTTTGATGTAATGAAGTCGATAAAAAAAAATAATCTAAATTAAACTGAGTTTTTTTAACTGGATACAATGAAAAAAAATATCCAATTTTTTTATATTGAAGAGATTGTATTCGAAATGAAATAAAAGGATGATGTAAAAAAATTTTATTATTATTTAATTTTATTTTTTTTGAATTGTTTTTTGTTGAAATTAATTTTGTTGCTTGTTTATTTTGTTTCCCTTTGCCTTGCAAAGCAAGAGGAAATAGACTTGTGGTATAAAAATGAAAAAAATTAGTATTTTGTTTGAATACTCCCAAATTTGTTTTAGTAGAAAAATCAGTCTGAGTTGTAAGTCGATTTTTCATTTTTGATAGTTGATAATCAAAATAAGGTACATCTTTATTAGTTGATACTATTGGTGATTTATAAGCTGAAAAAGTAAAAAATCCATTATATGGAGATATAGTTTTATATTGACCAATTATAGAAGTTTGATTTACTAAATCACCAGGTTGTGGAAAAAAGGCAATAGGAACAGGTTGTGTATAAATTTTCCCTGATACAATCCAAATACTTCCCAAATTTGCAGTTGTTCGACTAATTAATTTGTCTTTTTTTGTTCTAGTATCCACAATAATTTTTTTAAAAAATACCTGACCTTCAATATCTGTGTTTAAATCATAATTAGCTTGAATACGTTGTTCTTGATTAAATGAGATAGAAGAAAATTCAGCAATAATTTGTGTTTTAGATACATATTCTTGATTTCGAACAAATAAAATAGTAAATGCTGGAATTTGAAAATTCATTTTTTCCAATTTTTCATTTGAATTTAAATTCAATTTATCGTTAGCATAAAATTCAAATTTACCAGGAATTTTTGTTAAAAACGCTATTTTACCATGAGGTGTTCTAATGAGTGTTCCTTGAAAATATTCGGAAAATTCTACTATCCCATTAAACGGAGCTCTAATTTCGTTCATCATATCTCCTGAAAAAACCCCTCCTGTATGAAAAGTTCTCATAGTAAGCTGTGTTCCTGGCTCACCAATTGATTGAGCTGCAAGAATTCCAACCGCTTCACCTAATGAAACTAATTTTCCATGCGCAAGACTCCAACCATAACATAATTGACATATAGAATTTTTTATTTCACACGTTAATGGTGAACGTACTAAAACTTGTTTTCGTAAACTATTTATTTTTATTGCTAAATTTAATGAAATTTCTTGATTTTTACTGGCAATTAATTTTTGTTTAGTAGAATAAATAGTAATATGTTTTAAAAATACTACGAGTTGATAGAAAGAAAAATTATGATTTAAATTGCCAGCTTCATTTTTAATAGAATTTTCTTTTTGACTTGCAAAGCAAATAGGTCTTTTAAAAAAAGATAGAATTAGTATTCTAAAAAAAAAAGCAGCGTGTATAGCAAAGCTAGTTTTATTTTTTAAAGTAGTATTACCAATATAAATATTTACCTTATCTTTTTTTAGTAAAAAAACGGAAAAATTTGAATAAATATTTTCTGCTAAAATTCTGCCTATTAAACGATTTTCTAACGGAACAATAATTTTTTGGTTTTCTATAATAGTATTTAGTATAACGCCTTTTTTTGTTTTGCAATCAAATTCACACACAATTATATGATGAGAAACATCGACTAATCGTCTTGTTAAATACCCAGAGTTAGCAGTTTTTAATGCAGTATCAACAAGTCCTTTACGAGCACCATAACATGAAATTACATATTCAGTTAGTGTTAATCCTTCTCGAAAATTACTTTTGATAGGAAAATCTAATATTTGACCTTGTGGGTCGGACATCAATCCTCGCATTCCAACTAATTGCCGAACTTGAGAAATATTACCACGAGCACCTGAAAAAGCCATCATATAGACCGGATTTAAAACATCAGTAATTTTAAAATATTGTATAACATTTTGTTTTAGAGTCTCACTTATTCGATGCCATGTATCAATTAATTGTTGGAATTTTTCAACTCCAGTAATATACCCTTTTTTATAATGAATTTCCGCATTTGCTATTTGTATATCCGAATCAAAGATAAATTGTGCTTTAGTTTCAGGAATTTTTAAATCATCAATACCTAACGATACTCCAGCTTGAGTTGCATAGTCAAAACCTATATTTTTTAAATTTTCAACTAAATCAATAGTAATGTGTTCACCACAATTTTGGAAACTCCATGAAATGAGTAATTTTATTCTATTTTTATCAAAACATCCATTAAAAAAAAATTTATCTTTTTTCATTTGCAGACTCCTTAAAATATAAAAATTAAAACGTTTAAAATTTCCCTTTGCCTTGCAAAGCAAGGGAATACTTACAATTTTCAAGTTTTTTTTTGTATAAATTTACAACAAGTTTGCTAACCTTATTTCTTTAGTTTTTTTTTGGACTAGCCTATAAAAAAAACAAAGTTTTTTTATTGACAAGGCAAGGTTATTCGAACCTTTTCTTTGCTAGTCCCCTTTGCCTTGCAAAGCAAGGGGCAAAAGCAAAACGTTTTCTTTTTACTAATATTTAACCTTTGTCCTAAGAAAATTTGTACAAATTTTTAAAAAAAAAAATCTAACAAAGGCTAACGAAGTAAGTTGCTGTGCGACAAACTTGTTTACAATAAAACTTATTTTATTGTAAACAGATTTTTAATCTATCCCTTGTCAGTAAATAAAGCAAAGCTTTATTTACAGGTAAGGCAAAAGTAAAACAAACTTCAATATTTCAGTTTAGTATCAATATTAATGTTGTTTAACAATAGTTTGCAAAATAATTTTATTTAATACTATTCGGCCAGTAGTTGTATAAATAAATTGGCTAATTTTATTGCATTTTTTATCGAAATTGCTTGAATATTGTGAATAAATTTGAATACTATTTCCAAAGCAATCAATACGAATTTCTAATGGTTTTTCATAAAAATTTTCAATTTGTACTTGATTTATCCATCTTACCCAAATTAGTGAATGTAATGAAATTTCTTTTTGATAAAAAGCCGTCAAAACTTCATCTATATTACTAAATATATTAAATAGTTGTTGTTTCGACTTCATTTTAAAAAATTCATTTTTGTTTTGCAAAGAAAGTGTATCTTGTGTACTTAAACAATTTGACGGTAAAGAAAAATTAGTATCTTTTTTTAATACCCTTTTGTGTTTCATTTTTAAATAATGTGAGTTAGAAAAAGATAAACTTTCATGCACATTAGTAGTTAAATAGTAGCACCCTAGAATCATATCTTGGCTTGGAACAATAATCGGTTGACCTGTTGCTGAAGATAATATATTATTTCTAGACCACATTAATTTCCAAGCTTCAGCTTGAGCTTGAAAAGACAAAGGAACATGTACACCCATTTGATCACCATCAAAATCTGCATTAAACGCTGGACATACTAACGGATGCAAAAGAATAGCTCTACCATCAACTAATTTTGGTTGAAAAGCTTGAATTCCAAGGCGATGCAATGTAGGAGCACGGTTTAACAAAATCGGATGAGCTCGTAAAATTTTTTGTAAAATTTTCCACACAATTTCATGTTTTTGTTGAATTAATTTTTTAGCTTTTATAATTGTTGTTTTACTTCGATTTTTTCTTAGTTCTTTAATTAAAAAAGGTTGAAATAATTCAATAGCCATTTCTTTCGGTAAACCACATTCATGAAGTCGAAGCTCAGGTTCGACAACAATTACAGATCTTCCAGAATAATCTACACGTTTACCTAATAAATTTTGTCTAAATCTTCCTTTTTTTCCTTTCAAAATATCAGATAAAGATTTAAAAGGACGTCCATTTAAGGCACAAGCAATAGGTGTACCAGCTTTTCCGTTTTCAATAAGGGCATCTACAGCTTCTTGAAGTAATCGTTGATTAAATCTCATTTCATCAGAATTAGTTGAAAAATTTTCTGTACGAGAAGCACGATAAGTTTGAATTCGTTTATTTCTATCGAATACTCTTTTGTATAAGTGATTTAAATCTGAAACCGCAATTTGGTTAGCGTCAAGTCGTATAATTGGCCTTAAATTAGGTGGAAGTACGGGAAGAATAGAAAGAATTATCCATTCTGGACGTAATTTAGTTCGTTGAAAATATCGAACTAATTTCAAACGACGCAAAGTTTCAAGCCTTAATTTTCTTAGTTTTCGTAGTTTTTTTTTTTCAAATATATAAAGAAATACTTGTTTTTCCAATTTTTTAATTTCAGGATCTACTATTAATATTTTTCCTTGAAGTTGAATTTTAACAAATGGCAAATTCAAAGTTTTAAGCAAATACCAAATTGTTTCAATACCAGATAATAAAAATGAAGTAGATTTATATTTGATATTATTTATTACTATTGAATTTTTTGAAACACGATTTGCATACATTGGTAAAACTATATCAGTTTTATTTGGAGTTGATGATATATATAATACAAACTCGTCGTACTCGTTTTGAAAATCTTTTTTAGATTCCCATGTAGACGCAAATCTAAATTTACAACAAATTGGATAATAAGGCTGAATTAAACATGGAATTTTTTTTAAATTACTTTTTATGGTACGAGTAGAAAAATTTGAATTATTTACAATATTTATTGATTTTTCAACAGTTTGCTTTGAAGATTCATTGTTTTCCAAATTATTTGAAGATTCATTGTTTTCCAAATTATTTAAAACTTCATTATTCAAATTAGAAATATCAAAAATAATTTTATCATTATACTTGGATATGATTTTTTTTTTACTTGATAAATTTTTTTCAACATTTATTTTTGTATTTAAAAATAATGTTTTGTTTTTTCTATATGGACTTGCACTATAAGAAAAACTTAAATGAAATTTGGAATTACTTGATAGTGTTTTTAAATTTTTATTACTTGTACTGGATTTTAATTCTTTAGTTTCTTCATTTAAAACTGAAGCTATTGGTAAGCTAGCTTGGATTTCAGGTTGTATTAAAATTGATTTATATTGCAACGCTATTTTTTTTTCTAAAAACCGAATAAACGGGAAAACAGTATATTTAGGGCGAGATAGTGATTTCAACGTAACAAAATTGAAGTTTGAATAATAAGAATTATTTAATACGGTAGTAAGTTGCGATCTAAAAATTTTTTTGTTTAAAAAACTATTTTTTTGAAACGTATTAATAAAATAGTTTTTAAGTAAATATTTTTTTAAATACAAAACATTATTATTTGCATAAAATTGATTTTTTGATACTAAATTTACATTTAGTAAAGAATTTGCTTGACCATTTTTTGGTAAATTAACTAGCTGTTGTTGAAAAAAAATACTTTTATCGTTCGGTTTCTCAGTTTCATCTTTAAAAAATTTCACCATTGGTATACCCATTGTATAAATACAATAAACAATACGATCTAGTTTTTTTTTTTTCCTTGTTATATTTAATAATAAAGAAAGAAAGCTAGGTCTTCCTTTCAAATACCAAATATGAGTAACCGGAGAAGCTAATTTAATATATCCTAAACGATATCGTCGAACTCGTGAAGCAGTAAGCTCAACATCACAATTTGCACAAAATTTATGCTGGGAGTTCATTTTTTTCGTTCCACATGAACACTCAAAATCTTTTATCGGACCAAAAATTCTTTCACAAAATAATCCGCCAATTTCAGGTTTTAAAGTTTTATAATTAACAGTTTGCGAATTAGTAAGTTGACCTATTTTTTTACCATTCGGTAAAATTCTTTCAGCCCATTTTCGAATCCGATTTGGTCCAGCTAATCCAATATTAATAGACTCCACTTTTATTTCATTTTGTTTCATAATTGATAAAAATAGAATTTTTTAAAATTAGTTTTATATTTTTTTTTTAGGCTAGTAAATAAAGCTTTGCTTTATTTACAACTTATAAAAACGAAGTTTTTATTAGCAAAAAGGAAATTTTGCCTTTGTTGGATAAAACTTCGTTTTATCTTACTTAAGGCTTGCTTTACTAGTCCAACAAAAAACTAACAAAATTTTTATTGGATTTGCTAACTTTACTTCGTTAGTTTTTTGTTGGACTAGCTTATAAAAAACAAATTTTTTTATAGGCTCTAACGAAGTAAAATGAGCAACCCTTTGTTTTGCAAAGCAAGGGTTCGAAGAACCTTCCGTTGCTTTGCAACGCAAAGGGAAAACAAGCCTATAAAAAAAACATAGTTTTTTTTATTGACTTGTTTTCTTAGGGCCTTTGCTAGTCAATAAATTTTAAAATTTAAGAAAGCTGCATAATATTAATTTTTTTTCGAATTCCGGCATTATTATTATTAATTGAATAAACTCCAATATTTATACATAATGACTGTAATTCAGATAATAATACTTTAAAAGACTCCGGTGTGCCTAACGTAATAGATTTATTTTCTAAAATAGCTTGCATAACTTGATGTCGACCCTTAATATCATCAGATTTACTCGTTAAAAGTTCTTGCAATGTATACGCTGCACCAAATCCTTCTAACGCCCATACTTCCATTTCGCCAAGCCGTTGACCTCCGTGCTTAGATCGCCCACGAAGTGGTTGCTGTGTAACTAATGAATATGGCCCAGTAGAGCGTGCATGAATTTTTTCGTCAACTAAATGCACTAGTTTTAACATGTATGATTGACCTACAGTTACTGTTTGATGAAAACATTCTCCTGTTCGACCATCAAAGAGTTTTATTTTACCTGGGGAATTTGGATTAAATAGCCAATTTTTTCCTGTTTTTAATCGAGCTTGAAACAATTTTGAATATGTCAAGCTTCTTGAAGCTTGTGGACCATTCATTTCATCAAAGCAACTAATTTTAAATTCTTCGTTTAATTCTTTTCCAGCTAAACCCAGCAAACATTCAAATATTTGCCCGACATTCATACGTGATGGAACTCCTAGCGGATTTAATACCATATCAACAGAACTTCCATCTGGAAGATACGGCATATCTTGCTGGGGTATTATTTTGGATACAATTCCTTTATTACCATGCCGACCAGACATTTTATCACCAACTTGAATTTTTCGTTTTTCAGCAATATAAATATGAACACGCTCAGGACCTTGAAATGTAATTTCTAAAGGAATATTTTCTGCTTCAAGTAATTCCAAATGAACAACTCGACCATGAACATTTTTAGGAACACGTAATGATGTATCGCGAACAGTTGCAATTTTTGTTTGTTCTAAAATGTCTGCTAACAACCTTTCATGTCCTGATAATTGCTTTGCTTTAATTGGAGTTATTTTTCCAACAAGAATATCACCTTCCTGAACCCAGCTTCCGAGTTTAATTATTCCATTAGTGTCTAAATTTTTTTTTTGAAAATAAGAAATGTCAGGTATTTGTGATGTAATTTGTTCTAAACCATATTCTGTATCAGAAATTTCAATTTCATATCTTTCAATATGAATAGAGGTATACAAATCATCATAAATAAGTCTTTGACTGAT
>Ga0160427_10001698_pt1 | contig 13433 bp, 11 predicted proteins | sample SolpanmetagenomL_FD_108194 | JGI IMG/M metagenome (GOLD analysis project Ga0160427, IMG submission 108194) | Solar panel surface microbial communities from Lawrence Berkeley National Laboratory, California, USA - L | ecosystem: Engineered > Built environment > Solar panel > Unclassified ...
GCCCAGCAGGTTGATGTGGTGCCCGGCCAGGATGGCGCGCTGCAACTCGGGTATCACGGTTTCTTCGTAGCCGAAGATGCCGGGAAACACGTCTTCCTTGTTTTTGAGTTTAGAAATGAGGTTATCCCGCAGCTCTTCTTTTACGGTGCGGGGCTGGTACCCACTGGCGCGGAGCTGGCCCAGGGTGCGAATGGTTTCGTGCTTCATTAGGTCTTAAACCCGCTGGGCGGGCGTGAGGTTCAGCTTGGCGGTAGTCAGTTTGGGCAGAGTGGCGGCGTAAAAAATGCTGCCTGCTTTCGCGCTCGAAACAGGCAGCATCTTCGCCGGGTAGGGTCAGGGGTTAGAGCGACTTGCGCCGGTTTTTCTTATAGTCTTCAAATACGAGGTGCCCCAGCCCTTGCAAGCCCGAGTAGTAGGCCTTGCCTTGATTGACCTCGGTAAACTCCTCCACAAACTTTTGCAGGTACGGGTCGGAGGTAATCATGAAGGTGGTAATCGGAATCTTGATGCGGCGGGCGGCAGCGGCCAGGTTCAGCGTCTTGTTTACTACCTTGCGGTCGAGGCCAAAGCTGTTTTTGTAGTAGCCGGTGCCTTCCTTGAGGCAGGTCGGCTTGCCGTCGGTAATCATGAAAATCTGCTTGTTGGGCGTCTTGCGCTTGCGCAGCAGGTCCATTGCCAGCTCCAGGCCGGCCACCGTATTGGTGTGGTAGGGGCCGACTTGCAGGTAGGGCAAATCCTTGACCTCAATCTGCCAGGCGTCATTGCCGAACACAATCACGTCAAGCGTGTCCTTCGGGTACTTCTGCTTCACCAGCTCGGCCAGGGCCATTGCTACCTTTTTGGCGGGCGTGATGCGGTCCTCGCCGTAGAGTATCATCGAGTGCGAGATGTCAATCATGAGCACCGTGCTGGTCTGCGACTTGTGCTCATTCTCGCGCACCTCCAAGTCACCCTCAGTCAGCATGAAATTGTCGCCGTCCATGCCGTGGTTAAGCTGGGCATTGCGGATGGATTCGGTCATCTGAATCTGCTCCAGCGAGTCGCCGAAGCGAAACTCGCGCAGGTCGGTGCTCTGCTCGTCGCCCTGCCCGGTGTGGGGCGTGCGGTGGTTGCCGCTGTTGCCGCGCTTAAGCTTGCCAAAAATCTCTTCGAGCGCCGACTTGCGGATTTTCTGCTCGGTCTTGGGCGTGATTTTCAACTCACCCCGCTCCTGCTCGTTCTCATCGATGTAGCCCTTCTTCTTGAGGTCATCGATAAAGTTGCCCATCCCGTACTCGTTGTCGGTGAGGCCATACTGCTTGTCGAGCTCATTGAGCCACTGCAACGACTCGCCTACGTCGCCGCTGGTAATGGTTATCAACTGCATAAACAGCTTAAACAGCTGCTCAAAGCCCTTATCGCCCGAGTTTTCATCGGGCACAAAATCACGGAAGCGAACGCCAATAGCCATAGAATCTACGTAACGGTAGTAGCGCAAAAACAACGGGCGCGGCGGCAATGTTCAATCAGCTACGGGCCGGCGCCGCTTTGGCAGGCCCACGCCCCCCTTTTCCAAAACTATCGGCGAGTGCAAGCTTGCCCTACCGCCTATGAAAGCCATCTGGAACAATATCGTCGTGGCCGAGAGCGACGACACCGTTGTGGTCGAAAACAACCACTATTTTCCCGCCACCGCCCTCAAAAAGGAGTTTTTTGAGGACAGCATCGCCCACACCTCCTGCCCTTGGAAAGGCCGTGCCAGCTACTATTCCCTACGCGTAAACGGGGAGCTGAATAAAGATGCCGCTTGGTTTTACCCCGAAACCAGCCCCGCCGCCCAGAATATTCAAGGCCGCGTCGCGTTCTGGAAAGGCGTTAAAATCGAGAAGTAGCCCATACTACTAGAAGCAGGCCCGCAGGCAGCAGCCTTTGCTGCTGCCTGCGGGCCTGCTTCTAGTAGTATGGGCTTATTACGGCACAATCACCACTTTACCCGTAGTGTGCTTGGTTTCAATCTGCACGAAGGCTTGCTGAGTGTCGGCCAGCGGGAAGGTGGCGGCGATGGGCACTTCGAGCTGGCCGGCGTCGGCAAGCTCGCGCAGGTGGTCGAGGTGGGGCACGCTGGGCTGGGCCATCACATGCTGGAAGCGCACCCCAGCTGGCAGGTGCAGCGCCTTGCCGTCGTTGAGCACCGAAATAAGGCGGCCAGCCGGCTTGAGCGCAGCCAGGCTCTGGCTAAGCGTATCGCCACTGATGGCGTCAAACAGCAGGTCAACGCCAGCCGGCGCTATTTGCTTCACCGCCTCGGCCACCGGGCCAGCGGCGTAGTCGATGGTAAAGTCGGCGCCCAACTTTTTCATAAAATCGGCATTTTTGGCGCTGGCTACGGCAATAACCGTGGCGCCTACGCTCTTGGCAATTTGGATGGCTGAGCCGCCCACGCCGCCCGAGGCACCGAGAATAAGTACCGTTTCACCGGCCTGGAGGCGGCCAGCCACCACCACCGACTGGTAAGCCGTGAGGCCCGCCAGCGGCAGGCCCCCGGCCGCTTCCCAGCTCAGCTTTTGGGGCTTCAGGGCCAGGTAGCACTCGGGCACCACGATATGCTCGGCGAAGGTGCCGTGCTGCACCACGGGGCGGCGCAGGTAGCCGTACACTTCGGCTCCTTCGGCAAAGCGCGACGCGCCGTGCCCGCGCTGCTCCACAATGCCGGCCACGTCCCAGCCCGGTACGGCCGGAAAGGCATTCGGGACTACCTGCTGAAAGTGGCCTTCGCGCACCACGTAATCAACGGGGTTGATGCCGGCGGCCTTCACCCGTAGCAGCACCTCGCCCTCCCCCAAGGCGGGCAGGTCCAGGGGGCCAACTTTAATTTTATCGATGCCGCCGAACTCGGTGTAATAAGCGGCCTGGGTTTGCTGAGGCATGGGAAAAGGGACAGTAAGTGAGCAATGAGCTCTAACAACCCATTGCCGCTCCGATGGTTGGCGCGCACAAAAAAGCCCCGATAGCGCTGGGCTATCGGGGCTTCCTGCTTTTTGCCGGGCGGCCGCCCAGGCTAGCTAATCCACTTGAACTTGTATTCCAGCTTGGGCACCGTCATGCGGTCGCTCACGCGGCGCAGGCGGGCGGGCAGGTTCATCACGTATTCCTGCGCCTTGGCGGCCGGACCGGTGAGGCCGGTGCGGTCAGCGATTTTCCACTCGTCGATAAGCGTATCCAGGATGTCGGTATAGTCCTGGCTGGTGTACACGCCAATGCGCTGGGCGGCATCGGTAAAGTGCCCGAAGGTCTTACCCATGTCAATACCCAACTCCCGCATGTAGTGGGCGGGCATCACGATTTTCTTGCGCATCATGTCCTCGAAGGCCAGCATCATCTCGCTGGGGTCCAGCTCGAAAATCTTGTCTACGAAGGTTTTATACGCCTTGGCGTGGCGATTCTCGTCACCGGCAATCATGCCGCAGATTTTCGAAAGCTGGTCGTCGCCGGCGGTGCGGGCCAGCTGGCCCACGCGGCGGTGCGACACGTTGGTGGCCATTTCCTGGTAGCTCGTGTACACAAACGCACGGTACGGGTCGTGGGCCGTGCCCAGGTCGAAGCCATCGTTGATGAGGTGCTGGGTCGAAAACTCAAACTCGCGCATGTTTACCCGGCCGCAGAGGTAGAGGTAGCGGTTGAGCAAGTCGCCGTGGCGGTTTTCCTCGGCCGTCCAGCCCCGAATCCACTGCGCCCAGCCATTGTTGCGGTCGCGGTTCAGGTCGTCGAGCTCATGAAACCACGCCTCGTAGTTGGGCAGGGCTTCCTCGGTAATGGTATCGCCGATGAGTACGGCCAGCAGGTCATAGCTGAGGCCACTGGCACGTTCGCGCAGCTCCTTCACCTCGTCGAAGAATGTATCGCGGCGCGAATCGGGCAGGTAATCAGCCGGTTGCCAGCTATCTTCCACCTTTTTCAAAAAGGTGTAGATATTATCTTTCAGATACCCTTCGAGTTGCATGAGCACTTCGCCGCGCGAAATGAGAAGGTCGTTAGTCAGTATCATATCAGCAGTAGACCGCCAGTGAGCGGCTGGTGAATCAACATGCGAAGGTCGGGTTTTAGTTGAGTTTGGGGGGTACAGGATTACGGCATTTGTGCGATTAGGCAGCCTGCCTGGTTTCAGATGGGTGATTTCGGGTGCTACTTTGCTTGTTTTCAGCCTTTAGCCTTCGGAAGCAAGCTTGCTTGGGTCGAAGATTTACCGGGTGCCCGCAACAGACGCCCGCGCCGGGCGGGCGAACTGCCGCGACCTTAGGCGGGTGGGCTATCGAAGCGCCGCTTTTCAAGCTAACGCCCCTGCTTGCTTAGCCTATAACCCTGACTTCAAAGAACAAGGCTTGTCTCAGCGGCTGCCCAGCTGCTAGCCCAGCTTCTGGGCCAGCAGCAGCACCGCGCAGCCCGGCCATAGCCGCCGCTGGCGCACCGAGCCAAAGCCAGCCCGAGTCAGGGCCTGCCGCAGGGCCGGCAGGCTGGGGCCAGTGCGGGCATAGCGCGCCAGCGCCGCGTGCGGGGCAGCGGCTGGGTGCAGCCAGCGCAGCAGTGGCAGCAGGGCCGCCAAGTAGCGCAGCACTAGCGCCCGGCGCCAGCCCGCGGCAGGCAGCACCAGCTCGACAAGGGCCAGCTGGCCACCGGGTTGCAGCAATCGCGCCGCCTCAGTGGCCAGCCGGTCGTAGTCGCCGATGGCCAGCGTTTTCAGGCCGAAGGCACAGGTAACGGCGGTAGCCTGGCCGGCAGGCAGCGGCGTGGCCAACGCATCGGCGGGGCAAAGCCGCAGGCGTGAGTCGGCGTAGGCGGCGGCGCGGGCCAGCATCGGGACCGAGAAATCGACGGCTACCGCGCGCAGCTCGGGGCCGAAGTGCCGGCGCAGCACGGGCCACAGCTCGGCTCCGCCAGCCATCAAATCGACCACGCGGGCGGGGCCACGGGCCGGCCGGCGTAGGCTGCTCACTAGCTGCCGGCGCCAGCGCCGCAGCAGCCCGCCCGACAGCCACTCGCCCCAGCCGTAGGTGGCGGCCAGCGCGTCGAAGAAGAAGCGCTCGCGGGCTACCACCGGAACGGCGGGCGCGGGAGACGGTGGCCCCAGCGCCGTTGGCGCGGGCACTGGCAGCGCCGGGGTAAGCAGGCTTGCGTTACTCATGGCGCAGGTCGGCTTCGGCGTGTTCCTTGATGGTCGTCAGGACTCGGGTGTGCATCGCATCAAGCAGGTAATCAGACCAGAGCTGCCAGTAGCCGCGCGGGCCAATGGTGTGCCGATACACGGTACGCGCCTCCAGCAGCGTGCGCCCACCCGGCAATGGGCGCAGCCGAAACGTGCCGCTATCGACCCGAAAATAGCCGTGCAAGTGCGGCGCATGAACGGCCGGGTACGGGCTAATTTCACGCATTGGGGCGGGCATATCGGCCGCTGGCACCGCAAACGTGAGCGCCCGGCCCGGCTCCCAGCCCACTACCGGCAGGTGGGCCAGCCCCTGCGAGTAGCGGCACACTAGCGTGCGCCGGCTCGTAGCCGAATCGAGGGCAAACGCCGTGTGCACCGGGTATGCCACTCCCGCCCGAAACAGGCCGGTGGCTGCCGGGTACTGCACTGGTTGCAGCAGCGCGGCCCACACCCGGGCGGGCGGGGCTGCTACGACGAGCTGCGTCGTGACAAGGTGGGGCGCGTTGGGCATGGGGTGACGCACCTCGTATTCCTGGGCTGCCGGGTACAGCAGCAGCACCATACCCAGCATGGGCAGCGGCCGGGGGCGGCTGAGGGCCGCCACGCCTTCGCCCAGCAAAGCACCCAGCGCGGCCATCGCCAGGGCAAACGGCAGCGCCATCAGCACGCAGATAAATCCTTCCAGCTGCATGCTAATGAGCAGTAGCAGCGAGCCAATGACCGCCAGCATGCCCACCACAGCCCGGGTAATAACCCAAATGCGGCCGCCCCTATGGGGCCGCGCCCACTGGTGCAACACGCTGGCCAACAGCCCACAGATAGCCGGCGACAAGCCAAAAAGCGTGGCGCCATACGCCTCGTAGCGACTCACCGACACGGCCATCAGCCCGCAGCCCACGATGGCCGTGCCAGCAATGGCCACCAGCGCGCACAGCACCGGCGAGGCCCGCCACGAAGCAGCAGGCGCGGGCGGCGGCGAGGTGGCTGGCAGCAAAGGCTGCAACCTTGGCTCAGCCGGGCGTTCATCCTCGGGGGTTTCGGCGAAAGGCTCCATGCACAGAAGGGGAAGAAAGGTTAGAGAAAGAGCTTGAGAAACTTATCCCAGAACCAGCTGCGCTCGGCCTGCATGAGCTTGGTGAGCAGCTTATCGGAGGCAGTGGCGAGCTGCTGGATGTCGGTCAGCGCGGTGTGGAAGGCGCGGTAGTCGGCATCGGCGGCGTCGCCGGGCAGGGCGGCCAGTTGGTCGAGGGTGCGCTTCATCTGGTCCAGCTCACGGCGCTTGCGCGCCCGGATAATGCAGCGCGTGACTTGCAGCATGTCTTTCTCGGCCACAAAAAACTCGCGGCGCTCGCCGGGCCGCAGCTCCTTGTAAATCAGGCCCCAGTCGAGCAGGTCACGCACCGTCATGCTGGCATTGCCCCGCGAGATGGTGAGCTGCGCCATAATATCTTCGGTGCTGAGCGCCACCGGGCTCACGAGCAGCAGCGCGTGCACCTGGGCCAGGGTTTTGCTCACGCCCCAGCTCGCGCCCGACACGCCCCAGAGCTGAATAAACTGGGCTTTGGCTTCTACTAGTGGGGAGGTAATACTAGGCAAATCCGTATTTTCCGATTGCATTCGATTTAGTGGTGGTTATGAAAAATAATCAGCGAATAAAAGGCAGTGGGCAATAGCCAGGGCAAGAGGCTAAACGTTATTTTTAAGCTGATACGCAGTTCCGAAGCCCAGATTAAGCCTGTGCCTATCAAGGCAATAGGGAACGCAAAGAGCATAAAATAAGGGTTTATGCATAGCAGGCCGCCCCCAAACGCCAGCCATATTCCCCAGACGTGCGTGTTATTTTTCTCGCTAACTGACGTAGCTGATTTACTGGGTCTTATCTAGTTTTTTTTCAGCAGCTCCCCCACCGCCGCCGCACAGGTTGGGTACTCAAACCGAAACCTGGCCGCCAGCAGCCGCCCGGGGTACACCTTACGGCTTTTTAAAATCAATTCGGTTTCGGTGCGTAGCACAAAAGCACCTATTTCGAGGAGCCAGCGGGGCTGCGGCAGGCGCAGCAGTGGCCGAAGGCGCCGGGCCAGCAAGGCGTTAAAATCTTGATTTTGGATTGGGTGCGGAGCGCAGATATTCACCGGCCCACTGAGGGTTTCGTGCTGCACTAGAAACTCCACGGCCCGGCAAAAATCGGCGATGTGCAACCAGCTAACCCATTGCTGGCCGGTGCCTTGCGGGGTACAGAGCCCAAAGCGGGCTAGCCGAGCCATCACCGGAAATGCGCCGCCATCGGGACCCAGCACAATAGCGGTGCGCAGGGCCACCTTGCGCGTGCCGGGCGCGGGGCAAGCCTCGAAAGCCGTTTCCCAGGCCCGCGCTATCTCCACCGAAAACCCCGTGCCTACCACGCCCGCAGCTTCTGTATTGGCGGGCACATCCCCTGGCGTGTCGGCGTAGATAGTGGCCGTTGAAGAGTTGAGCCACACCTTGGGCGGCCGGGTGCAGGCGGCTATGGCCGCGCCTAGTATGCGGGTGCTCTCGGTGCGGCTGCTGAGGATTTCGCGGCGATTGGCGGCCGTGTACCGACAATCGACGGTGCGGCCAGCCAGGTTCACTACGCCGGCGGCGCCTTCCAGCTCCTGCGCCCACGGACCCAGCGTGCGAGCGTCCCAGCGCACGTCGCCCTCGCCCGTACGGCTGATGCTTACTACTTCGTAGCCAATAGCTTGAAAGTGCGCGCGTAGGTGACGACCTAGAAAACCATTACCACCTAGGAGCACGAGTTTGGGTGATGCCATAGCTGCCGGGCTGCCCGCCAAGCCGCTGCGTTGCGGAGATGGCGTGGACGTGGGGCAAATGTATCACAAGTTTCAATAATTATTGAAACTTGTGATACATTTTAACTGAAACTTTTTTCAGTTGCTCAAACCGAGGCTGCCAGGTCAGCGAGCGCAACGCCCTCGGCCAGCGCACCTAGCCCTTGTGCGCTAGCCGGGGGCGCTGCTCAGCGTAGAAGGCATGGCGTACCCGGCGGAGCGTGTCTTCAGCCGCTAGGGCATCGGGCACGGCGGGCAGCGTGGAGGCGGCAAAGGCTGCTTCGACGCGGGTGACTAATTGCTCGGCCTCGGTCACCAACTCGGCGTAGTCAAATTCGCCGCGGCGAATTTGCAACAGGAAGTCACGGTTGGGCCGCCGCACCTGCATTTCGCCGGTGCGGGCAATTTCCTCGGCCATTTGTAAAAGCCTAAAAACGTGCAGCATATTTTTGGCGTCGTAATTTTTGCCGTGCTGCACGGTGTTTTCGTAACGCTCTTTATTGCGCTTGGCGACCCAGTCCCAATATTCACGGTAGGCGCGGCAATACACGCTGTAGCCGTTGCGATTAAAGGATAAATAAGCGACGGGCTCCTCCCCTTTCGGCACGGCCGACAGCAGCACGTCCTGCGAGGTTTCGGGGTGCCGCACGAGACCCCGGTAACCGAGCAGCCGGGCCGCGTCGTGGTCAATAAACAGGGCGTAAAGGTCAGTTAGGTGGGGCACGTTTACCAGACCACACTGCTCGTGCTCAACGCCTTGCCGCGCCAACCACACGACTACGGGCTGCGCACCCGCCCCGGCCGTGACGTAGCAAAAGTCCAGCACCGACTTGCGGGCCGGGGGCTCGGGGTTATTTATTTTTTTATTCAACCCCTGGGCTTTGCGAATTTGCGCCACGGCGTATTCGGCGAAGCTGGGCCGGCATAGTTTAGACAAAAAATCGCCCGCCTGAAATTGGTCGAAAAGCGGGTGCTTGTAAACAATACAGTCGGCCGGCGTGCCGAGTAATTCGAGCACGGTCGGATTATTTTTTAGTAATAACTCTACGAAGCGACGCAGCTCATAAAATACCTCGTCGTTGGTTTCATTGGCAATTTGCGGAATATAATTCAGGCCGAAAAACTCTTTTTCGGGCAAAATAAATACGCCTTTTAAATCGGTATCGGAGTGAGGCAGGTTGGTGCCGTAGGCGCGGCTGCCACTCACGGCTTCAAATAAGATTAGGTGCTGCTGGCGCAGGTCGGCGATGGTCATGGGTGGGCAGAATGGCTGGGCGAAGGTGCTACAGAAAATCAACAAATTGCCAGCCGTGCTTTGCAAATAACTACCGGTTAGCTACGGCCCGACACCCAGGCCAGTGGCCCAAAAGATGGCGTTAAGAAGCTATTCAACTGCCTGATAACCCAACCATCCAGGCGCTTTTTGAGAATGTCCCGCTTTGCTTTCGTTGCGGCCTGCGTGCTGCTGCCCGCCGCCGCCCGCGCCCAGGGCCTTCAGCTCGTACTGCGCGACTCGACCACCCGGCAGCCTTTGGTGGGGGCCAGCGTAGGGGTACCCGGCACGGCGGTGGGCGGCACCACCGACCTGCGCGGCGCCGTGCACCTGCTACCCGCGCCGGCCCCCGGCACCCGGCTGCGGATAACGGAGCTGGGCTACCGGCCGCGCACGGCGCTGGCGCCGGCGGCGGGCGGCCCGCCCCTGGCGCTGCTGCTGGCCCCGAGCGCCACCGAAATCGAGGAAATCGTGGTGACGGCCACCCGCACCAACTCGCGCATCGAGGACCAGCCGGAGCGCGTGGAGGTGCTGGGTGAGGAAGAGATGCGCGAGGAAGGCGGCATCAAGCCGGGCAATATCGCCAGCCTACTCGGCGATGTGGCGGGCACGCAGGTGCAGCCCACCTCGCCCACTACCGGCAACGCCGACCTGCGCATTCAGGGCCTGCCGGGGCAGTATGCCCAGATATTGCGCGACGGGCTGCCGCTCTACGGCGGCTTTGCGGGTAGCTTCGGGCTGCTGGCCATTCCGCCGCTCGACCTGCGGCAGGTGGAATTGCTGAAGGGCTCTAACTCGACGCTCTACGGCGGTGGGGCCATTGCGGGCCTCGTAAACCTGGTGAGCAAGACGCCCACCCTGGGCACGCCGCAGTACACGGCCACGGCCAACCAGACCACGCTGGGCGAAACTAACCTCAACGGCTTTGCGGCGGCGCGGGGCGCGCGCTGGGGCTACTCGTTCTTCGGTGGCCTCACGCGGCAGCAGGATGTGGACGTGGATGGCGACGGCTTCGTGGACGTGCCCCGGGTGCGCAACCTGACGGTGCACCCGCGCCTGTTTTATTACCCCAATCCGCACAGCCAGCTGGCCGTGGGCTACACCGGCACCTTCGAAAACCGGCGCGGCGGCGACCAGCAGGTGCTGCGCGGCGCGGCCGACGCGGCCAGCGGCCACGCCTACTTTGTGGACAATGCCAGCCGCCGCCACACCCTCGACGCCGTGTACACTGCCGATAGCCTGGGCCAGGGCCGCCTCACGCTGAAGGGCGCGCTCACCCGCTTCGGGCGCGACGTGCAAACCAACACGGTGGCCTTCAACGCTGCCCAGACCACTTACTACACCGAGGCCAGCTACCTGCGGCCGCTGGGGGCGCGGCACACGCTGGTGGCGGGCGTGAACGTGAACGGCGAGCAGTTGACTTCCGCTGCTAGCGCCACGCCCCTGCTCAGCCCCTACACCTACGGCACGCTCGGCGCATTTGCCCAGGACGACTGGCACCCCACCCCGCGCCTGAACGTGCAGGGCGGCCTGCGCCTCGACCACCACTCGCAGTACGGCAACTTTCCGCTGCCGCGCCTGGCCATCTTGTATAAGCTGACTGATGCGCTCACGGCCCGCCTCAACGGGGGGCTGGGCTACCGCGTGCCGGTGCCCTACGTGAACAGCCTCGATGAGCGCGACTACCCGCAGGTGCAGCCGCTGCGCGGCCTGACGGCCGAAACCTCACAGGGCCTCAACGGGGATATCAACTATCAGCACACGTTTCTCGATTTTGATGATGAAGGTGAGCCGCTGATACTCAGCCTCAACCAGTCATTCTTCTACACCCGGCTTCAGCACCCGCTCGTGCTGCCCGATGGCACCGGCGGCAGCGGCCCCTACCTGCCCGGCAGCGGCCCGCTGAACTGGCAAAATGCCGGCGCGCCCGTCCTGACCCAGGGGCTCGAAACCTACCTGCGCCTGCGCCTAGACGAGACGGAGCTGTACCTGGGCTACGTCTTTACGGATGCGCGCCGGCAGTACGACGGCCTCAATCCGCACGTGCCGCTGGCCGCCCGCCATAAATTTGCTGCCCTGGCAATGGCCGAAGTAACCGACAATTTTGGGGGCGGCATTGAGGCGTCGTATACCGGCCAGCAATACCTTGCGGATGGCACTGCCACGCCCAGCTACCCGCTTTTTGCGGCGCTGCTGCGCTACCGCCTCGGCCCCTGGACGCTGGTACTCAACGGCGAAAACCTGCTCGACTACCGCCAGACCCGCCGCGAGCGCGTGGTGCTGCCGCCCGCTGCCAACCCGGCTTTCCGGGAGCTGTGGGCCCCTGTGGAGGGCCGGGTTTTTAACCTGTCGCTAAACTGGCGCTTTGGCGCTACCGGGTTTTAGGCGGGCAGCCAAGCGCGCAGCAGTTCGTCGAGAGCCTGGGTCAGCGGCTCGCCGGCCCCGCGTGGCACGGGCAAAGTGGCACGGGCGGCCTGGCCGGCGGCGTATTCGGCCGCCAGAAAATCGGCCAGGGCCGCTGGGCGGGGCACCGTCGTTTTTTCGGTGGCCAGGGCTTTCTGCGCCAGCAGTGCCGCTACCGCTTCGTGCAAAGCAATCGGCAGCAGCGCCCGCAGCGGCGCAAACTCCATCGGCGGCAGGGCGTGCTTTTCCCGAATCCAGCGCGCCGCCAGAGCCGAGCGCAGGGCGTAGAACAAGCGCTTGAGGCGCACTTGCTCGTTGGCCAGGTCCTCCTCTACCCCGCGCCGCAGCTGGCCCAGGTAGTGGTGCAGGCCGGCTTTGGGGTTGAATGCCTGCGGCAGTAGCGGGGCCAGCTGCGCCCGGAAACCCGGCGCCTCGTGGTACACAATCGGCGATTGCAGCCATTCGAAGAGCGCCGCGTTGGAGCCGCGCAGCAGGCGCAGGGCTTTGCGCAGGTCCCAGCCCGCGAGGTCCAGCTCGTCATCAACGGGGAAGTCGAGCGTGTCGGGGCCTTCGTCGAGGCGCAGGTACCAGGCAGCGGGGCGCGCATAGAGGAAGCGCACGTCATAGTCGGAGTCGGGCGAGGGAAAGCCCCAGGCGCGGCTACCCGACTCACAGGCGTAAAGGATGCGGATACCGTGCTCGGCTTCGACGGATGCCAGGGCGGTGGCAATGCGGGTCATCATGAAATAAAATCGGTGGGCTCCTAAGTACGGTCCAGCTTGTAAAGTAGGCCCTACGGGGCGTAGTTAAACAGAAATAAGCAAAAAAGCGCCCTGCAAGCATTTTTTCAACAAAAACTGTTTTTGTGGTTAAACAAAACTGCACTTGCTTTCTTTATTTGCGACCTCAACAGTATGCCGGGTAGGCTTCCTAAAGTAAGCTGGCTGGCATTTTGTAAAAATGCCCGGTTTTTCGCTCAAGTCTTACAAACCTACGCGCAGGTTATCGGTAGTTTGCCCAGCTTGTCTTACCTCATCCATATGATTGCCCTAACAGGGCTACAGTATTCTAACCCCAACTTTTAACTTAGTACCATCCGTTAACCATGGCTGACGAACACAACCAACACCCGCCCGCGTCCAACACCACGGAGCATTTCATGAACGACCCGGCGGCGGCAAAGTGCCCCTTCCTGTCGGGCATGGCGCAGCAGCACACGGCCGGCGGCGGCACGCGCAACCGCGACTGGTGGCCCAACCAACTGCCGCTCGGCATTTTGCGCCAGCACTCGGCCCTGTCGAACCCGATGGGCGCCGACTTCAACTACGTGGAGGAGTTCAAGAAGCTGGACCTCAACGCGGTGAAGCAGGACCTATTTGAACTGATGACCACCTCGCAGGACTGGTGGCCGGCCGACTACGGCCACTACGGGCCGTTCTTTATCCGCATGGCCTGGCACTCGGCCGGCACCTACCGCATTTCGGACGGGCGCGGCGGCGCGGGCGCGGGCATGCAGCGCTTTGCCCCCCTCAACAGCTGGCCCGACAACGCCAACCTCGACAAGGCCCGCCTCCTGCTGTGGCCCATCAAGCAGAAGTACGGCGAGCAGATTTCGTGGGCTGACCTCATGATTTTGGCCGGCAACTGCGCCCTGGAGTCGATGGGCCTCCAGCCGTTTGGCTTCTCGGGCGGCCGCGCCGACGTGTGGGAGCCGATGGAGGAAGTGTACTGGGGCTCGGAGCGCGAGTGGCTCGGCGACAAGCGCTAC
>Ga0160427_10001699_pt1 | contig 13428 bp, 8 predicted proteins | sample SolpanmetagenomL_FD_108194 | JGI IMG/M metagenome (GOLD analysis project Ga0160427, IMG submission 108194) | Solar panel surface microbial communities from Lawrence Berkeley National Laboratory, California, USA - L | ecosystem: Engineered > Built environment > Solar panel > Unclassified ...
AGCGCCAGCTCGACGACATGTTTAAGCGCACCGGGCATGAGAATGCCTACTTCCCGCTGTTCGTGCCCAAGAGCCTGTTTGAGGCCGAGGAAAAGAACGCCGAAGGCTTCGCCAAAGAGTGCGCCGTGGTGACCCATTACCGCCTCCAGAACGACCCCGACCGCCCCGGCAAGCTGCGCGTGGACCCCAACGCCAAGCTCGAAGAAGAGCTGATTGTGCGCCCCACTTCGGAGGCCATTATCTGGAGCACCTACAAAAACTGGATTCAGAGCTACCGCGACCTGCCGCTGCTCATCAACCAGTGGGCCAACGTGGTACGCTGGGAAATGCGCACGCGCTTGTTCCTCCGTACCGCCGAGTTCCTGTGGCAGGAAGGCCACACGGCCCACGCCACCGCCACCGAGGCCGTGGCCGAAACCCGCCAGATGCTCGACGTGTACGCAGAGTTTGCCGAGGAGCACATGGGCGTGCCCGTAGTGAAAGGCGTGAAAACCCCCAACGAGCGCTTTGCCGGCGCCGAAGATACCTATTGCATCGAGGCCCTGATGCAGGACGGCAAGGCGCTGCAAGCGGGTACCAGCCACTTCCTGGGCCAGAACTTCGCTAAGGCGTTCGACGTGCAGTTTCAAACTAAAGAAGGCGGGCTGGAGCACGTGTGGGGCACGAGCTGGGGCGTGAGCACCCGCCTGATGGGCGCGCTCATCATGGCTCACTCGGATGACGAGGGGCTAGTGCTGCCGCCTAAGCTGGCGCCCATCCAAGTCGTGATTGTGCCGATTTACAAGACCGGCGAACTCGATGCGCTGCTCGAGCGCATCCGGCCCATTCAGCAGGGGCTGGCCCAGCGTGGCATCTCGGTAAAAGTGGATAGCCGCGACACCGAGCGCCCGGGCTTCAAGTTTGCCGAATGGGAAATGAAAGGCGTGCCCGTGCGCCTGGCCATCGGCGCCCGCGACCTCGACGCCGGTACCGTAGAAGCCGCCCGCCGCGACACCAAACAGAAGCTGCAAATTCCCCTGGCCGACGTGGTAGACAGTGTAGATAAGCTGCTGAATGACATTCAGTTCAACATCTACACCCGCGCTAAAGAATACCAGGCTAGCCACACCACCCGCGTCGAAACCTACGACGAGTTCAAGCAGGTGCTCGACGGCAAAGGCGGCTTCGTGGTGGCCCACTACGACGGCACTTCCGAAACCGAGGAGCTTATCAAGGAGCAAACTAAAGCCACCGTGCGCTGCCTGCCCCTGGCCGAGCCCGACGAAGAAGGCGTGTGCATAGTAACCGGCAAGCCCAGCGCTCGCCGAGCGTGGTTTGCGCGGGCCTACTAGGGCCTGATTTTAGTTAGAACGGACAAAAAAGAACGTCATGCCGAGCCTGCCGAAGCATCTCTACTGAACGACCCTAGCGGCGCGGTAGAGATGCTTCGGCAGGCTCAGCATGACGTTCTTTTTATTGCTAATATGCCTCAGCTCTGGCTAGCCAATGCGCACGCGCATCTGGTGCCGCCCCGGCTCCTCGTAGTGGTAGCTGAGTAGGAAGCCGCTGGTTTCGCAAATCTGGCGGGCGATGGGTAGGCCCAGGCCCACACTGCCGGGCAGGCGGTCGGGCCGGGGGCGCAGGCGGGCAAAGAGCTGGTCGGCAGGCAGGGGCTGGGGACGGCCAGTGTTCTCGAACAGCAGCTGCTGCGCCGTGAGCACCACGCGCAGCCGGCCGCCGGGCACGTTGTGCCGGATGGCGTTGCTGAGCAGGTTGCTCACCAAGATGTCAATGAGCGAGCGGTTGGCCGACACGCGCAGGCTGGGTACGAGGTCTGCTTCAAGGGCTAGCTGGCCACTATCGAACTGCTCGGCCAACTGCCCGAGCTGGGTGCGCACCACGGCGGCTAGGTCTACCGTCTCGGTAGAAAAATAAAGCTGCTGGTCGAGGTGCGTGAGCAGCAGCAGGCTGCGGCTGAGGTGCGTGAGGCGCTGCGTCACGGCTAGCAGTGGCTCGATGTGGCTGGCCTGTTCCTCGGTGAGGTCGGGGGCCTGCACCAATAGGTCTAGTTTGGTACGCAGGATGGCCAGGGGCGTTTGCAGCTCGTGGGCGGCGTTTTCGGCAAATTCGCGCTGGCGCTGATACAGGCGCTGGTGGCGGCCCAGCACTCGCCCGATAGCCGCGTTCAGGGCCTTAAACTCGGGAATGGTGGTCGCTTCCAGCGCGGGCGCGTGGTGCTGGTCGAGCTGGTATTGCTGCAAGGTGCCTAGCGTGCGGTAAAACGGCCGCCAGTAGCGCCGCGCCAGCCCGTGCTGAATGAGCAGCATGCCGCCCAGCAGCACCCCAAATAGCGCCGCCTCGGCCAGCACAATGCCGCCCAGCAGTGCCGGCCCGTCGAGCAGCGAGGTGCGTACCTCCAACCGGTAGCTCTTCCCCTGAAAGCGCACTAGCCCCGCCACCTGCCGGTAGTACTGGCTTTTACCCGTGAGCGTGTTGAACATCAACCGGTCCTGAAAGGTATTGGGCCCCGGCGTGGCCGACGGCGGGCCGGCCAGGGGCACAAACTCCACGTTGTGGTCGATGCGGTGCCAGAAGGCCAGGTCGGCGGGCCCGCGCAGCTCGTGGCGCAGAGCTAGCTCCACGCGCTGCTTGCGGCGGCCCAGGGTGCGGTCCACGTATTCGTAGTAGAGCCGGTGAATGACCTCGTAGTACACGAACGTACCCGCCACCGCCACCACGCTGGCGTAGAGCAAAAAAATGAGCGTGGTGCGGGCGAGCAGCTTCATGTCGAATTACGCCTCGCTGGCGTCAAACCGGTACCCCAGCCCATACACCATGCGGATGTAGCTGGGCGCGCCCGCCTCGCTCAGCTTGCGCTTAAGGTTTTTGACGTGGGCATACACGCTTTCGAAGGTGTCAAATTGCTCGGCGGCATCACCCGAGAGGTGCTCGGCAATGGCGCCCTTGGTTATCACGCGGCCCTGGTTGGCCAGCAGCAGCAAGAGTAAGTCAAACTCGGTGCGGGTGAGCGTGAGTGGGCGCTCGGCCACGGCGGCACGGCGGGCGGGCACGTCCACTTGCAGTTCGCCCACGCGCAGCAGGTTGGTGCCCTGGTAGTGGCGGCGGCGCACCAGGGCCGCGATGCGGGCGCTCAGCTCGGGCAAATAGAAGGGCTTGGGCAGGTAGTCGTCGGCCCCCAGCTCCAGGCCCGCAATGCGGTCGCCCACGGCGGCGCGGGCGCTCGTGATGATGACCGCCGCGCCGGGGTGGTGCCGCTGCAATTCGCGCAGCAAGTCGAGGCCATCGCCGCCGGGCAGCGTCAGGTCGAGCACAATGCACTCGTAGCTGTGCAGCAGCATCTTTTCCTGGGCCTGGCCGAAGGTGGTAGCCACCTCGCACACGTAGTGCTGCGCCCGCAGGTAGCTGACGAGGCTAGCCAGCAGGTCGGGTTCGTCTTCAACGAGCAGCAGCTTCATGGGGGCTGGGTGGGAATAAAAGAAAGCGGAAAAACGGTCGTCATGCTGAGCGCAGCGCAGCGAAGTCGAAGCATCTCTGCCACTTCGTTACTAGCGCCAGGGGCTAGTTCACCGATAGAGATGCTTCGGCAAGCTCAGCATGACGGGATTAAAAACGGCATTCTCACCGAAAAGCCAATTTCTTCCAAATGTATTCTAAATCCCCGGGGTACTTCGCTGCTGTCTTCGGGCGGGGCCCCTGGTCGCGGCCCCTTTTCCTCCCTTCTCCTCCCACCCAATGCTCTCTCTCCTCGGGTTTTTGATGATAAGTACGTTCATGTACCTCATCATGTCGAAGCGCATGTTTGCCATGACGGCGCTCATTCTGATTCCGATTCTATTCGCCCTCATCGGCGGGTTTCGGACCGAAATCGGGGAGATGATGCTCGACGGCGTCAAGAAAATTGCGCCCACCGGCGTGATGCTGATTTTCGCCATCATGTACTTCGGCATCATGACCGATGCGGGCCTCTTCGACCCCATCGTGGGCAAGATTCTGCGCGTGGTGGGCGGCGACCCGCTCAAGGTGGTCATCGGTACGGCCGTGCTGGCGCTGGCCGTGTCGCTCGACGGCGACGGCACCACCACCTACATCATCGTGGTGTCGGCGATGCTGCCGCTGTACAAGCGGCTGAAAATGAACCCGCTTATCCTCACGGCCACCGCCTTTCTGGCCAGCGCCGTGATGAACATCCTGCCCTGGGGCGGGCCCACGGCCCGCGTGCTCTCCGCCCTGCATCTTGATAGCAGCCAGGTATTTACGCCGCTCATTCCGGCGATGGTGGTGGCCGCCGGCTGGGTCATTTTCGTGGCCTACATCTTTGGTAAGCGCGAGCGCAAGCGGCTAGGCATCGTCACCATCAACGAGCACGCCGACGAGCTGGTGGCCGACGCCAACCACGAAGACCTCAGCCTGCGCCGCCCCAAGCTGCTGTGGCTGAACGCCTTGCTGACCCTGGCCCTGCTCGTGGGCCTGTTCATGGACCTCATGCCCCTGGCCGTGCTCTTCATGACGGCCTTCGCCCTGGGTATGCTCATCAACTACCCGCGCCTGGGCGAGCAGCGCGGCCGCCTTAATGCCCACGCCGGCAACGCCATGATAGTGGCCGGGATGGTGTTCGCGGCGGGCATCTTCACCGGCATCCTGGCCGGCACCAAGATGGTCGATGCCATGTCGCAAACCATCGTCACGCTGATTCCCAATGCCTTGGGGCCGCACCTGCCCATCGTTACGGGCATCACGAGCGCGCCGTTCACCTTCTTCATGAGCAACGATGCCTACTACTTCGGCATCCTGCCGCTCGTGACCAAGGCCGCCGCGCAGTTCGGCGTGAGCGTGGAGGCAATGGGCCGCGCCTCGCTGCTGGGGCAGTCGGTGCACCTGCTGAGCCCGCTGGTGCCCAGCACCTACCTGCTAGCGGGGCTAGCAGGCGTCGATTTTGGTGACCACCAGCGCTTTACCCTCAAGTGGGCCTGCGGCACGGTGCTCGTGATGCTCGTGGTGTGCCTGCTGCTGGGCGTGGTGCCGGTATAGCACCGGCCTCGCTAGCCATCTTTTTTATTTCCCACCCAACTCATTTAGTACCAATGAAAAAGGCGCTACTCCTTTTTGCCGTTTTCCTGCTGTTCGGCTCCGCCGCACAGGCCCAAAGCAACCGCGCCGCCTACAATGGCTGGCTGCAATACACGGGCACTTACTCGCTCAACGAGCGCTTCGACCTTAATCTGGGTGTGCAGTACCGCGCCTACAGCGGCCTCACCGACAAGCGCTTGCTGCTGGGCCTGGGGCTGCTGCAATACAACTTCAAGAATGCGCCGCTCTCGGTGGGCGCGGGCTACATGTACCTGCAATTGCAGCCCTACATGACGGCCGACCAAGTCGAGAAGTTCGACAACCGCGAAAATCGCTTCTACCAACAAGTTATTTCTACCCAGAAGATTAACCGGGCCCGCCTCATTCACCGCTACCGCGTGGAGGAGCGCTGGACGGCCGCCGGCTTTCGGCTGCGCTTTCGCTACCTGGCCTCGCTGCGCCTGCCGCTAGGCCCCAAAACCGACCCCAACCCCCAATGGTACTTAGCGCTGAAGGACGAAATCCGCCTCAGCGACCAGCCCAACCCCTTTGACAGCAACCGCGTGTGGGGCGGCGTAGGCTACATTTTCAACAAAAACCTGGGCGGCGAGCTACTCTGGATGACGCAGTTCGACGGCGGCCAAAACCGCTCCAACTACGTGGCCTTCATCCTGCGCCACGATTTTGGCTGGTCTTCCGACCACCCCGAGCGCCGCGTGCGCTTCCTGCCCCAATAACTGCACCTGCATGACTCCTTACCTCCAGCAAATACTTGATAACCCGCTGGGTGCCCTGGCCATCGTGGGCAACCTCGTCATCATCGAAAGCCTGCTATCGGTCGATAACGCTGCCGTGCTGGCCACGATGGTGGGCGACCTGCCGCCCGAGCAGCGCAAAAAAGCCCTGCGCTACGGCATTTTCGGGGCCTACGTGTTTCGGGGCGTGTGCCTACTATTTGCCTCGTTTCTCATCCATTTCTGGTTTTTGAAGCCGCTGGGAGGGCTCTACCTTTTGTACCTGGTGTGGGACCACTTCCGGGCCAGCCCCGCCGAGGGCGACGAGCACGTGGAAAAAGAGAAAAGCTGGCTTTATAAGCGCACGCTGGGCTTGTTCGGCAAGTTCTGGGCCACCGTGGCGCTGATAGAATTGATGGACCTGGCCTTTTCTATCGACAACGTGTTTGCCGTAGTCGCCTTCACCGACAACCTCATTCTGGTAGTCGTGGGTGTGTTTATTGGCATTCTGGCCATGCGGCTAGTGGCCCAGGCCTTCGTGCTGCTCATGGGCAAGTACCCCTTTCTCGAAACGGCCGCTTTTATGGTGATTGGCCTGCTGGGGCTCAAGCTATTGCTGTCGCTGTTCGAGCATTTCCAGCCGGCGCACCCGTTCACAGCCTTCCTTGGCAGCGAGGCCGCCGACGTGGGGCTCACCATTATTACGGTGGCGATGTTTCTGGTGCCTTGGGGCAGTTCAGTGCTCTTTGACTACCCCCGGCGGCTGGGGCCACGCTAGAGGCGAGGCGCCGCAAAGTGCGCGCAAAACCCGCTACTCTTCAGCCTAACCAGGCCAGCCTTATAGCTTCTCTTCCAGCCACAAAAAGCCCGCGGCCAGCAAGAATAACCCGAAAAACCAGCCCGCCGGCCAGGGCTGCGGCACGGTAGTAGTTTCACTACCAGCACCCGCCCTGGCTAGGGTAGCTCGCAGGGCCAAGGCCTGCTGGCGGGCCGCCAACTCGGGCCCGCGCCAGGCGGCTGGGTCGTACACGTAGAAGCTGTGCACGGTGCGGCCGGGCCCGCGCACCTGGTGCCAGCCAGCAGCAGCGGGCCAGTACTCGGCGGTGCTCCACTCGGGCAGGCGCACATCTTGGGCCAGCGCTAGGGCCACGGCTGCGCCACCAGCCAGCGGCTGCACGGTAGGCAGGCTAGCCGGCCGGGGACCCGCCAGGCGCAGCGATAGCGGCTGCTGCGGGCGGGGCCAGCGGCTGAGGGCTAGCCAGGTGGCGGCCGGGGCGGGCGGCGGGGTGGCGGCCGTCAGCAGCTGGCTCCAGAAGGAGGCGTAGGCTGCGGCCTGCCCCTGCAAAGCCCAGCGAAAGGTTTCGGGCACTACCGACACTACGGTGGCCCCTAGCCCTACGCGCCGGCTGGCGGCTACCACCGCCCCACCGGGCGCCATGATGAGTGGCTGTGCGCTACTCGGCCGCAACCGCGCCGGTACTAAGGCCCGCACGGTGGCCGGGGCATCGGGCCAGGTGAGGGACTGGGCTACGGCGCCGGCCGTGGGCAGCGGCTGCACCCCAAAATCGGCGCGGGCGGGCACGGCGGCGGGCAGGGCCGCGGCGTCGGCCAGTACTACCAGGCCCAGGCGGCCCTGCTGCACGGCGGCGCGCAGGGTTTGGCTTTCGCCAGCGGGCAGGCTAGCCAGGGTGGGCGCATCGGCTATTACAATGGCGTAGCGGGCTAGCAGGGCGGGGGTAAGGCGGTCGAGCGGCTGGGCGGGCTGGTTGAGAAACTCGGTTTGCACCAGGCCGCGGCTCACGGTGGTGCGCAGGGCTACGGCCCGGCCCGCGGCGACCAGGCTGTTTTTCAAAAACTTAAACTCGAAGCCCGGTACGGCGGCCAATAGCAGCACCGGGGGCAGCGGTTTAGTGGTGATTTGCAGCGGCAAAGGTTCGGTGATGCTTGCCTGGCCCTCGCGCCGCAGGCGCAGGCCGTAGCGCGCCAGGCCGGCCACCTTAGGCTGGTAGCTTAAGCGAAAAGGCCTGGTGCCGGCGGGCAGCCGCAGCGAGTCGCGGCCCGCGCCTTCGGCTTGCAGGCTCACCCAGGCGGGGCCCGCGCCGGCTAGGGTGCCTTCTACTTCAACGCGCTGGCCCAGCGTGAGCTGCTGCGGCCAGTTTGCGGCTTGAATACCGGCAAAAAATGCCGCCGCGTGCGGCACTACCGCCAGCTGGCCCAGCGCGGGCAGCTCGGTAGCGGGCAGGCCTTCGCCCAGCAAATGCACCCGGTGCAGGGTGGGCCGCTGCTCGGCCAGCCGCAGCAGGCTGCCGAGCGCCTTGGCGCGGGCCGGGGGCGGGGTGCCGTAGGCCCACACCGGCGTGCCTGCCCCCAGGCGGCGTAGCAGTTGCCGCAGGGTATCGGGCTGGTAGCCAGGCGTGAGAACGATGGCCTCGGCCCGGGCGGCGGGCACGGCGCGCAGCGGCGGCCGGGCCGTGAGGTAGAGGGCCAGCGGCGCGAGCAAGCTAGCCAGCAGCCGCGGGGCTAGCCGGCGGCGGTCGGCTCGCCGCCAGGCCGCCAGCAGCAGGCCCAACGTAATGGCAATGAGGACTAAGTAAAGAGCCGTGAGCAAGGGGAAAGCTGTTATCGCGCAGTGTTTTGCGGTGCGCGAGCTGTTGTTTAGAAGGAGTTAGGAGAAGTTGTTACTAGTCGTAAAATGCCGATTTGTCCTGGCGGGGGCAGTGCGCCAATCAGCTCATAACAAAATTGTTAGAGTGCCAGTCTAGGGCGATTGCCACGCTGCGCTCGCACAAACGATGGGTAGTGCTTCCATAGCTAGCGGCTCAATTCCTGGAAATAGCGCTGGGAGAGGCGGTCGGGCGCGGGCGCCGGGGCGGCGGTGGGCACCGGGGCAGGCAGTAAGTCGGTGAGCGCGCGCTGGGCGGGGGCCAGGCAGGTAGCGCAGGGCACACGGCTAGCCCGTGCATCGCTGGCTAGTTGGCGCAGGGCGCGTAGGGCAGGCAAGTAGAGGCCGGGCTTTTGCAACGCGGCCTGCGCGAGAGCGGTGCCCGCTTGCTCCAGGGCGGCCGCATCGGCGGGGCGCGCGGGCTGGGTGGGCGCCGCTTGCGCGGTGGCTAGCCAGCGCAGGGCGGCTCGTACGGTGGGCTGGGTGGCGGGGGCGGGCACGGTGGCTTGCAGGCGCGGGGCGGCGGCGCCTTTCAGCTCGCCGGTGAGGCGCAGGGTGGCCTCGGGGAAGGGCTGGGGCGTGAACCCAGCCTTCTTGACGTAGGCCCGCGTTTGCTGCTGCACCTGCTTGAGCAGGCGCAGGGCGCGGTACTCGTAGGGGCGGGCGGCGGCGGGCTGGCCGGTGCGCAGGCGTAGCTCGGCAGCCCACATCTCGTCGAGCACGGCGTGGAGCTTGGCCTTCACGGCGGGCTCCAGAAAGTCGGCGGTTTCGGCGTCGTCGTGCTTGTGCATGTAGGGGTCCATGAGCGCATCGGTGGCGGCGGTCGGCGAGGCATTGCGGCCGGCCGGTGCTTCGGGGTGATGGTCGTGGTCGTCGTGGTCATCGGCCTCGGCCTTGGGAGCGGGCTTCTCGTCGGCCGTAGGCGAGTCGGCGGTGGGGGCGGCGGGCTCGTCGGCGGTAGGCGGGCCGGCCGTTACGCCGAGTCCCTTTTCGGCTTCTTCGCCCAAAAACTTGCCGTAGCGCAGGCGCAGCGACTGCTGGTCGAAGCCCAAGGCGTTGGCCCGGTTACTAAACTCGACGGCCGTGAGCCGGGGCTTCTCGGCAATCAGCTTTTCAGTGTCGATAATTATCTGGCGCTCACTGCGAAAGTAAGCCGGCGCCGTATTCACGCCCATGCCCATATCGATGGCGCTGGCCGCGGCGGCCGTGTCCTGCCACTGCACGATAAAGGCGTCGGAGCGGGCGGCGTGGCCATTGTTGTCGCGGGCCTGCACGTAGAAATACAGCTCGTCGCCGTAGGTCAGGCCGAGCTTGGGCAAGTTGAGGAGGCTAGCCACGGTGGTTTCGCTGGGCTGCCCGGCCAGGCCGGCGCTCAGGTCGCGGCGCACCTCCTTGAATTTCACCGCCTCACCCTGGCCCTGGGCCACGGTAATGACCAGCTCGGCGTGGCTTAGGCCGTAGTCGTCGCGCAGCGTGGCTTTTATCGGCACCTCGGGCCGGGTGCCTCGGGCGGCAATAAGCGTGTAAGCCTTAGGGGTTTGCAGGCGAATGGTGGGGGCCAGGTCGGGCCGCACATCAATGGCATAATCGTCGGACGTCTGCCCCGCGTAGCGCAGCCGGTACAGCGCCGAGGCATTCAGAAGTTGCGTGGCTTCAAACTGATTGGCTAGCCCCGCTACCGGCCGCAACGACACTTTCTGGCTGCCGATTTCGAGCACCGGCGCCGGGCTGGCCGTCCGGTTTACGTGCACCAGCCACCGCACCCGCGCTCCCTGCGGGCACTGAAATGAGGCGGCCGCCGGCGCAAACGCCGCCCGCCGGGTGTAGGCTGGTGGCGTCACCAGCAACGCTACTTTGGTGATGCGCGGCGCGGCGGCCGGCACCGGCCGGGCCGCATCGGGCGAGAAGTGCACGGCCACGGCGGCCGGGGCCGTGGCGGTGGCCTGCCGCGCCGGCAGCCACCAGGCCAGCGCAGCGCCCGCCAGCAGTAAAGCGCTGATGACTACCGATTTTTTAAACAAAACCGGTAGCAGCGGTGCCTGCGCGGTCGCCAGCTCGGCTAGCCGCTGGCTTACGCGCTGCTGCTGCAATTGGCCCAGAAATGATAGCTGTTCGCTATTCTGTAAGAGCAGGCCCGTGCTGTCTTCCAGCTCGGGAAACAGCCGGTCGAGTTGCCGGGCCGTGGTGGGGGGGCCTAGCCGGCGTAGCGGCCACAGCTGCCACGCCGCTAGCACCAGCACGGCCACCGCGCCGGCCAGCAGTAGCGGGCGCCCGGCCGGCCACCGCGCCGCCAGCACCCCCAGCAGTAGCAGGCCGGCCAGCGTGGGCAGCAGCACGGCCGCCAATCGCCGGCCCACGTAGCTGCGCCCGGCGGCCTGCACCTGCTGCCGGGCCACCCCCAACTCAGGGCTCGCATGAAGGATTACCTGGCTCATACCGAAGGTATTAAGGGAGTGGAAGAAGGAGCGCGCCGCCCGGCCAGCCAGCGCTCCAGCCCAAACAGCAGGGCCACCAGCAGCACCAGCCAGGGCCGCAAATCGGTGAATCGGTAGGCAACTGGCGGGGCGGGCGCGCGGCCCGCCAACTGCGCCGGCCTTATGGGCAGTTGGGCGGGGTCGAGGCGGCGCTGGTCGTGGGTGGTCAATAGGGAATCAGTGCCAAGCTGCGGGTTGCTCGCCAGCAAATCAAGCAGGAGCGCCGGCAGCGCGGGGCTGGCCGCCAGCGTGCTCCAGCCGGGTGCCAGGCGCGTAGCCAGTTGGTAGCTAGCGCCTTTGCCCTGCATGGTCTCGGCCAATACAGCGCGGCCGCGGCCATCGGCCCAGCGCGGCTGGCTGGTGGCGGGCAGGGCTAGCCGCCCGCGGCGCGTGAGCAGAATGGGCGCGTCGCCGGCTGTTTCGGCGGTGGCTAGGGTGGCGGTATCGGGCTGGCCGGGGCCGGCGGCTTCCTGCCACACGTGCAGGCCGCGCGGCACCTGGGCGTGCCAGGCGGCGGGCACCGGCCGGTCGCTCAGCCAGAATAGCCAGTCGGGCGCACTGGCTGGGTCGGGCTCCGTGGGGCTGACCGTGAGGGCTAGCGGCGCGGGCAGGCCCACGGCCGCGGCCCGCAACGCGGCGCGTAGGTAGCGCGCTTCTTCGGCCGCGCCGGCCGGGGCGTAGAGCACTACGCGCACGGGCCCGGCGTGCACCGGCACGGCGGGCTGCGGCTGCGCCGAATCGGCCACCGCGGGGCGCAGATAGGCTTGGTCGGCCACCGTTTCGTAGCGCAGGGTGGGCAGGCCAGCCACCGCTAGGGTGGCGCCGGGCTGCGGCCGGGCCACGCGCAGCGGCTGGAAGGTGGTCTGTTTTTCGTCGCTGTGGCCTAGTAGCAGGCGCAGGCTGTCGCCGGTGGTGGCCGCCGCTTGCAGCCAGGTAGTGGCCGTGCGCGTAGGAATGACTTGCCAAGTGAGGCTGGCCGGCAGCACTGGATGCGGCCCACCAAAAGTGCGGAGCGCCGCCGGCGTTACGGCATACAAGGGCTGGCCCGAAAAAGAATCGGCTGCTTGCTGGAGGCGCACCCAGGCTAAATTATCAGCCACATTTTGGCTAGTCAACTTGCTGCGGCCCAGCGAATCGGCCTGCCACTCAGCGGGCGTAATGGGGGGCAGCCCGGCCGCCAGCCAGCGCAGTGCGTAGCCACGCCGCCGCAACGAATCGAGGGTGGGGCGCACGGCGGCCAGGCTGCTGCCATCGGCTAGCGCGGGGCTCACCAGCACCTGGCCGCGGCCGGCGGGCTGCGGCTGCCGCCACTGCGGGCCGGCCAGCGCCACGGCCAGCGCGGCCAGCAGGGCGGCGCGCAGCAGCAGCAGCCACACCTGCTCGAGGCGCAGGTTGCGCAGGCGGCGATTGGCCCCGGCGGCCAGCCAGCGCAGGCTGCCCACCGCCACCTCGCGGCCCGGCCGCCGGTTCCAGAGGTGGATGGCCAGCGGCACCAGGAGGCCCAGCAGGGCGAGCAGCGCAGAAGGATTGGCGAGGGTAAGCAACTGCGTAACTTTTTTTATTACAATATTTTACCAATGTCATTGCGAGCCTGCGAAGCAATCGCAGCAGAACGTCATCGTTCGGGTATCGTTTAGGTGCGATTGCTTCGCAGGCTCGCCATGATAGATGCACGTATGCTAGTCAACTCATTAGTTGGCGGCGTTTCAAAAACTCGCGCAGCGCCCCGTCGAGCGGGTCGGCGGTGCTGAGTTGGTGGTAGTCGAGGCCCTGGCGGCGGGCAGTGTGGGCGGTGTCGCGCAGCCACTGGCGCAACTGCTGCTGGTAGCCGGCGCGTTGCTCGTCGGCATTGAGCTGAATGGTCTGGCCGGTTTCGAGGTCGCGAAAGGTGATGGGGCCTTTGTAGCTAAAATTCAGCTCGTTGCCCGCCACCAGGTGCAGCAGCAGGACGTCGCCGCTGGTGGCGCGCAAGCGGCCCAGCAGGCGGTTTATCTCGCCATCGGCCTCGTATAAGTCGCTCACGCACACCGTGAGGGCACGCTGACGCCGGGCCGTGAGCGGGGCTAGGGCGGCCGGGTCGGGAAAGGTGCCAGTGGCCTCGGCTGTTTCCAGGGCGTGGTAGAGGCGGGGCAGCTGGCGCGTGTCGGCGCGGGCCGGGTAGTGCAGCAAGCCACTAGGGCTCAAAATAGTCAGGCCCACCGCGTCGCCCTGCTTCTGGGCCAGGTAGGCTAGCGACGCCAGTAGCAGGCGGGCGTAGTCGAGCTTGGTGAGGCCGTTGTCGTCGCGGTGGTTCATACTGGCGCTGGCATCCAGCACGAGGTTGACTACCAGACTGGTATCGACTTCCGACTCGCGCAAAAAGTACTTATCCGAGCGGGCAGCCAGGCGCCAGTCGAGGCGGCGCAGGTCGTCGCCGGGCTGGTAGGGCCGGTACTGGCTGAACTCCATGCCCGCGCCCTGCCGGCGGCTGGCGTGCGCGCCCGCCAGGAAG
>Ga0160427_10001700_pt1 | contig 13424 bp, 9 predicted proteins | sample SolpanmetagenomL_FD_108194 | JGI IMG/M metagenome (GOLD analysis project Ga0160427, IMG submission 108194) | Solar panel surface microbial communities from Lawrence Berkeley National Laboratory, California, USA - L | ecosystem: Engineered > Built environment > Solar panel > Unclassified ...
CGAATGTATACTTAAGCGGGCCATCTTGTGCGAAAGAATTCACAGAACTAACAAACAACAGATGAGACCGTTTCTCGAAAGTCATATACAATTAGTTTGAGCAACCCTGATCATCCGTAAGTCTCGGTTTCATTATTCACGTCAATCAATCATGCTGATAAAATTAGAAATTACGCATATTTGGGAGCTCAATCAGACTTTGCGGACAATTTGTTACTTTGGGCGTTTCATGCGCAGAAGGACAATGACCCCAAGAACGCACCATGGTACTTTCAGGCTCTGCAAGACCTTGCTAAGGGCAGAAAGAGTGAAAATCTAGAGACTGAAGTGATGTTACTAAAGTCTAAAGGGGCTTACACTCTTGATGAGCTGAACGAAGCTTTCGTCTACATGGGTTTAGATCCAAATACCACCGATGAAACATTGATAATTGGTGTCTTCAATTCACGTCTCATAGATTCCCCGAGACAAGAAGCAGAGATTCGAGAAAAGACTGGACTTATAGGTCATGCTCTCGATAGCGAAGCTATACAAAATGCCACGAAAAAATGGCATATGAGTATCAATCAAGCTTACTCAAAATTGGCCGCACCAGAAACAACAGAAAGCTCTTTCTTAATAACTATTTTTGAAGTCGCTGTAAGTAAAATTTGATGAAAGGGCCACGTTTTTATGCAATCACTAACTTGAATAAGCTTGCTGACCATCCCAAAGACGAGGCTGCTCTTAGAGAAGCCTTGAAGTGTATTGCAGAGCATCGACAAGATTCAGTGTTGTTGACATATCTTGAAGACGGGACGACATATGATGTTCCATTCACAATAGATGTTGCATATCAGAGGTTAGGAATCGAAGATCGTACCTTAGACGATTCAATTATCCTGAGTGTCTATCAACTAAAGGTAGATCCGCCTTCCTCTCAATGATAATTCATCATGTAGCTAACCAAAACATATAGGTCTCGGACTACCCAAGTCAGATATCAGACCTGCGGGCCGCATTAAAATCAATTGGCACAGCAAGAGACAGCCAGCTTATACTGTATGTTATATTAAACAATCAGGATTGGCCAAACTGACATCAACCAGACAACATCTTAAGGATGGTGGCCAGACGAAACAAGTGGGCCAAGGCTCGAACACATGGCCTGTGGGGCTGATGAATATAGGAAACACTTGTTACTTGAACAGTCTTCTTCAGTTCTACTTCACGGTCAAGCCACTACGAGACTTCATACTGAATTACGATGAGTATCAAGAAGGAGAAATAACTGAGGAAGTCCTTCAGCGGAAAAGAGTAGGAGGCAGGAAACTGACCATGAAGGAAATTGATCGCGCGAAGAAATGTAAGACAAAAGTTTCATCACTGTCACTAGAGCTAATATGACAAGTCGTCCGCAATTTGGAGCAACTATTCAAGGATATGATCAGGTCAGACTTATCAGCGATTACACCTGAACGAGAACTGGCGTATCTAGCATTGAACCCTCCTCGGGATGAGGTTGAGGGTCATAGAAGGTCCATGAGTCTTGGCGCTGTGGATGCCCCTACAGGGTTAATTGGTCCTGCTTTGCCTCCTCATATGCTTCCCATCACCATTGAAGAAGAGGAGGAAGTCGTGCCTTTTTCCATGGATATAGATGATCCACCGATAAAGTCCTCCCTGGTGGTCATCAACGGAGAAGATAAGCATGTTGACGATAATAAGAGCGAGGATACCTTGATTGGAGATGATATTCCTCCGGCATATAACGACAATTCAGATTATGTACTCCTAGATGGAGATGATAAGAAAAACTCCAGAACCGATGACAAGGAGAATCGATTACCAAAAAGGACCAAAGTTGACCTAGACACAATAAATGATCCTATTGGAGAGAGAGACACAGACCCTTTGATACCCAAGACACAAGAAGACGAACCACAACAACTCCCGACTCCTGAAGGAGAGAATTTGATTGAGCCTTTTCCCCCTCCGTTGCCACAACCAGATAGGCCTCCACCTATACCGCCCAGACCTGCAGCACGACGAGATTCTGATTTTGATTTGATCAGTTTTGGGAAACAACAAGATGTTACCGAGTGTATAGAGAATGTTATGTTCCAGATAGAGGCAGCCCTAAAGCCCGAGAGTTTGGAGGCTGATGGTGAGCAAGTTGACATCATAAAACGGTAAGCAAATGTTCGCTTCCTTTGCAATGCGTTTTGTTAATGTACTTAGGCTTTTTTACGGCAAAACGAAACAATACCTGGAACTACCAGGGACTGCTGTGAGACACAAAGAGGTACGGAATTAATCCAATCCTTGACAAGACTATTGTTGACTATTATAGGAATACTTCTCACATTTACTGGTCGATGTTGCAGAGGGAAACCGTGATATATACTCTGCTTTAGACGCCATATTTGATGCTTCAGGCGTCGATCTTGAGGGTCATGAAGCACGAAGATTTGTGACGCTTAGTCACGTTCCACCGGTGCTGCAAATACAAATACAGAGAGTACAATTTGACCGCGTGACGAATACGACTTTCAAGTCCAACTCGATGCTGAAATTTTCGGACACGATATACCTTGACCGCTACATGGAGTCTGACGATCCTGCTATTGCTCTACGAAGGGAGGAAGGTTGGAAGTGGAAATCAGAATTATCGGTGTTGATCCAGAGGAAGTTGGAGCTCACAAAAACAGTTGTATGCTTGTCCGACATATCGCAAGCACTTAGTTATATTTTTTACTGACATTGCGTTTGTCAAATTCAGGACGGCCTTGATGTACCCAAATTATTAGAGACTACAAAGGCATATCTCGAGGAGATCAACAGTCTAAGTGGCGAAGATGATTTGCCAATAGACCCACAGATTTGTAGCGTACTCGAACAGAGACGAGACGCGGTTGTGTTGGAACTGCAAAGTAAGTTAAACAAACCTCTGTTTGTTATTCTCGTTCTTCTTGCAATCTTTCGAATCTTGCTCCCTGTTGGCACGTACACGTTTCTAATACAAACGCCAAACGATTATAGATATCGACGAAAAGATCAAGATTCTTCAATCACGAATTGCACAACAATTTACAGATTTACGAAAACTCGGTTACAGAATTCATTCTGTCTTTATCCATAGGGGCACCGCTAATCGCGGTCACTACTGGATCTACATATACGATTTTAAAAGCCGAGTCTATAGAAAATACAACGACGAGTATGTGACCGAAATAGCTGACGAAAACGAAGTCTTTAATCAAGGCGATGGACAACAAGCGACACCATATTTCTTAGTGTTTGTTAGAGAAGATCTGAGCGACGAGATGATGGAGAGCGTCTGTAGAAAGATTGGAACTTGAAAAGCAAATGCGTGACGATTGGTTCATTGAACTCTTTTTTCCCTTTCATCTATGAATTCAGATGGATAACGGCATATGATCTGTTATGATAGACAGCCCTTTCTCTTGTTTACAAGGGCATATTGTATGATTGCAGGAATTGATTATCAGGCAGATTTTGGTCGTTTGCTACCGCCCCTTTTCTGTTTTAAATCTGTAGACTATCAACATATAAAGTTTGTACAAGAATCATGCATATCCCTGCCTGGAATGTATATGTACGTGGTGACAAGTGATGTGTCAGAAACGCGCAATTCATTCATGTATTCCTCTCCAAGAGGGACTTCGTGTGATACAGTAAGATCTCAGTCCTATGAAAATGGTTGACCTATATAGTAACCTTTCCAAAAACAAAAACGCACATTACTATTTCTGACCGCCATTTCTATGTGGCTTACTAGCACCTGATGTAAACTTGAAATATTAGGCTACTGCCTTATCGGTTCATATTACACCCAATTATCTGATTTTAAGTGATGGGTATAAATCAATGCAATCTTGACCCATGCTTTTTGGTCAAACATAAGCAACCAAGGAAATCATGGAGCTAACAAACGCTAGATGTTGGTTTATAAATTTAGACATATCTTATCGCACAGTATTGCACTCTAAGATAGCATTATCATTAGAAAAATTGTAGACTATACCTTTGAAATATTTTTTCTCTTGACAATCTCACAACATGCTAACATTGGCATCGTTTTCCACTTACATTGTAGGATGCAGCTTTTATCGACATCATGATGCACATAAGTCTTCTCTTTTCTTCAAATTTAAACAAGCAGGAAAATTGTAATTTTCTGTATAATATAGTACAGGCAAATGCAGAAGCCACAAGGAAAATCGTGTCTTTAACTCTATATTTCGGGGCCCTTCGAGTTAAGTAGCTTGATATCCAGGAAACAAAAAAGCAAACAAAAAAAGCAGATAAAGCAAATCTATAAAGCTGAGGGTAGGTAAAGTGAGGGAACATCTAGTACATGAATCGGAAGTGTATCTAATGTAGAACACTCCTACTCAAGTATCTTTCAAGCAGATAATGGGTGAGAGAGAGATTTGGGAAGGAGGAAGAAATCTATTGGCAGAAATCGCTGTGTCCAGAACCACCATCAGCGCAGTGAGTGTAGCTGTTGTGGTTGCAAATATCAGCAACTCGGATGTCGCCGTTTGGTCCTCCTTCACAGTAGAAGAGCGCAGTCCAGATTACAGCATCATTGAGTCCGTAAGCAACTAGAGCTTGTGTGATTTGTTGTCCGTAGTTTCCTGTGTTTGACAAAGAGAAAGAGAGAAAGTAGGAGTAATGGTTAGTCTCGACTGCTTTATAAGGGATAGAGATAGGGTGTTGTTTTTGTGGTATCGAGGAAAGAGGCGGCAAACATACCTTTTCCGAGCAAAGCACCGGCACAGTAGTACAATCCAGGAGTGCAGTTGTTCTGGGCGGCCTCAACAGCTCGGCGGGCTGGAGTGGCTGGAGAGGCAGCGACGAAACTGGCAGCGGCGGCGATGGTGAGGAGGATTGAAGTGTACATTTTGAATAGATAAGTTAGTTTTTTTGTTTTAAAAAAGATTGAAATCTTTTGTATATATATAAGGAGTTGATTGTTTTGAGTAAGGAAGATGATTTAGAAACTGATTGATTGTTGTTGGATGCTGATCGAAATGGTGGAGATATCGTTCATATTTATAACCTCTTCTTGCCCATTATACTCTGAAGCATGTAGTAGTACAGTACCACAGTTTTGTCGTAATCACAAGTGAAATCTTGTGTTGGTGAACCTGATATCGACAACTTGCCACGACTATAGCTCGTATTACATTTCGAGGGTTTAGGAAAGTCATTGCACTCATTGCATGAAATCTTGGTCGAGCACATTGCTGTACCCTGTTACGATGTTTGTTATTCTCGTATTCACAAATATTGAATATGTATCTAACTCACTAGTACTAAACTATAGTGCTAGTGAGTTTGTAGCAGTATCTTTAGACCAAATCTTGAGTCTAGCTTAAGGGTCCAATTGTTGTAGTCCGGATGATTTATCCATGCGAATCACAATTCGGGTTAAATGCACTAGTCGTCCGCAGCCAACGTTATGACAATTTTTTAGGTTTAAACCTTGAGAGCATACTTGTAGCTATAAATCTATGTCGATTACTTGTTTGACTTGAACTCGTATTCGGGCGGTGTTGGTTGTGTTTTAGAATCCCTTTTTGGGCGGGTGATTAGCCTTGCGGGAGGGTTTCATGATGCACCTCGGCTAGGTTCCACCGTTTTAATCTGAACGACAGCTGCTCGGCTCCTCAACTTGCGATACTACCTACCCTGTCTGGCTTTTCAATTTAATTAATGCATGCATATATTTGTCAAACTTGTTTGTTTGTGCTTGGTAAAAAAGTCTAGTCTTAACATTGGATCAGTTACACTGATTCGATTGTGGTGAAAAAGTTTCAAACTGTTGACACTCAATCAAATTATCTACACGGGTTTGTGAAGTCGAAATCTTTTTTAAACGACTCAAACAGATTGTGGACCTGAAATTTGGCATTGTACATAGCTACTAATTGGTTGGCTTAGTGATGTTAGATTGCGATTGGCCCCAGAATTCATATTTGGCTATATTGGTGATGTTTATGCATAGGTGTGACGTGAATGGTGCATCCATAAAATACGAGTGCTATGTACCACGCTACGTTCCAGTGACTACAAAACTCAATCAATATGGAATACGAAGGTTGCAAACTCGTCGAAATTATAACTGCCCTACTTGGACTTCTCGATATACCATACGTTTCTAGTAAAACTATGGTTTCCTGATTTATAAACATCTGATACAATAATCCACGAAACACTTTACCATGAGCCGAAACATATATCAAATACATCTCATGGTTACAAGACCTGGGATGTTTGATCAACCAATACGAGTTCTAAAACAAACAACTTCCTCTTCTCGATAATTTGTTGCAAATCGTCAATGTCCATCCGTTATGTATGGGTCCTGCGCCCTCTCAACCTTCTGTATCAACGAACGGTTGTGATAGAATTCCGGTATAGATCTAGGTAGTTCCTTGAAATATCTGCAAAAGCAATATCAGAAAGAATACAAGTAAAGTGTCATGTTTATGTTTTTGATCTTCATCATCTTTCAAAGACACTTTATAAATTTATTTAGCCTGCGTGCCACGAATTTGTCTCCTACCATAGTCAAGATTTCTTATGGGAAGGATTTGTATCGAGACTGTGGAAGAGATGCATTGAAATTCTTATACTTGCTATCTTAAGTGATGATCATTTCTCATAGTATAAAGAATCGGAACTGTACTGATATTTCATGTACATACTCAACGATACAAAAGAATTTCCATGTATTGTAAGAAAATATCACACCCATTAGGAATTGGTTAAAGAATACTATCTAGTATATAATCATCTCATCTAGCGAGCGCGTGCACGAATATTAGTCAAATTTTCATGACGTACACAAAGCAATTACAGGGTCCTGACTTATAGTTTTGACATGTATGATCTTGTTAGCATTGAGTTGAAGATAAACGGTCTTGTCAAGTGGTTTTTGGCGCAACAATTTAGTGCAAAATCACGGACAATATGTTGCAATATTAAGGGTGTTCAAATTCAATCATTCAAGCATAATTAAAGCATAAATCAATCATTAATTTATGCTTTAATTATGTTTGAATAATTGAGTTTGAATACCACTTTTGTCACACAATTTACAATAACATATCGACATCCCAATCGATCATGATTACATTCTTTCTGATATTCTGTCGTTAAGTCTACTGACTTACTGGAAAATTATGTTCGATATCATACATGAAAGACTATTCAATATTTCATACTGTATATCATCCTCTTAAAGTCTCAGCTCAGACGGCACCGCAGCAGAGTGGGTATGTATAATTTCTGAATTTCCTTGTGAATTCAGCGCTAGCACTTGAGCTAAGGATCAGAATATTAGTACATGAAACCTTACAATTGAACATCACTAAACACAAAAGGGTATAAAGCTTCTCAGCCATCAAACGTAATCCTTCTTTTGACAAACAGTATATATTTATACTCTTGAATTTCCTATTCTATTAAACATCTCATTGATTCCGTGGACTCGCTAGTTAATATGCAGACAATTTTTATTGCGCCACTCGTCGATACACAATCTGAGTAGTAGTAGCAACTTATACACAATTAAAGGCTGAATCGTCATATTGAAAATCGAAAGCTAAACCACAGTACTAAACATTAAACTGGAATGATTGTCTTTGGTCAAGATATAATTAAGATTAGCGTCTGTTTATACAAATATACACGTGTGGATACAACAAGTTGTTGTTTGGTGGCAATACCCGCGGCCAATAGGGCTGTTCGATTGATTGATTGATTGATTGATTGATTGAGTCGACAGCCAGTTTTAGCAACGCATGCAACAACCTCCCAAACTCTCAAGGTTCTCCATCATCGCAATACTCACTTAATTGATCTCACCCAACTCTATCTCCGACCAAGTTATAATTTACCTTGGGGCATGTTCAGCATGGAACAAAATCTCAAGTTTTTTTGGATTTGTCTAATTGCGACATACATAAAGCTTAATTTCAGATCAACCACGAGCGCGAGAGTCAATAATGTAAGTTGCGAGTATCTCACATATAAAGTGAAACAGATAACAAGATTTCGGCACCCGCAGACACTCAATACTTGAGACGTACCGTTACAAGAAGATGCTGCTTCAAGTCTGATCTGACCCGGTTCTAGTAGTAAGGCGCCTCTCAAAGTATATTAGAACAGTTGCAAAAAGAAATGAGGTCTCAGCACAGATCCCACACATGCAAAACCAGATGTCTCTGAACATTATACACTGGTGCGCAAAAGCCCCCACCATCGCGCGGACTGGGGCCAAATCCCTCCCTAGTCAACACCAAACACGATGAACTGTGACTAAGCTTCAAGACGGATGCAGAATTGCAATTGGTTAAGTGATTATTTGATGCAATAATGCCAAGTATATTGACGATGGATTTCTTCAATTGGTTGGATCGGAAACATTCAAGGGGCACAAAATGAATGAGCTTACCACCCAGATATTACATTTAAACAAGCTACGCATGAAGCACCAATCGTTTGTCTTCTTGTTTTAATCCTCAGAACCTCACCAGATATTATGAGTATATAAAAACAAGATTGCCAATAGAAGATCTCTTTGGTTGTTCAGCAGAGATCTAACCCGAAAAATAGAGTTTCAAAACAGACAGAGGCTGCCGCATTTTGCCAAGACCCTGTACATCGTGTCGTACATACCCTGCATCATCATCCGGCGTCAGCATTCTACATCAATATACTCGCACTCGTTTATGCTCCACAGATGCATTGAACTCTCTCTGGCATAACCAATAGTTGATAGTCTGCATAGTTGGACATACGTTGTATGCATAGTCTCTCGTCTAGGTGTCAGGATAGACCTAATTGAGGGAAGGCATCCATCGCTTGTTGTAACTTCTCCAAGGCAAGCATCGTATTGGAAGATCCGCGTTTACCATTTCATTTCTGGCAGTGGATATGGTGGGGCCAGACTCCAAGGACAATGTACGGATACTTGTACAACCAACATCAAGTTCATTAAAAGACGTTAGAGGTCCTGAAGATGATTGGTCTGGGGTAGCGTCTGCAGCGACCAGACGCAAGATACAAAATCGGCTCAATGCTAGAGCTTCTCGTGAGTGACCCCCGAGTACTTCAACAACTTTTTATCAGGTTGCATAAAGCTACACGACAAGTTACCTCTTATGTTGAATCTCAGAATGAAAAGGATGCTAAACAAATATAATTCTCTATAGGTAGAAGAAAAGCTCTTGCAAAGGACACAGGTAGTAAAGAATTGACTTCCCGAGCAACATCTCAGTTTGTTTCATGTTACTCCACATCCAAATCAACATCATCATCATCTGTACCTTCCTCCACATCAGGGAGGACAAAAGCGAGCACAGCAAAAATTAAAAAAGATGAATCAACAAACAACGATTATGACAGCTGGGGTGTTGTCACTCAAATTCGTGAGGATGCTAGAGCCATGATACTTGAACAGCGTTATCAATATCTGTCGACTGCTCGGCACCTGATCCTCTCTCGCATGAACAACAAGGATACCGACAAAAATCCCCTCGCGATTGAACAACTCTCACAAAACATTATTGCGTACAATGTTCACCGAGCCTTCGTCATCAACCTCGAAATTATGGGCTTTGATCACAAGTCCATATGTGATGAACACACCATCAGCCCATTTGTCAAGATGATAGGAGCACCCAAAGAAAGTGATAATCTCAACTTGTCGACATATCCCAAAGATTTATTACCAACCGTAGAGCAACAAACTACTTCCCACCATCCTTTCTGGGATTGTTTCCCCAATCCAGAGTTTAGGCAAATGGTGATGGGGCTCAAAGGACAGTTTAATCATTGGCAATTAATTGCAGACTTGACAGGTGCAAGCAAGGATGTTACTAATACTTCGAATGCGGTCATCCTATGGGGAGAGCCATACATGCAGTCGAGTTGGGAGATCACGGAGATTTTCTTCAAAAAGTATCCTGTGTTGGCGGTCAGATGCAAGACTTTAATTCAAAGCAGTAATTATTGGAGAGAGTCCAGGGGAGAGCCACCGCTAAGAATAGAGGAGTTGGAATAGTGTTCATCTTGGCCAATATGAATGTGTTACAATTACGTGTTCTGATTAGGTGGTTCTTTAAGTACCAATTGATGTTGGAGCTGTGGTCGCTGTCCCCAGTGTTCTTTTTCGATATATCAGAGATTCATCTGATAATCACCAGAGAAATTCTTTAAGGGATCAGTTTTTGAAACTTGCGCCATGACAATCCATGTAATTAAAAACAACGATATCGTTTGAAAGGATCTATATATGAATTTATAAAGAAGAGAAAGACAAGAGATGATTTAGAAAACAAAAACGATCATACAGAACGCCTAGCCTCTGTAAATGCCAAACATACTAAACAGCCATGAAATCTATGTTGTCTCAATAAATTATCAGTCGTGACCAACGCGTTATAATCGTTGTATCTCAGCTTCGTTTCCACCATCTCTTCTTCCCTGAACCATCGTTAGCCACACCATCTTGATGTTCCCTCTCATATCCTTCTTCAATCGCTTCCGACTTTCCAACAATATTTAAAAACACCTCTTCTAAACTCGTCTGCGAGATGTTGTAATACATAATCCCCAAGTCTTTCTTGTGCGTCTCAAATTTCTCAAACAGAGAATTGACAGACGTTCTCTGAATAGCTGTTGTCGCCACCATCTTGTGATCCGAGTTGGTGCTAGCAGAACTTATTGTATCGTCATCTGCAAGTTTCCTGGTAATACCAACATCATTACGATTCTCAGTCGCTGCATTTGCTGGTACTTTGAACTTGATCTGTCCATGTAAACTCTTATCCTCCAACTCGGCTCCTTCAAACATTCCCAACAACCAACCCTTCACCCTCTCCATCTCTTCATCACTAGTGTTAGGTGCACTTTCGAGAACAATATGTATATGATAATTGTTGCCAAATTGTTTTCGTAGGTATGTCGTACTTCCTAACGCCAGCATTTTCTTGCTGATAATTCCCACACGTCTCGACAAGTTCTCGGATTCTTCCATAGAGTGCGTGGTAAGAACGACTGAGCGATTTGGTGAAATGTCTTTGAGAGTCTTCCACATTATTCGTTTTGCTCGTGCGTCCATACCACTGGATGGTTCGTCTAATAAGATGGCAGATGGATTACCCATGAGTGCAATACCGAGTGACAGTTTACGTTTATTACCGCCAGATAATTTAATTGCCATTCGGTTTGCGAAATCGTTAAGACCAACAGCGTTAAGGACAGCATCCACGTTGTGTTTGACATCTTGAACGCCACGGATACGGGCGTAAAAGGCCAGATGTTCACGAACGTTGAGGGCATCGATAGCATCGTATTGAGGACAAGTGCCGAGGTAAGAACGGGCTTGTGGACGGTTTTTACGAACAGAGTAACCTTCAACAGTAATGTCGCCGCCTCGGTCAGGTGGGAGGTCGCCACGGATCATGGAGATTGTTGTACTCTATATTCATGATGAGGATGAGTTAGCAAAATGAAAGTCAGATGCAAGGTCAATAATTGATTCTTGAACAACAGAAAGGGGAAGTTTGTGATGCCCACATACCTTTCCTGCACCGTTAGGACCAAGTAGCGAGAAGATCTCTCCCTTTTGCACACCAAAAGAGATATTCTGGACCACTCTATTCTTTCCAAACGTTTTCGACAAATGCATGACTTTTAAACCATCATTTGAACTCCCCACACGATTCAGCTCCTCGAGTACGTCCTTCTCAATGTTTTCTCCCTCCTCCTCCTCATCCGTCGTCTGAATATTCTTCTTCGTAAGTGAGCTCAGTCTGTAAGCGCCTGAGTCCCACCACACCAAAAATCCAAACAGCAAAATTGACTGCACCATAAGGTATAATATCGGACCTCCGTATGCACTAATGTCTCCCGGATATCCAATCTTAGTGTCATTCTTGCACAGAATCTGGAACAAATTTAAACTTGCAAACAGTCCCCGCTGCAAACTAGCAACAGGACTGATGAGCGACAACGTAAAATGCACGATATTGATCTCCATATTCTGCTTTTCCACTGGTGCATATGTGAGAACACACATATACGCAATGAAATATAGCAAAAACCACACCGCCTGATATCCCGCTGTCATTGCAAATGCTGCAAGCTGCGACTTGGCGACGAGTGACATAACGGATACAAGTAGAATAGATGTGAGACCGTAAAGCGCCATTACAACAAATAAGTAGCCAATATGATACCATACTGAGGATGACACAGCAAAGATGATGGTGACAACGACAGAGATCACTAAGACGAAGATAAAGTCGAAAGCGACGTATGCGAACCAGAGTGGAAGGGCACGAACACCGTTACTATAATGGAGTGCTCTGACTTTGCGGATTCGCTCAATGGTTGGATAGAGAGCGAAAAAGGCTGGATAGACGCTCATTGCTAGACCAAAATAGGTGATGAATTGTAATGTGTCGCCAGTACCGCTGCCGAAGACGACGTCAAAGTCAGAGTATGTTGTAACAATTGTAACAGCGTTGTTGCGGAGGTTATTGAGCAAGTTGAGTGTGTAAACTGCATACACGATGGCACCGTTTCCCTTGAAGCCCATAGTAGGAGTCTGATCCTGTGGCGCGTAGATACCGCCAGGCGTAACATTTTGATAATTTGTTTGAATGTAGCTACGGAAGTCGTCGTACGTGGGTGTGATATGTATTGCTTGACTAAGAGAGGATATGTTGACCTGGACAAAACTACTAGCACCAGCTGTGGAGCTGCTGAATAGATTCTGGAACTTTTGAATATTGCTGGGTGTGATGATGCTTTGGGGTCCTGCAGCGAAGTCGACATCAAGGTTGAAACTGAAACCTTCAAGATCGCTATAAGATATGCTGTCGGCAACACCACAGCCTCCTGCATTAAAGCCGTTCAAGAATCTACAACCAGTCAGTATCTTGCTTTGTTTGAGAATAAGATTATTAAGATAGATACCTCATCGTGATACCAGCTGCTACAATAGGTATGATAACCGCAGCGGTATTTGGTATATAATTCCGTCGAAAGATGACACAACGCTTACGGAACAAGATCCAAACAGATGCCAACATACTAACTTCTCGTCCGTGATAAAGCTCCAGGCCAGCTCCTTCCTTACTGTAATCAACTTGAGAGTCGGAAAGCGTACCCTCTTCTGTGTCGTTGCCATCACTACAAACCTTTAGGAAGACGGTCTCGATGCTAGGTCCATTGACATGATAATCTTGAATACCTGCTCGTTCCAAGACACCAGTGACTTGTCCTGCAGTGGCCGAGCTATCAGTAAGATACACAGTCTCATCTTTCAGTCTGCGTGCCATAATTCCTGGTACTTCTGGTGCAATTGTTGGGCAATGAACACGATAACCGCCACCAAA
>Ga0160427_10001701_pt1 | contig 13423 bp, 13 predicted proteins | sample SolpanmetagenomL_FD_108194 | JGI IMG/M metagenome (GOLD analysis project Ga0160427, IMG submission 108194) | Solar panel surface microbial communities from Lawrence Berkeley National Laboratory, California, USA - L | ecosystem: Engineered > Built environment > Solar panel > Unclassified ...
AGAGCAGTAGAAACAAAGACCATTGATGGGCAAAAGAATGAAGATGAGAGCGAGTATGGTAGCTTTGACGAGTCATTACATCAATAATAATAAAATTTTGGTTTTGATGAAACTTTTACTACACAGTGAAGAGACGTTCTTTTGCTTATGATGGATTTATGAAAAGTTGAATACGACACCCTTCTTCCAAGCCATTCAGGATAAGAATCTAATCATACTTATATCGTACACAAAACTGAATAACAATCAAGAAAGCGCGCTATCTAAAATGAATATACAAACATACCCACATAACTCCACAGAGTCGACAGAGTCAAACAACACTCAGGAAATCACAAAGTTGGTAGATTTTAAATCAATCAAAGAGTCCTGTCAAGCCTTGTACAGCCTCCTCCCAATCCTTTCCAGCACCTCCACCTACTCTATGTTTGTCAAGCTTGAGCACCTTCTTCTTAATCTCCCGTCCCACCTTTTGGTCCGCCCTCGAATCAAACTTGACTGCCCGTCTGTTCTTGTACTCGGATCTCAGTACATTCGGCGACACAAACTCCTTGTTTTCATAGATGATTGGCCCACCAAATGATCCTTCTTGTATGACAATCGGTGTCAAAACTAATCTCGGACCAATCTCGAGTAATGATATTGTTGTATCAAGCTCTCCTCCTTTTCCATGTTTCTTTGACGACTTTTTGCTGCTCTTGCTATCCTTCTTTTTACCATCAGCAGCGTCGGTCATCTCCTCGTCCTCCTTCTCTTCATCATCCTTCTTCTCAACCTCCTTCTCTTCGATTTGGTAACATCGGATCCAGATCTTTCCGTCGGCAAGAGTGAATGACATGATGTGGTCGACAAAGGGTTTGCTCTTTCGTGCGCCCTTGGGAACACCAAATATATGCGTGAGAAGTTCTTTGATGACGATCGAGTATGGCGAGGCATCAAAGTTGGCGTCAAAGGAGAGGATAGGACGTGAGCCTTTGAGACAGTTGCCAGTAAAGTGAAGTTCTTCCATTGTATGCACTATATTTCGGAGAGAGGGAAAAGAAAATGTCAATGTCAATCCTTATTCTAAACCATCCCTTCGAGAAACAAGATACGAGATGAGAAAGTACAACGAGCAAAATAAAAGAAATGTCTGATTGAGAGGACTTCTTCAAAGAAGTTCGGGAAAACATACAATTCTGAACATGCATTTTTATACAAGGACCATTAGGCGCCTTGCTCATCCACAAATACAAGTCTTGTCTTTTTCGTGCTTCGAAGAATAGAATATTGTTGCAATTGTACAATTCTGCCAGCTCATTGAGCTGGAAAAGCTTGGATTTGGTATCGAGTTTGGCATCTTTTCGTGAATGAGGTAGGAGTGAAGCAAGATCATTGAGCAAATGTCGTTGTCTATTTGTTTATCTCATTACTCCATGTCAGTTTACAGAAGGTTTTTAGAATATGAATTTCTGTTTGAAGTAACGATAGCAAAAGAACATGGATATGAATGGATATTTTAGTACCTGTAGGTAACACCTCTCGACGATAGCACTAGCACCCGCTGTTTGTTCTTTCTTTCAAGAGGAACATCTTCCTGCGACTTGGTCGATGTCGAGTTTGTGATAGATTTGAAGACGGACGACATTTTTTTGGTAGATGTGTGTGTATATGGAGGTGGTGAGTAGAGGAGAAGAAGGTGATGTTGAATGAGAATGTTGAAGATTGATTAATTGGAGATGGATGGGGGGATTGTCGCAAAAAAGTTCCATCAGTTGGTATAAATTAACTCTGCGCGAAATGCAAAAGAAGAAAGTTTTTAAGCCGCATGGGAAATCTTTGGCTTGTTTGTTTCGAGTTTGGTGCTATTATACTGCTTTGATCCCTGCAAGCCAACTTCTTAGTATGTCGCCTCCACAGTTTTTTGCTCATGGTCATCATCACCATCATCATCATCTTTTTGATATTCATATGGTTCATATAGTATGACAATGTAGAATAATTATTCTTAAATTCTCCAAAGATTGATGCCTGATGTTATCACTCTATTCTACTTCTACTTATTTTTCGAAAACTTTTTTCAATTCCATTCATTAGCCTTTGAGTGCATTTATCTTTCTGACATTTTTATTCAACACCATTCTAGATAATACTAAATGGCATCAACACGGGATTGCTGAGATGCACAGTCTATCATCAGGCCTTAGTATAAATTAACGTCGAATGTGTTGGACAGTATGTTCATCATATTTTTACTCGTCTTCAATTTGCTTAATCAAGTATCCCTCAACAGGAAGCGACATTGAAAAATTGATTTTTAATAAAGCACGGCAAACGCTCAAAATTATAATGCATTATTCAAGTAATTTAATGCTATCTCAAACGATCGTATCATTGTTTCTTACTTATAAAGAAGCCGAACAACTTTTTACTTAGCTATTCGTCATCATTTGTAAACTAGACTATACACTGTAGACTCCGTAAAGCAGAATGAATCAACCTCTTAACGGAAATCGTCTTAGTCACTACTAACCACTGACATAAATGAGCTACTCGGATTATGCTGAAATTATCAAGCCACAATATAAATCATAATGTTATCGATCCCCTCATAAATATTTCAACCATCACTACCCAAAAATTAGCTGTCAGATTAGGTCATTGAATGATTGACAGAACGTTGCCTTCGTTGATTATGTTATGGAGTTTACATTGTGTAGCCCAATTGCATATGGTAAAAACGACTAAGCAATTTATATGCCATCTGAGAAAAAAGCCAAAACTATTCACGCTTATTGATATATATCATTCAAAAAATTCTACTGACGAAGAAACCATTCGACCTAATGAGGCCCGTATCCGCCTGGAGGTGGCGCTCCGTAGCCACCAGAAGGAGGAGGGCCCGGGGGAGCTTGGCCATGCTGGCCGTGACCTTGTTGACCATAACTCTGTTGATATTGTTGACCACCGTATTGCTGACCCGGAGCGCTGTACTGCTGCGAGGGGGGACCGTACATTTGCGCGCCTGAAGGGGGAGGTCCCGGAGGAGGGCCTGGGTTTCCATGAGATGAAGGAGGTGCGCCGTACTGGTGTTGTTGAGGCACAGGACTTCCGTAACTGTGTGTAGGTGGACCGCCATATTGTTGTTGAGATTGCTGTTGCTGACCATATTGTTGTTGAGGCGGCGCGCTGTAGCTTGAGGATGAGTTGTATGTGGGTGGTTGGCCGTATTGCTGTCAGGAAATTAGTTTGGATTATGGAAATTGATCAGCTTACACAAACCTGCTGAGAGTGTTGTTCATATGTTCCTGTTTGGTTTGGGGTTGTGTACTGGCTCTGTGGTGTATGACCTTGTGGATTGTATTGCTAAAACCCATATTAGCTTTGTATGATTGCCTGGGCTGCCTCCCAGTAGGAGAGAAAAATATTGCATGCCTGATGTCCCGAATATTGTTGATAACTACCTCCTGGTGCCTGATGTGAAGAACCGCCTCCAAGGAAGCCGGAAGCCAAGCTGAACAACACGATTAGTACTGATTAATCAAGACAAATCATTGAACATACCCCATCAAGCCTCCTGATTGTCCAGACCCTTGACCAGATTGTCCAGTCTTATTTGGTTTACCACCGCTGTTCAACAGACTCATACCCTTATATCAAGTCAGACCTTATCATTCAGGTATCTATAATGATGAAATATACCATGCTCATAAGACCAGATGCACCACCACTTGACTGTCCCGTCGACCCATGAGATCCAGATTGCTTTCCACTGAGCATCTGCATACCCATATTCAACAATGGATTACCGCCCGAGCTTCCTCCATGTTGACCAGTCTTGTTTCCTCCTCCGAGTAATGAATTTACCATTCCGAACGCACCTCCACCTCTAGCAGTTTGTGTGACAGTTTCGCCGTTAGGTCCTACAGCAGTAGTTGTTTGCTCAACGTAGACTTGCTCGTTAGGATTGTATTGGTGTTGCAATTTTTGTTGCCCCTGCTGCCCCTGCTGGTGAGGAGCGGGAGAAGTTGTAGGCGGCGCACCGCCTGGAGGACCTATTTCGTCGTCATTTAGCCTGATGTCGATCCATAAAAACTACTCCTCATGCAGAGTAATACACCGACAAGAAGATTTTTACCTGTTGGTACATCCCATTGACTAGCACCAGTCGCGGTATACACATAAAAGTATTTTGATGAGTTTGGATCCCATTGAGCGATCCAGCCCTCAGGCAGCGAGGGAGGCGGTTGAGTGGGGCCTCCTGAGTGAGCGTCTGCCATATTTTTATGATCGATTTGTCGGTACTGTCTTGTGTGTTTGTATTTAAGGACGATTGTGAAGCTCAGCTACGATATCGAAAGAGGTGTACAAACTGGTTGGAAATATTTGTATTTGAACTAAAAGTTGTTGTAAGAAAGATAGAGAGGGAGGAAGGGAGAGAGCTGACTTTTGTACAAGTCTGTCTGATAGTAGTTGCCATGGCCATTTTGGCTGGCTGGTTGATAGTTTCAGACCAATCAAACTGTTCTGTACTGACTGAGATGCTTGCTTGGGGGGGAGCAATGCAGCGAATGAATGTGGAGGGGAAAGAAAGCGCATGATCCTATGGTCAAACTGGAAAGTGTAAGAAGAAGACTTGACTGGCCTAGACTAGATGGATGGGATGCTAGAGCTGTCAAGATGTATGGGCATACATGTGTAAGTACTAAGTAAGCAAGCATACACAGCCACAGAAGAGAAGAGAGAGGTGATGTCTTATGTTGATCTGTGTCCAAGCTGTCTGCTTTGGATATGAGCCAAGAAAGAGCATACAACTTTGATTCATTGGAGGCGAGTTTTATGTCACAGAGCACAACAACACAACACGACACAGCCACCAATTTCATTATCCCAGTATGAAAGAAGGAAGGAGGGCATATCGCAAATGTCTAGGTGGTGATCGATCCTTCAAATAAATTCATAACATTGTCACCATGATTAAGATTGTTTGTCCACTGTGCAAGATACTAGACGCGGTAGTTACTATGTGATGCATGAAGGTGCCTGTGAACTGATTAATCGACTGGAATCAAATTACAAACTACATCACAGTAAGCTTGCTAAGTACTTAAGTACTTAGTAGCTGGTAAAAGAAACAGCAACACGCGCCTCATCGCGGACATCATTCAATGGCCAACAAATATACAAAGTGTGTAACAATGTAACTAATATTGATAGAAGCACAAATCAAAATGAACTTTACCCAAGCGCAAGATTCACAATATTTGAACATGGATTTCTCATCTTGGCGAAACAACCTTAAGCATTTCTAGTTCATGTGATACTTCAATTAAAGGATTTTAGTGAGAAGGGGTTTAAATTAACAATAGAAGAAGAAAAAACAATATGAGGGAATCTTCAAAGCGAGGACTAGAAGAAGAGTTTTGAATCTACCTCTCCAAGACTTTTTTTAATCTTTTTTAAAGAAGGCTTTTTTTTTAATCCCATGCGAATCTCAAGATGAATAAAAAAGAATCCGGCTTGATCAATCTTTCTCTAAGAAGTGAATAGCAAAATACCAGATGTGTGCTTAAGAAAGTCTAATATTCTACCTCATTTTCGTTCTCAATTATTGAAACAAAATACGACAAACATTATTTGTTTAGTATTCTGCTTCACCCTCGGCTTCATTGACTGAATCACCTGCAACCTCCTCGTAATCTCGTTCTGAATCACAAATTAGCATTGATCACTAGACCTCACATGAGTACGAGTCCTTACCTAGTGCAGCAAGATCCTCTCGGGCTTCTGAAAATTCACCCTCCTCCATACCCTCACCAACATACCAGTGAACGAAAGCTCGCTTTGAGTACATAAGATCGAATTTCCTGCTGAGAGCTCCCCATGCCTCTGCGATAGCTGTGGTGTTGCTCAACATACATACGGCACGGTTGACCTTGGCCAAGTCGCCGTTTGGAACAAGCTGTGGTGGTTGGTAGCAGATACCAATCTTGAAACCAGTTGGACACCAGTCGACGAATTGGATGGTACTCTTAGTCTTGATGGAAGCAATGGCGGCGTGAGCATCCTTTGGAACGACATCACCACGGTAAAGCAAGCATGTAGCCATGTATTTTCCGTTCTTTGGATTACATTTGACCATCTGGTTGTTTTCCTCGAAGCATGATGCAGTAATCTCTGAGACAGAGTTTGACTCGTGTTGAGCCTTTGCAGCTGAGATGACTGGAGAGTAAGCGACAAGAGGGAAATGAATTCTTGGATATGGCACAAGGTTGGTTTGGAATTCGTTGAGATCGACGTTCAAAGAACCGTCAAATCGAAGTGAAGCAGTGATTGAGTAAACGACTAGTTTCTGTTAGTGTATATCTCAATTTCCATCGGAATTCATACCTTGAGCGATCAATCTGTTCAAGTTCTCAAAGTTTGGTCTTTGAATTCCTAGGTTGTTTCGGCAGATTGAGTAGATGGCTTCATTGTCGACCATGAAACTACAGTCGGAGTGCTCGAGAGTAGTGTGTGTTGTGAGAATAGAGTTGTATGGTTCAACAACAGATGATGCAACCTTTGGTGAAGGATAGACTGAGAACTCTAGCTTGCACTTCTTTCCATAGTCTAGAGATAGACGCTCCATAAGAAGGGCACCCAATCCTGAACCGGTGCCACCTCCGAAGGAATGGAATACCAAGAAACCTTGTAGTCCAGAGCAGTTATCTAATTTTGTTAGGTTGATTTATATTGCAATGTCGACATAGGCCTTACCAGCTACCCTTCGGATCTTGTCTACAACCTGGTCGACAAGTTCTTTTCCTACTGTATAATGACCTCGAGCATCTGCCATCGTTAGACAAAATTCAAAACGACGGGTACAAATTATAACATACAATTGTTACTAGCATCTTCCTTTCCGGTGATCATCTGCTCAGGGTGGAAAAGCGAACGGTAAGGACCGTTTCGGACTTCATCGACTACGTTTGGTTCGAGATCGACGTAGATTGTTCTTGGAACATATTTGCCATTTCCTAACGGAGAGAGAGGAGTCTATCAACAATTTGAACACTTTAAGGTGACAGGTTTAAATACCAGTTTCTGAGAAGAAGGTGCTGAAGCCTTGATCTTGTGGACCGTTCTTCTTCTCTTCTGACAAAAGACCATCAGGCTAGTCAAGTTAGAATACAGAGCTTGGTTGCGATAATCGTGTTTTGGCAGATACGGAAGAGCTGCTTCTCGATAGATCATGATGATGCATACCTGGATACCGTGCTCTAGGCAGTATAGCTATTGGGAAAAAGGCAAATTAGTCCAAGTTCAACAAGTTGATTCGCATAAAGACGCGTTTCGGTATGGGTGTACTAACCTCCCAGCATGAGTTGGCAATTTGACAACCAGCTTGTCCGACTGTTCAACATGGCTCGTTAGCTACTGAGATTTTCGTAGACGCGGCTATGCAGGTAATGCCAGCTCGCAAAATGTATGGCAGAACCGTTTAGAGTCGGGAAGCAAAATTTGACAGCTCAGCAATAAATTTCGTCTGAAGTTGTCAACATACCGTTAAGTGAGATAACTTCTCGCATAGTGTTGATTTAAATGTTGATGTATGGTTTTGATGTTTTGAGGAATGAAAAGGTGAGAGAGATATTGGAACAGCAGAAGTTTGGACCCTGCTGTCTTTCTTGTTGTACTTTAGGGGGATGTAAATAAATTAGGTTGGATTTTGCTGCTGCTCGTGAAGGGGAGAGAGAGAGAACAGAGAACAGAACAAATATTAATGAAGTTGCTTGGGTGTATTCTCAATGGCCAGCTAAGTAAGTAAGTACTATTTTAATTATATCGACTGATTGGCTGGATGGATGGATGGATCTTATGCTGTTGTTGTGTTGTGTTTTTTTCCTTCCTTTTATTTTTTTGTTTTTCTAAATTTTTTGTTGTTGTCCTCCTTTTCCCTGCTGGCTGCTCAGAGTCTCCCTCCCAGCTGTTTACTCGATTAGGGGTCTTCCTTCCCAGATCCTGGGGGGGCCTCGATAGCAATACCAGCAGTAGCAGTACTTAAACAAGCGTGTGCTTAAAGTATACTTGTACAACTCTGGCTTGCTGTGGACTCTTTCTGTAACATCGCTGGCCGACTGCCCATCCATCCATCGAGCTTGAAGCTTCACATCTTGTACCTCAACCAATCATTTTACAGGTTCTGTCTCTAGCACCGTTCCAACTGAAACCCACTAAGCAAGCAACTGTGCTAGCTACTAGTAGTACTGTACTCTACACAGGAAAAAGGTTGCAGAGCGCCAATAAGTAAAGGAACGAAATTCACGTGGAAATACCTGTATTGGATGGATGAATCAATAGACAGCTCTTGATATTAGGCAAGTAGCAAAGTGTCTGGCAGCTCTGTAACACAAGGGAAGAAGAGAGACAGGGTCCACATTCCTCGGATATTGCACGACTCCCTTGTCCAGGACGACCTGACATTCCGCACAGTAGTGCGTACATTTGAGCCGGATATCAACTCTAATCCAACGTGCACCACAACACAAATTACATACACCTTGTCACAACGTCAAAAATGCACTTTTCAATTTTTGCAATTCTGCAGATATTTGTTTACATCGCATTTGTTTTCGCAAATACAGAGAAAGTCATTTTTGTTGCTCCAAATCATTCGCCGAGAAATCCCATCCAAGACAAGTCATTTATCGCAACACTTGATCCCAAGCAACCACTTGTGCGAACTGCCATCCCTGTTGCGTTTGGAGAGGGTCAATTGAGTTGGATTCTCCTCAAAGATTTGGACCCTGGAGCTAGATATGAAGTCAGGATCTGCTGGGCTTCATCAGTATGTTACTTTTTTCCGCCGTCTTTTGTGTAATGGCATCACCAAACTAACGCTTAGATACAGGCTCCAACTGATTTTTCCCTAAGAACTCTATCTATCAACCACACTTCACTACCTGCCTCCCTCATCTCCGGTGTCGACCAGAATGATGATACATTGACACATGACTCTGCTCTTGTTTTGAAAATACACGGATTGGCGACATATCATACAAATAATGCAACCTTGATGCAAATCCCAGAACCGGTCCTGGTTGACCTCATTTTGGACAAATATCTTCTTGGGGTTCTTCCGGAATCTTTGACAGTTATAGCTGCTATGATCACTGTTGTTGCCGTATCTGCCTGGTTTGCCGGACTCTTTTTGACGGAATGGATCAGTAGAGAAATACCAAAGAGCTTTGTCAAGACCAAATCAACATGAAACCTAACCAATCCTGAAGGGAAGTGTTGATGGAAGTATTTCATGATGTTTTGGAATTTTGTGCTGGATTGAGTAGCGAATGGATTTTATATGGTCTTGAACAAGACCAAGCACCGAATATACAGGATGGAGCTGATATTACTCAATGGACTATCAAGGAGGGTTGTCAATCGATCAACAAGTTGTTAGTATCTAGGAGCGGAACGTTTGTATGACAGATCTGTAAGTAGTAGTCATGTTTATTCCTTATTGTCAGAACTGAAATGTCAATTCTCTTATTTGCGTCTGACTTGTGAGACTCTGTAGATATTCACATCTTTTTTCTAAGTTACAGAAATCCCTCAATTTACAATATCATGAATATGATTCTCGAGACGGTGGATTTCAAAGTTTCGAGGAAAAAAAAAAGACCATGGATCGTGTTCTCGCATGGTCTTGATTTTATGCTTCAAAGCTGGTGGCGATAAAGGACATTCAAAGTCAACGCAAGAATAGGACTAGCTTCAACCACCTTTCCGCTCTATTGGATCATCCTTTATGTCAACTGTATCGACACGGATCCAATGATACAAAAGTTATCTCAAGCGATTCGCTCTTTCGCAAACTTTTTAGTAGTGGATTTCTACAAACCGATACTCCAGATTAGTGAGAGACAATCTGTACCGTAAGAATACATCAAAAATATATTCGATTTCAACATTAAATCTTGAGAGTTTCGCTCGTCATAGATCCACCTCCGATTTCACCTTCTTACTGATCACATTGTCGAGACGACTAGAATCAGGTTCACAACAAGTATTGTCATCATCATTAACCTCCTCATCATCTTGGGGATCATCAAACGGTCGCTTTTGTCCTTTCTTTCCGTTCATATTCGCATCTATATTCTTCGTTTTTGGTCTACCAACATTATTCTGGTTTGACGAGCTATCGGAGTTCTTGACCAATCCTTTGGCTTCACGCTTCAATTTGGCGATTCGTTCTTCGATGGCCTTGGGAGTTGCGCCTGAAAGTCTTCGTTTTAGTTCTTGTTTGAGGTTTTGGATAGTTTTAGTGTTTGCAGTCCACTATAGAATGATAGGAGACAAAATCTGATTATATTTTTGTTGGATGTGTCGAAAAGAAAGGGTTATAAGTGTCTTCACATATGAGAAGGAAATCTTTCTTCTTCTTATTCTTCTTACCTGGAAAAAGATGGCATAACTCTTCGTTTGGATACGCTTTCGCAGCTCGGTCTATGAGTTGTATGAGCAACTGTATCGAGGAATCAAAACCGATGGAATTAGTAGGCAAAAGGTTTCCAGTTAGCAATTGATCTTCTTTCATATAAGAATAAGAACGAAATGAAAAACAGCTTCTTCTTTCTTTTTCTTGTTTCTCCTCACTTTCAGACTGTCTAAGGACATACTAGCTACTTGAGTGGGTGTACGTCCGCTATGGTATGCGGGTGGGAAGGAGAGAAATAAAGGCTAGGTCGAAAAATTAAAAAGTCAAACAAATTGCTCGTTAATCATACCTTGCGATCGTTCTCAGCCGTCCAAATCTATACAAGAGACATGAAAAGACAATGGAGTTAGTTGAGGGTTCTTCTTGGATTTTTTTCTCTTAGTGAAGCACTATAACAGTGATGTCGTATGAAGGGACAGAGAAGAAGGGAGCGAGCAAACTTACGACTTTAACCATAGTGGAATTAGAAAAGGAATCAATTCTGTTCTTGTGTATTCTCTCTCTCTACTTGCAGATTTCGTGCCACTATTATGCTGCTACTCAATGTTTTTCGATATTTTTGTGGTTATTGTGTTTAAGGAACGGAATTTTGAATTACCTATAACAAATGTTGATGGTAGAGTAAAATGATTATTCAAAAAAGCAGAGTGGAATATCAAGGACATTAAGAATATATTAAATTCTACTTTTAAGAGGATTTCATTTTCTTTCTTTAGACCTAGATTACGATATTCACAATTGGAGATAATTCCAAGCTAAATTTATGAAAAGGAAATCCAAATACTGCAAAAGCTTGTACCACTAAAATACGGGTTCCAACGCGCAACAAAAGCTCACTAACGGACGGATCTTTGTGTGATGCACACAGGAGCTATGCATACAAGTGCATTGCGATTTTCCATGGGGTTTGATAAGGCAAATTAGGAGTGTGGACGAAAGCACGGATGAGTGCATCTCAACAATTTTCATATATATATACCTCTTTACGTGCTGTCAAACAAACGTGGATTTGGTGAATGGCGGATAGTTTCTCAAGAAGGACCACGATGTATTGTGTATTGCAATGACGAAGAGGATTCTTAGAAAGGTCCAAGGATGCATTATTTACCTAGGTACCTGAGTAACTATTCCGAACGCATGCCAAGATCAAGGAGAAAAAGAAGTCCATTTGGTACCAGATGTGCCAGTGGATATTTATTTAGGTAGACCCAAACAATTTAAACCAAAAATAAAAAATAACTGACTGTTGAAAAGAAGGGGAAAAACATGTGAAGAAAGGAAAAATTTGAATACATAAAGATGAGATATACTCAAATGTACACATGACAAATATTCGCCATGATGTGAAAATTTGCTTTAAACCAGAACGCCATCAAAAGACCATCAAACAAATGCTTGAATGAAATAATATATGGACGAGAAAGAAAGGCGGAAGAAGAAAAAGAGGACGGGAGACGCCAAAAAATCAAAAGGAGAAAGAATAACACACATACAATGACACAAAAGTACACGGGGTAAGAATTTAAGATACAGTCTCCCATCTCACTCAATTGCATCACTTGTCCTTTTGCCATCCACATATGATGTCATACCTTATGGATCAAAATCAAGACTATCATCATCTTGAGCCTCCAAAATTGCAAGTTTTCTCCTCATTTGTTCTTGCTCGTTCTTTACTTTGATTGAACCATCATGACGTGGCTTTTTAGAAGGTGTTGTAGCGAGGAGCATGTTTGTCTCCTCGTCACTACTTGCAAGATCGATAATTTCCGGTGTTTGATAACCAATGGAATGATGTGGTTTGGCCAAGTCGCTTGGTGTTGTAGACAGAGTTTTGGTATATCGTTGGCCATCTTCTGAGAAGGAAGATATGCGTCGAGCATGCTTTGATGAGTGCAAAGTTGGCGTTTTCAATGGTGTTGGATACACGGAGGAGTTATGAGCACGTATGTCTTCCCTCCTAGAATCATGATCCAGGGTATCGTCATCATTGTCACTCAAGCTCTGTATAACGTCGTCGTCATTCTGTTTGTGAATTGAAGGTGATGGTGTGATAGCTTTGTCAGTCATTGTATTGTGCAATTTCTGCAAACGCTGCGTCCCTTTGCTAGTTGACTGTGCCCTTTTCTTGACACTTTTGCCTTCTGCTATTTCTTCATCGTCCTCTCCATCATGTAGCTTTCTCTTAGTTCTTGCAGGCGCGACACCTCTAGACTTTGCAGTCGTTTGCAAAGGTGGTAATTTGAATGTGGATTCGCCTGAGTCGACTGCTTGTCGAATCAGTTTCGCCTGCTGTTTTATCGGTCGAAATCGAGTTTCAATAGCATCATATGTAGCACCCTCTCCAAAGTATTTAGCAACTTTGTTACAGTTAGGCTTGAACTCTGGGTGTGCCGCAAGACAGGCTGCGAAAAGCTTATGGTACTTCTCAGCAGTCCAGCTTATCCGACTCTTCTCGGGGGAGGACATAATAGATAATTGAGTCGTTTGACAAGTAGATATATGTTCTTCGAGTGCAGTTGGCGATAGAACAACAACAGGTCGAGTTGAAATGCTGCTTTCGTTTGACAAGTTGATCTTCTCTCTTGTCCAAGGCGTTGGCAGGTGCAATCTTCGAAGAATGCAGAGAGCGTGTGCTTGATTTTGTCGAGACCGGTTTTCTTGGAAACCAAATCAGCGTGCACCAGGAAGATGATGAATTTCAGTCGCTAGCAAGGCAGCAGTCAAAGGAGATTCTCGGCAGTTGGAGTGTTATGGATCGTTGTGAGATTTGAGATTTGAGATGAGGAGAGCTTAAAGTCTCCTCAGCTGCAAGACGCTATGTCATGCGAAATAGCAGGACAAGCAAAGCTCGACCAAGGGTTCTCCGACCCCCCTCTTTTCTTTGTCAACCTTTGGTGAACCAGTACCCATCCTGGGAGAAGTGAAAGACTTGGCCATCTCTTGTTTGTTGGAAATGAATTA
>Ga0160427_10001702_pt1 | contig 13416 bp, 12 predicted proteins | sample SolpanmetagenomL_FD_108194 | JGI IMG/M metagenome (GOLD analysis project Ga0160427, IMG submission 108194) | Solar panel surface microbial communities from Lawrence Berkeley National Laboratory, California, USA - L | ecosystem: Engineered > Built environment > Solar panel > Unclassified ...
ACAAGCAAGCCAGTCATCTTCTCAGCCACAAGCACAAGGACGAGCGGCCTTGTTAGCAAGACAAGACGCACAACCTGAGGGATCAGTACAAAAAGTGTATTGCCATCCTGGATGGATCCCACTAGTCCGTGACTGGGGTGGTAACAACATTGGAATTGACCTTGCACCAGGTCCAAGCGGTAGATGGGGCCAAGTCATCATGTTTGGTCGGGATTATGATTGTAAATACGTAATAGCTCGTTCCTGGGCAAACTTTCTCGCAAATGTGGCAGATGATCTAGAGAGTAGCAACTGGTATGTCGAGGAGGACTCGGGAGAGCTAAAGCTTCGCGAACTACGCACCACACGAGTCGAGCCAAGTTATCTTGAGATTATGCGCATGAGAACAGATCGAAAGTATGGTAGACGACCACCACCTCAGATGCAGCGCAGAAGAACAATGCCACCTCAAGTGGCAACTGGTAATGCCCCAGTTGGACCTCGACCAGGTAGCATATCTCCTGGACGATCCCCTAGCTCACCCATGATTGGTCTTTCTCCTGTTGTGTCGAGTAGCATAGAAAGAGGGCCCCTTCCGCCACCTGCACAATCCTTGTCACCAATACATGCCCCTAAAGCTGTCCGACCACTTGCTAAAGTACTCGAAGAAGTGCAAAACTCTGCAGCAGCTGCACCAGCTTCAAGGAGAAGCTTACAATCAAATCGAGAAGCTCCAACACCGCCTCCGATCAATACCGATGCCAAAAAGGACGACATGGACGATCTATCTGATTTGATTAATACTCCTACAGCAGCAACAAGGCCGTCCCTTGAGAAGGAGCATGGCCTCGATACAAGACAAGACAAGAAAGCTTCAGTGAGCGACGAAGTTGATAGTGATGATAATAGTGCTTCAAAATAGTTTATACGTGGGTATTGGGTGGTGGTGTTTCACATTTTCGTGTCCTTTCTCATGCTTTTTCACAACATAGTCAAAAATACTTCCTTCCTTTGTTTTGCGCAATGCAATCTTGATTGTACATTTACTGTTTTTCTTTTTGTCTTCTTCTTCTTCTTCTTCTTGTATCTCCTCTTCCACTTATTATACTGAGAGTTGTAGCAACTAACATAATGAGTCAATGAAAACATGATTTCTTTAGCATTTTCTCTGTTTGTTAGCATTAATGTGATTCAGAAAATTGTACACGAATAATTTCCCCTTCTTTCATTTGTTTCTAAGTTTAATGTTTTTCTTTTCACTTTGTATTTTCCTTTATTTAGAGTATCTACCTGTCTGCATCTCTTATCTTTCCTCCCGAATAATTCTCCCCTTTATCAACGCGTCTTGTTCAAACATGTATGCTCACGCTATGTAAGTACCTATGTATATGGTCTAGACTCAAGTATCCAGATTCATTTCGGAAATGTCACTTTCGTGATCATAAAACTTATATAGTGTCTGTATTCAATCAGTAGAGCCATCAATTCAAATGTGAGTACAAGAAGCATGGATTCCGGGGGCAGGCTGCCGAATCCTTGTCCTAGCAAAATTGGGTGCATATTGATTCATGTGGTCTGGGGAGGGGATGGGGATTCAGCCATCCAGGCACCAAAAACCAGGTACCGTGCTGCCATGGGGGGCTTCTGCTGAGTTGCTTAGTTTAGTTTGGGCTTTTGTTAGTGGTCGCCGCATTAGAGGCTTGATCGGGTTGATTGGCTGATGAATGACTTGTGAGGTGGAAATTCAATCAGAATAAAATGATGATAAATGATTTCACCTCTCAATCCATCCATCCATCCATCAAGCAATCAATCAATAACTCTCACCTTCATCATCATCATCACAACACATCACATCAAACAAACAATACAGTCCTACATTCATCTCAAATACTCAACCAACTAGTCCTACGAATCCCTCAAAACAGACCCCAAGACAACAAATACAACGCTGAAAAGGACAAACATCTTACAGCAAGTCTCCTTCGTCTTCCTAAACTCTCTCTCGCAGCACTGCGGTGGCTACGATGTCGCAGAAGCGAAGAGCAACAGATTCGCCGACAGCTGATCGGCCAACACCCTCAAAGCGACCGCTCGTCATCAACTCTAAAGGACAACCGCGATTTAAAGGATGTTCGTATTCACGAGCTTACGAGGTCATATCGAAGCTAGGAGAGGGAACATTTGGGTATTATATCTTTCGCTCTGAAAAGATAATGTTCAATTATTTTTTTGGTCGGTTGTTGGAATAAGCGGATATTAATACACGTATGATTCTTTCCCCCACAGTATCGTACATAAAGCCAAATCCCGATCCACGGGAAGGATGGTAGCAATGAAGCATTTTACAGTCACGAATGAGAAGGAAGGGGTATGTTTGGAAGTTCCTCCATCATTTAAAGAGAGACAAACCATGTTAATTGCGGTCATGGAAGATATAGTTTCCAATAACGGCTTTGCGAGAGATCAAATACCTAAAAATGCTGAAACATCCAAATGTAATACGACTTATCGATATGGCGATCGAACGGCCGACAGGTGAGTCACGCTGATGATGTGAAAGGTGGAAGGGAAGGCATTGTATTAATGCTTTGAAAAGTCGGCAAAGAAGGGAACAGACGAGGAGCGATTATGATGGTAACGCCGTACATGCATCATGACCTTTCGGGGTTGTTGGAGAATCCAGACGTCACCTTGACGGAGCCACAAATAAAATGTTATATGTTGCAGCTGTTACAGGGGACGAAATATCTACATCAGGTAAAAGAAATCATGTTACCATCTATTGTCTAAATGTGTACTGACGGATTAGAGCAAAATATTACATCGTGATATCAAAGGTCCGTGACGATACGCGTCGACGGGATGATCTATGACTGACTTTTACAGCTGCGAATTTACTTATCAACAACAAAGGCATACTACAGATTGCGGATTTTGGACTGGCAAGACGTTATGATGAACCCCCTCCGACACCTGGGTCTGGAGGTGGAGTAGCACGGCGACAGTACACGGGAAACGTGGTGACACGATGGTACCGTGCGCCTGAGTTATGTTTGGGTGAAAGAAATTATACACCTAGTGTGGATATATGGGGTGTTGGGTATGTTTTTGGACACACGCCCAGAAAGACAAAAGTTGATCTTTTTTTAGTTGTGTTTTCGCGGAGATGTACAAAGGCAAACCGATATTACCGGGGAATTCCGACTTGAATCAGATACAACTTATCTTTCAACTTTGTGGATCGCCTAATGATCGGAACATGCCAAATTGGGAGAGTTTACCAGAATACAATAGCGTGGTCAAGAGTTTTGGTCGATATCCTAGGACCTTGGAGGGACAATATTCAGCGTAAGTTGAATCGGTTGTGAAAGGGGGACACTTTTACTGATGACCAAATAGAATGGGAAGTGCTGGTGTTTCTATGCTAGCTGAACTCCTCCGCCTCGATCCTCGAACACGAATCAATGCCATGGATGCCCTTGAACACGAGTTTTTCCGTGCTGACCCACTGCCTGCCAATCCTGCCGACCTCCCACGCTTCGAAGACAGTCACGAACTCGACCGCCGGAAGCAAAGGGGGCAGAAACCACCTGCGCCTGCTGGCGGCACTGTTGGCGTTGGTACCAATCCCAATGGAGACTGGGGTGCTCGAGCTGGGGAACTGCCACCATATGTCAACGGTGGTTCTAGACGACAACCTTCACAAGCCCCACCAAATCATCGTGCTCCATGGGCAAAAGATGGTGGGCGACCGCTTCCGCCACCTCCGCCAACTTCACAAGCGCCGATAGAGCTTAGTACAATACCGCCTCCGCCTAGAGGGCTACCCCGAAACCACCCGTTGATACATATATCCCGTCCTATAGTAAGGCGCCTAGACAACCGCCTCCAATACGGGACGACGGTCATAGGGGACGTGATCGTGACCGTGACCGGGGAGATCGTGACAGGTATCGGGAGCGAGATCCGTATATTGAACGACCTCCGCCTAGAGAGCGGGATCATGATAGACGCGACCGGGAGAGAGATAATAAAGAGCGAGAGAGGAGAGAGTGGCGGAGATAGGGTCCCCGCCAACATAGACCTCGTCGTTTCACACCTCATCCTCCTAGACGAGATGATACATATATTCCTTAATTTTGGACCCCCTGCCCCAAAAAAACACTCATATAGTGTGGTGGTTGGTAAAATTGAAGATTATGTATCCTAGAAGTATCCACACAGTGGTGCAGAGCTACCAGTGGGCTCCTTCGGGCTAGCCAACTATAAATCCTTATCAGCAATCATATCAGGATCCTCACCATAATTACCTTGTCATGTTCTCCTCTTCTTGGTTGTAGCTGATCACGCTTGAGCGCCGTCCAATGTACTGCCTACAAGCACCCTCTTACAAGTTATCACATTTCTCCCTTCTTTAATACGACTAAGCCCATATAATACTTATCTTCCATCCTCTTTCTTTTCCTTCTTGCATAAACGTACTTTCTTCTTATCGAGTTGTATTGGGTTTCTAGGATTGATGTTTTGTCCTCCTCTTTTAGGCGCATCGACTGTTTTTTCCTTTCTTCTCCTTTCTCTATATCACTCTGTCGTGTAATCTTCTGATCCTACAAGTTACTTCTCCTCTTTATATCCTTTATTTTTTGCGAGCACTAGGGAATTTCTTTCTTGCTTTTTCTTCTTCTTTCTAAGCAGTAATTCATCAATTTTGAAATGGGGGCTGTTTTTGAGCAAACGATAAATATTATTATTATTGTGTTTAAATTTTTATGTTTGTTAGGTTGAGTTTCAAAAGGGGGAAAGAAGGAAGAGTCGTGAAGAAATTTGTATCGAATACTAATAATTTCAATTATGTGATCTGGATCTAAGCTTGAGTAGACTGTATCTAAATTTTCTCGAGTATTAGAGTAAGATTTCTATTGTTTTCTAGATATACATATATATATATATATATATTGGTAATGAATTCTTCTTGAAGACTTTCACTTTAGCTTTGTTACAAAATTTCATAATGAAATGCGGGTAGCAATAGGAGAGTCGTAGGAAGGAAACGATCTACGCCCCTTTCTTCATTTTTGGATTGCTATGCTCTTTTCCTAGGATATTTCTCTCATACGAGCCACTTTACCAATTAAGCTTAAATTACTAAGCCAATCATCATTACTCTTTGACTACTTGATATACATATATGAACCTTTTTTGGGGTTCGTGCCTCGGACAGTGTAACCTTTGAGATGCTATTGCACTTTTTATGTGACTAACAGATTTAAAGTTACCATGAGCACAAAACAGCAAGGAGATTGATATTTTGGACAAAGCTTTTCTTCTTTTTGTTCTTCTTTTGGATCATACTACCAAGTTTGATTATGTGCTCAAAATGCATCTGCACGCAACCCTTTATTGCGTTCTTTCCAATATATTCGCTTGTATTTGCTCATATGGAGCAACTCTAAATTTTAAGTATGTAAACACAACAATCAAACCAATAGTTCTTGAAACCACAAGAGAGGACAGCCTTATGTTCAGATGTATATAGTGTTTTATATTAGTACCACCATCGTCAGTGTTGGGAAGTAGGAGAATTCTTGTGACTTGAGCAAGAGTAACTAAACACACGTATCTATGAACGTGCATATAGAATCTAACAGATAGTTTGTATGGAATGAAGACCTACCACCCTTTCGACAAGCAATGAAACTGGGTAACCTCTTCACTTTAAATAGGTCGTTTGAGTCCATTAGATCATTTTATAGCTTGTTTGATCAAGCAAGCATAACAATCCCTATCGTCCTGATATAGGTTTGAAATCTGCTCATGTTGACAATGTGCTAGAATTGACGCAAAAGGAGCAAGCTGGGAACGTCTGAATAGGAAGAGAATTCCCATAGACCAGGGAATATAAAATGAATCCAAAGTTCTCCTTCTTTTTCTCCCCCCTACCAAGCAACACATCCCTTTGATCATTCTACTTCGAGGATAGTAATCCTTTTTTCTCTCTCTCCTTCCTCTCCAAGCTTTCAAGTTGTTGCTTATAAAACCCAAAGTTCAATTTATTACATCTTATGCTTTACTCTTGAAAGTGCCTTCAATTATAAGTTGATCTTTGATATTTCAAAAGAGAGCATATTATAATTATAGTACTTTATAACTCCCTTCCAATTTTGTCAAAATGCCTTTTGTTTCACCAGAATTAGCCGCCGAGTTGAATCGTAATGCCAATGGCAGATTGAAGAATTGGCAGTGCAACGATGGTAAAAGACCGATTCCTAAAACCGGACGGGTTCGTGGACTCCCTCTCAAAGACGAGGGGACATATAGCACAGTCTGGACGCCAGCGATGATCTATCCCCATGATCCACTTTTGCGACATCAGGTTATAGAGTCTATGGTAAGCTCCCCTCCCGACACGGTAAAAAAGAAATACAGTACAGCTCCACTAATGTCTCTTGAAATGCAGCCAATTCTACAAAGCCCATCACAAGCTGAACGTTTCGCACTGAATGGAGTCAAATATGTATATGTAAGCAGAAATTCCCAAAATTCGTCAATTTTTTCCACCTAAACGTATGTTGTTGTTTACTAACCTCTAATTGAATATGTAGAGTCCAGATGAGCATGCCGATCCCAAAATGCCTAAAGTCCTTGGACCTGGAGGGTACAGTCGAGAATATGTCAAAGTCCAACGCGACAGCAAAACCCTCGCCGCTACAAAGGAGCTTGTCAACAACATTGAAGCCTACGAGACCTCAACTTTTCCAAGAAAAAAGAAGATTGCCTCCATGGCCATCCTCGAAGCTGCCAACAGCCCCATCGTTCGAAAAGACTACCCAATCAACGAAGCATTGTTCAACCCTCACGCCAAACTTGGACCTCCTCGTCTTTCCATGCTCAACGATAAAGACAAACCACGATCCAATGTCAAAGTACGACCACAACAGCCTATCAACAGACCTGGACATGAGCTCGAGCGTCCCTATGTCGCACTTCGAAGAACCCATCCATTATCCGTCCCACCCAAAAACCGATCATTGCGAAGCCAAAAATTGGACGCCGACTTTTTGAAGCAATATGCCGACGCAGATGAAGCCGGCAACGGCGATAAAAGTTTAAGCAAAGTATTGATGGAAAAGCTGAGTAGAGAAGTGGTTATCGATCCACACGTTCGAATGCTCGAAAAGGAAATCTTGCAGCAAGAACCACACGAGATTATTGGTAGTCGAGGTCTATACCTTGCTCATATGGAGAATAAGCGGAGAACGGAAAAGATTAACAACGATCCTCCGTATAAAAAGAAGAATTATAATAATCCTCCTTATAATGAACCGTGGAAGGAGAGGACCAAGAGTTGCTGGAAGAATCATCCGATATATAAGACTTGGAGTATGTTTAAGAAGGCGATTGTCGACGACTTTTTCTTCACTAGAGTGTGCTGTAGGTTTATGCATAAGGTCGATACCGAGGATCGTTCGGAGGAATTGCTATAGTCTTGGTAGAAATCCCTTGTTGTTTTGGTGCTTACTTGGCCGTTCTCCAAGACTTGCGTTTTTCTGTATTGCAGTTGAAGGAAAAGGGTTTTGTTTTGTACTTGTTATGCTCAGCTCTGATACAAAATTATTTGTCTTCTTTTCAGTTGGAGTCTGATGTTTGCCTTCTCGTAATTTTCCATTTCCAACCTTACTTTGTTGTTTCGTCCATTTGATTATTCACAGATTCAGATATGCAGATCTGTCTGTCTTTAAGTTTTGTTTCGTTTTTTCTTTGCTTGACTTCTCGTTGGAAGGAAGATCTTCTCTTTTTGTTGGTTCGACATTTGGAAGGTTTTATTGGTTGTAAAATTGGTTGTTTGACGAGGATATGTTTGGTTAGACGAACCTGATGTTGGCGTGACATTTGGCCAAGCCATCCTCACAATATCCAACCAATTTTATATTTTGGTCTTTATTTCTCTTGCTTTTGTTTTTGGCAATAAACATTCATTGGCTTTCGATCCTGGATTGGTACACGTAAATTATGCTTGTTATCGGTCCAATGTTTGAAATGTTGGGATTACTCTCTAGAGTGTCTAGACATCTCTTAGTGACTCTGAAGATTAGTGATATATGCTAAGGGCATTGTGCGCCCGTCCAAGTAAAACCTTACCTGCATGATGTACACTGAGCAACTCATTAGACGTTTTTTAAACATGCACATTAGATTGGTATGCACATAGGTACGATCGAAGACCAAGCACTTTATGGTAGTTAGTGTAGTATTATGCTATGACCCAAAGTGCGAAAGTTTAAACGGTGATTTGAGATGAAATTACAACTCCCAAAACTTATAAAAAGTTTGAAGCAGTGAAACATACAATTTGAATCGAACATTATCCAAATAATATGTGCATACTGACATTTCGACCGTCATCTGAGTACAAACCAGAGTGCGCATGTGCGATCAACCATTAAATCTGTGCTATAATTGCTTGGTAGATCGAACAGAACAAAAACTGGTGTTTTGCTTGGATAGATAACTCTCCATGTACGTATCACGGTTCGACCTGTGATTCACACAAGACCCACTTGATCTAGCTCCAGACGTTGACCGGACAGAAACTGCTTTATCCTTGCATACACATATGCGGCTTGCTTATGCATTATATCAGTAGATTAGAAAGCGTAAGTAGAAGCCACTGTTCAATTTTGATGCGGAAATCTGCCATCAGGTTCTCACGGTAGGCTCCACTACTAAGACAACCACCAAAGAACATACAATCAACTATAATAAAAATGATTAGTTAATGATAAATTCATCATCAATATGCCCTAGAACAAGATACGCACCAAAGCTGACATGATAAATAAGAGCAAAATAGAACCACGACTGGCAGGAAATTTGCCTTTCAACAACCATGATTGACTTTCGTAGTAGCGGTTCATTCCTATCAGAAGGACAATAATGCTGACTGCGAGGAATGTGGCCCCAAGTGGTTTACCCACATGCCGCAGTTTCAAGTATTCTAGGATAGAGATTAGTACATATGACTACATCAAATACGGATCTCAGAGTAGGTCTTACTACTATCATGGTCTGGAGCCGAAGGAGTTGATATTGTAGAGTTGAGTCTGAAAAGTTGGGTGATAGCGACACCTATAGATGCAAAAGCCAGAGAGGTTCGAAGCCAGGCAAGGAATGTTCTTTCTGTCAGAAAGGAACCATTTCAATTAGCGTTTGCTCGTACATAAATTTAAACCCATGGTTGGCGTGAAAGAGAAGACCCTACCAACCTAAGGCCAAATGATCTCTTGCTACAGAAGCCTTGTTCTCAAGCTCAAGAGCGCCAAATTTCTTCAAAACTTTGGAAGAGAATATCGACTTCTTCTCTGGTGATGGACTGACATCTCTTGCCTCGTTCCTGCTGCTTGAGGAATTTGGGATTTGAAGGGGCTGAGACGGGTCTGCAGTTGAGTGATCACTCTCCTTGTGATCTGAGGAATTGTTTTGATGAGATCTTCCAGATGCAGGATCAAGCCCTGAAGTGACTGCTCGACGAGACATGCCGATAATGCTGCTGCTGCTGCTGCTGGTGTTGTTCGTTGTGAAAGCAGAGCGGACTGACTGACTGGTTGATCGGTATCGGAGCCGGAATCGGGTATGGCTTCTCTATTTCATGCGGATGGAATTAAGAAATGTTCAAGGAAGGAAGCAACTGTCTTTGCATCTGCATCTGTCTGTGTTGAGACAAGTCAGTTTCTATTCGGCAGGGTTCATTCGTTCATCCAGAATTTAGAATTCAAATTCCTGTGTGTGGGATGTGGCATTTGAGGAAGATCAAGATGCGGGGTCTAGCTCGTCTGCATGGTAGGCTGCCCGGGGAATGAAGCAAGCAAACAAACAAACAAGCACGGATAGAGAACCCGGGAAGAGTATACTGCTACTAGGTAAGAAACTAGCACTGCATGATGGATGGGTGTCCCGGCAAGCCCTTTCTTTCGCTCCCTCCCTTTGCCAAGCCGTGGAGAAGCAAGCTCAATCAATATAAGGCATGAGAATACACGAACCAACACGTTTATTATCATCATTACTATTCCATCTGTTTGATCCATCCTCCTGATTGTACTCAATTCATGATGGTCATAAACCTGTCTCGACATCTGAATATTGGATAGCGCTTTAGCTTGTCAGGTTCATGATTTGGTATTGTTCAGATCTTGAATTTATGCCGCGTATGTGCATCACGACAAGTTTGAGAACATTGTGGATCATTGAGCTTCTAGACCAGCAAATTACAGCTAGCTACAGGGAATAAGTTGCTATAAATCATGTCGCACATCATTCATCATAATCTGACTTGCACATATATCCAAGATGCGCTATCGTCATTTACCCACTAGCAAGCATCGAGCACTTGACCAATGCTTACAGACAAAACACAAAAAGAGGAGACAACGCTAGTCCGAAGATCAATTAATCCCAATGTCGAGGTCTCATAGCTTCATCATCATGATGGCACAAGAATGTAACAGCTCCACGGGCAAACGGCTTGTTCTCTGCATTGCCGGCCTTGAACCGAGCAGAAGTGGAGAAGCTCAATTCTATAACGTAAATTCTAGACACGAACAGCATGTGCATTGTAATATATAAAGACGCTGAACTGTCCTGGAGATGTTGGTAGAACGCTGGCCAAATAACTCGAACATCATCTGTCTCTAAATCATAGCAATTTGTAAGTTGTTGTCTGATCACATTTGTGTTTGCACAAAATCCGTCTCATTTACGTCTATTGTTCGAGTTGAACAGAAAGTAACCAGTTGAATGTTCGCCTTTTTCTGTATCAGTGCCGTGCATTGCATGACGGACAAAAGCTAATAGTAATTTAAGCAGATCTTACTTCGTCTCGCCGAATCAACCGTAGAGTTCCCCTAGTTGCTGTTATTGTTTGTTGTTGTTTTTGTGCATATCACCATTGATAGGAGTTGTTGCTTATCAATCCATCCTATCCATTTCCCCGCATAATACAACTCCCAGCCTCGAAAGCCAAAGTCAGGCAAGCAAATTATTTGTTTGTCCGCACTCGGCCTTATGCGCATTTCTCATATAGACAAACAAGTCCACTAACTGACCCGCCCTGCAGAGAGTCAATCGAAAACCCCCCTTCCACAGCTTCAACTCGATTTCAATTCCCTTCTACTCTTTTATCTACATATTGTTCAATTGAATCTATTCAAAAATGGTACTATCATTCTCCTCTCTTCGTTCTCCGGCGGCTGCATTGGCGAGACGAGCTCGTTTTCCTCTTTACTCTCAAACATATACCTCTTCATTTCGCTCCTTGCAAACACCATTGGTGTATAAACCGCGATACTTTTCAGCAACTCACAATCCACAGGTCAAAGTACTTCTAGTTTTGTATAAGGTATGCTCTCCAGATGATCTCTATGTCGGTAGAAATATGTATACTGACAATTGAATTAGGGTGGTCAACATGCCAAGGATGTGCCAGAACTCCTAGGAACAACCGAAAACGAGTTGGGAATCCGAAAATGGCTCGAGGATCAAGGACACACTTTGGTACGACCAACAATCCCATAGATTACAGTCAAAAATAGATTTTTAACAAAGATCAATAGGTCACTACAGATGACAAAGAAGGCGAGAACTCTACATTCGACAAGGAATTGGTCGACGCTGAAATCATCATTACAACTCCGTAAGATTTGTCGTCTTCCTTGTACAACTTTACATTTCGACTCACCAACTGTGTAGATTCCACCCAGGTTACCTCACCAAAGAAAGATTAGCAAAGGCCAAGAAATTGAAGATTGCCATCACAGCAGGAATTGGTAATATCATCTCTTCTTACTATTAGTCAACTTTCTGTTCAACTCAACTAACTCTATTCTTTAGGATCTGACCATGTCGATCTCGATGCTGCGTTAGTCAATAAAATCACTTTGTCTGGTATTTCTTCGAGTTAACAATTTTATTTAGCAACAAGACAAACGGAGGCATCACTGTTGCCGAAGTCACAGGATCCAATGTCGTCTCTGTAGCAGAACGTAAGTTTTGTAGGATTCGATACAAAGCTTACCTCTGTGCTGACTTCTACCTATCAAGATGTCGTAATGACAATCCTCGTTCTCGTCCGTAACTTTGTTCCAGCTCACGAACAGGTTGCAAAAGGTGGCTGGGATGTTGCAGCTGGTAAGTGGTCTTATCAAGGGACAGTCTATGTGTTCAGGTACATATACTCACATATACATAGTGGCCAAGGATGAGTACGATTTGGAGGGCAAAGTCGTTGGTACCGTCGCTGTCGGTCGTATCGGTGAACGAGTTCTACGTAGATTGAAGGCATTTGACTGCAAAGAACTATTGTACTATGATTACCAGGTACTGTTCATCTATTTTACCATGCACTTCATGAGGGGTAATGTGCTAACATGACATTTAGCCACTTAAACCAGAGATTGAGAAGGAAATCGGAGCCCGAAGATGCGACACACTCGAAGAGATGTTGGAGCAATGCGATGTTGTCACCATCAATTGCCCTCTACACGAAAAAACAAAGGGTCTTTTCAACAAGCAGCTCATCTCAAAGATGAAGAAGGGCAGTTGGCTAGTGAACACCGCCAGAGGTATGTCATCCGAATTATGATTCAATACACTGAGTAGCCACTAACCATATATTCAGGTGCTATTGTTGTGAAGGAGGATGTTGCCGAAGCTATCAAGTCTGGTCATTTGCGAGGATATGGTGGAGATGTTTGGGTACGTGTTTAAATATGTTTCCGTTGATTGGATGATGCTAAACTATTACGACAGTTCCCACAACCAGCCGAACCAGATCATCCACTACGTACAGCACTAAACCCATTCGGTGGTGGTAACGCTATGGTAGGGCAGCTCCATTTCCAACGACCAATTCATTTGAAAAACTGACATGAAACCTACAGGTACCACACATGTCCGGTACATCAATTGATGCACAAAAACGATATGCCGATGGCACAAAGAAGATCTTGGACAGCTACTTGAGTGGTCGCCACGATTATAACCCAGTAGATCTAATCGTTATTAATGGAGACTATGCCACAAAGGCTTACGGAGAGCGGGCCAAGTCACAAAACACTCAAGGAGCAGAGAAGCTTGGACAAGGCAACTTGGCAAGAACTTAGATTTACCAATTTCATATGCTTTGTGCATCACAATGATGTGTTTGAATTTAGCAATCATCCTTCATGTAAAGCGTCCTGTTTTGTGCCTACAAAGCACAGACTAACAATCGAAATAAATAAATTAAACTTATGATAAAACCAAAAAAGTCATTGATAAACTCAACCAATATTGTGTCAAAGTGAAAATGCCGTCTTGGGGAGGTGTATGAGACAAATAATGATAGAAGAGACAAATCATCAAGTTTTCGGAGGTTCGGACAACTCGTGTATGGAAACCCAA
>Ga0160427_10001703_pt1 | contig 13411 bp, 8 predicted proteins | sample SolpanmetagenomL_FD_108194 | JGI IMG/M metagenome (GOLD analysis project Ga0160427, IMG submission 108194) | Solar panel surface microbial communities from Lawrence Berkeley National Laboratory, California, USA - L | ecosystem: Engineered > Built environment > Solar panel > Unclassified ...
ACATGGACAGAGGTCCACAACGAACCCAACAACAGATTGCAGCAGATGGACAAGCTGTCAGCCTGCCAGAACATATGCCAGACGACCCACATTACGACGCTGATATCAACGGAGAGATTACGAGAATGCAAGCATGCTACTCTCTTAAATCCAACGAAACACACCTTCAAGCAACAAACCGCCAGCTAAACCTAGCATGCAAAAATCCTATACCACCAAACGGTCCTGAAATTCGTCCTGGCGAGGAGATGACCCCATACATTACAAGCATGACATCCGCACCTATTCCTATGGCCGTCGTTTCCCGTCCTCCATACGGCCCTCCCAACATGCATAACGTCTACGTTCCACAAAACGAGGCATGGCTTTCTCTTATCCGATATGCCACAAGGTCCATCTTCATCCAAACACCCGATTTGAACGCCTCACCCCTCCTCCCCGCTCTCGCAGCTGCCATTGACCGCGGTGTTCACGTTACATATTATGTATGTTTCGGCTACAACGACGCTGGCGAGATCATCCCTTCTCAGGGTGGTACCAACGACCAATTCGCTCAATCTCTTGTCTCCTCGCTCTCACCAACTCAACGGTCGCAGAATCTGTTGACTATTTGTTATTATGTTGGTAAAGACCAATCGCACCCGATCCATCAATCATTCAAACAACGATCTTGTCATATAAAACTATTGATTGCAGACGACCATGTCGGTATTCAAGGTAGTGGGAATCAAGATACACAGAGTTGGTTCCACAGTCAGGAGATCAATGTCATGATTGATAGTGAGGAAGTTTGTAGAAAGTGGAGAGAGGGAATTGAGAGGAACCAGAATACAGCGAGATTTGGTGTTGCGGCTGAGGATGGGATTTGGAGGGATCGTGATGGAAACCCAGGAGAAGGGTATATGGGTAATCCGGGCAAGGTACAAGGATTGTTCAAAGGGGTTGGTGGAATGATGAAGAAGATGAAGGATAAAGGCGGATTCTAATATGCTTCGAAGATGTCATAAGAACAAGATTATACCAAAATATAGTTAGTGTTTTTGTGGAAGGTTATTCTTGTTTAGTGCTTTTACGGCCCATTACACGCATTTATACGGAAGCGTGGTAGCAAAGGATATTCTTGATTTTTGTTTTTCTATAGTTTCGTTTTAGCATGTTTGTTCAAGTTCAAATTGTATTAATTCTTATTAAATAACATTTCAGTGCATTCAATCAACTGAAAAGCTCTCAATGGTCTTTGACAACTGTTGTACTCAACTATGAATGGTTGGTGTGTCGTAAGTCTCCGACATATGATGATTTCACATCAATACACTATTCTTGTTGTGTCGCATTAAACCTTGCAATGCTTCTCGGAACACCAATATTTGCTCTCCACTTCCCGAAACTTCAAAAATCCATTTCACGGCTTTATGTTCCAGCCCAACTCTTTCATCCTAACTCGATACATTAGAACCGCAGTCCACTATTACGCTCCCTGACGCGCGTCGCAACTGACGACCAACACTTGACAAGAAGGGATACCTTGTTGATTGACAAGAATTTTGATCTCAAAACATGTATACGATTGCTTCTTTTCGGAAACACTCTGTAGTTAGGATGGAGAAGTCTGGATCTAGCTTCGATGCGGTTGAGGGACCGCTGGAAAATTTGGAAACACCTTGATTCATCTTACGCATGTCGATGCACAACAGCTATTGCGAAAACCGATATCCATGACGCGGCCGCGAGGAATCTTTACACATCCAATTGACCAATTGTAAAAATGCAATATCAATCAGGAACAGAAACGGCACCTTATGGTCCCACGATATGTATGCACCTCAGATGAAAAAAGTCTTTGAATGCTGCGGTCAGCAAATAATATGCGATATGATTTTGCATTATAAAAACAAGCTGTCAGTACCTTGACTGTTTGCACCAAAGAACAATGCACTGCAGACCCATCAATACAATGGCCTATTCAAATAAACTCGCGCTGTTCTTCTTAGCTTTGAGAGCCTCATCAACATATGCTGCTACTTCAGGAGTACCAGCTATGCCCTCAGGCACAGTTAGTGGAGGTAATAGCTCGCAGCCAACAGGATCAGCGATGAGTGCAGCACCAAGTGGAGGAACGAGTGGAGGAATGGGTGGTTCAGGAGGTTCAGGATCTACATCAGCTATCTATCTTGTTAGCGCTTTTACGGTCGACAATCAAACCTCATCCAATTCATCGTCCGTGGTGACTTCCACGACTGCCGACCAAAATGCTGTGCTAGTGACAGGAGGAGGAAATCTTACCTTGACAGAGTTTACGATATCAAAGGCTAGTGGTGACACAACTTCAGCAGACAATTCCAACTTCTACGGTTTGAATGCTGCAGTTTGCGCACAGAACGCTAGTACATTGTACATTTCCGATTCCTTAGTCTCTAGCGACGCTCTAGGCTCGAATGGCATTTACTCGACTGGATCTGGATCAGTAATTTATGTAAATAATGTCAATATATCTACCACTTCAGATAGCAGCCGCGGACTTGATAGTACACAAGACGGAACAATCATTGCGAATAATGTCCGAATCTCGACGAAGGGTGCTCATTGTGGTGGTTTAGCAAACGATAGAGGAGGTGGCATAATACTGGTTTCTGATGCGTATATCGAGACAACTGGTCAAGGCAGTCCTGGTATCTATTGTACAGGGAATATCACGGGTTCCAATATTTACTCGACCTCATCAAATTCGCAAGCTATTGTGGTCGAAGGTTACAATAATGTTACCATCACGGACTCGTACCTTACCGGCCACAATCAAGCCGCAATCATGCTGTATCAAAGTACATCCGGTGATGCCAACAATGGAGATGCCATCTTCACTATGACACGCGGGTCACTTGTTATCGATACTTCAACGTCTTCGAGTACCATCACAAACAGTACCAGCTCATCCAACGGCACGTCAACCGCTTCAGGTCCTACCAGTTCTGCCTCTGGCGCAATCATCTACGTCACAAACCAAAACGCCTACGTCAATCTATATGATAACGCCACTCTTTCTAGCACTTCCAACATTCTCGCCAAATGTTCCGCCGACAGCTGGGGTGTTACCAACTCGAATGGTGGTATACTTACTCTTCTCGCCAACTCGATTTCTACGCTTACCGGCTCCATCCTTGCCGACTCCATCTCTTCCGTTTCAGTATCCCTTGTCAACTCGACATCTTACTCTGGGTTTGTACCTTCAACCACCGGAAAAATTGGCTTAGCCATCGATGCTTCCAGTGCATGGACACTTACTGGCAACGCTTTCTTATACAACTTTACAAATCTTGATACTAGTATGACTAATATAAAGGATAATGGATTCTACATATATTATAATACTTCCTCCGATGCGAATAGTTGGCTGGCTGGAAAGTCGTATAGTTTGACCAACGGAGGTATGGTGAAGCCGTGGACAAGTGCGGAGACCAGCAATACGACGTACGTTACAAGTAGTAAAACAAATAGCACGGGAGCTGGAACTATAACAAGCACAGGAATGGCTACGAGCATAACCACTGCCACCTCGGCTGGTGTTGATAATGTCATGTCTACATCTTTAGTCTCTTTGATGGCGGCTATTGTGAGTTTGGCAATATCTGGTATATAAGGGATTTCTTCTCTTTATGTAGTTTGTAAAAGATATGTTAGATATTTCTTTTACTTGTTTGTTTACATCACCATAATATCAAATATTTTTAACTTGGGATATATTCACACGAGACTGGTTTTTATGTGCGGCGCATATCCATGTCAGTTTAAGTCCAATGACGGAAAAATTTTATTTCCTCAGTGATATTCGAACAAGCATTAGAGGTATATCTAGAATAGCATGTTCATAGAGGAATCCGGAATTGTGAAAAATTGAAGAATTTTTCCGGTATGGAGATTCAGCACTGAGTTCCTTGCTTGGGTTTTTGACAAACTTTTCCTTTTGAAGTCATTGCTCCAAGTCACAGACGGTTTTCTGCAATAGAAAGAAGGTTCAATTTTTTTCCAGTCTTCAATCAATAATCGAAGTAATCCTTGTTCAGAAAAAAATGTTCTTGCGATTGGAATGTGAACCATGTGGCACTTATGTACCTAGTCTTGATCGTGTTGCATTGTATTTTAAAGTATGTATATGACTTGTGTGCACATAATTACATAGCTATCCATAGAGACAATTGCAACAATGCGTTTCTTGCACTTTAAAACCTATTGTTCAGCACTTCACCGCTCCGGCTTTATATAATTTTATTGGACTCATCAGAAATTAAATTGGTTGGCCTTGCTCTTCTTACATAAACCGTATAATTCAGACACAGAGCTTTGCTTCACGCACGACTGGCATGCATAGGTGATTGTTGTGTTTTGTCAACACGATCCTAGGCCTCCCCAAAACAAAATTGAAACTCGATAGATCTAGATTGCTCTAGCCGCACAAATCGTTCGATCCGCAACTAAATTGACCAACGACAGCGGCAGCGACAACTAAACATAAACAGATTCTACAAACAGTTCGTAGCAACTGCGTAAAGTTTATGGCACATCAAATACAGGATCACTAGTTGGTATAGTGTTTAAATAGCACATTATCAAGGTATAGTTTTGTAAACTTTTCGTTTTCGCACATTTGTCGTTCCATCATAATTATCAGATCTATAGAAGCGCGAATCACAGGCACTTTAGACGATTGAATCTGTGTTCTCTTTCATAACTGACTGTTATTATGAGTTACAGAAAAGCAGAATTGGAATAAAACTGCTGGTCAAACACTCTTTTGGCCCGGCAATACATCCAATCCTAATTGTTTTATTGCACGATCGTGACTACCTTATCGCAAACACACACGAAATAGTACTATTTCAGCATCAAAAAGGTCACTTTGAACATGCGCTCTCATCACCCACTCATATTTGTCCTTTACATTTGGTCAATTCTAGCAGCCCATCTTGTTACAGCCGTCAAACAACAAAAGCCATGGCAACAATGTGGTGGGCAAAGCTGGAAAGGTAATACAGAATGTGTGAAAGACTATTCTTGTCAGGTCATAAACCAATGGTTCTCGCGATGTGAGTTTGATCACAAAAAATCGCATCTTCGTTTGGACATGGGCTGATTCAACTTTGGTGTGCATTGCCAGGTCAACCAAATGAATCAAAGTCCGTTGATTCGAGCGGGCAAACTACCCCATTACATGCAGTCAAAGATGACGGACCAGCTACTGGGTTTGTCACCACAAACGGGACATCATTTTGTTTAAATGGAAAGAGTTTTTATTTTGCGGGTAGTAATGCATACTATATCGCGCGTAAGTAGTCATTTTCAAGCGTGGTAGCAGTCACATGGATTATACGCGTAGTGTGCCATGTCAATTCTACTTTGAATTTTCCTGTGGAATAGAAACTGATGGATTGAATGTGGGCAGAGTATGGATTGGATCAAGGTGATGATAATGTCGATGTTGATACAGCGATGGATGCAGTAAAAGCGAGCGGGCTGAAGGTGATGAGAATCTTTGGTTTCGCGGATTACAATGGTATATTTTGTGTCGTCCATACCGCTCGCTTTATATCATTGAATATGAAGATCGAACTTTAATCGCTGCGAATTGTGTCGAATAAAAAGGTTTGGAGACTGATCGATATCTGAAAAAGGTCCTCAGCCTCACTGGACGACTGTTTTCCAACAATTTAATGGATCGAATGTGAAGATCTTGGATAAGGAAGATCAAGGATTACCAAGACTGGATTATATCGTAAGTTCGTTTCTTATCTTATTAAACTTTGATTTCTCCCTTACCTAAGTGACTTACGAGACACATGACTTCCTCTACAACTTTTCTTTTACCAGCTTAAGCATCAGCATTAAAAAAGATACTTATAGCTAAGAAATTATCTAGGTTGAGGCTGCTCGCAAACGCAACATTCGTCTGATCATACCCTTCGTTAACAACTGGAGCGCCCCAGGTGGCATGGATTTGTACGTCAGAAATTTTGTCGGATCCTCAGGAAATCACGGCGACTTTTACACAAACCCAGCCATCAGAAGTCAGTACAAGAAGATTGTGAAGGCTATAGTCTCACGATACATTGGAAATCCAGCAATCATGGCTTGGGAGCTTGCCAATGAAGTTAGTATAATAAACACCTTTCTACAAATCCCAACAGTTATATCATACCACCTACCTTTTCATCCCTATCTTTATTACCGTGATTGGCTAAACATGTTTGTATTGGGAACGAAAATAGCCGCGCTGTTTTGATGTTCTCCAGGCAGGTTCTTGCACGCCTGCTACGATTCACACATGGATAAAGGAAATGTCATCCTATATCAAATCATTGGATTCCCAACACCTCGTCACTGTTGGAGATGAAGGCATGTTCAACAATCCAAATTCTACAGACAGTTTATACAATGGAAAAGGTGGAGGCGACAACAAAGCGTATACATCTGTAAGCACCATTGATTTTGGAACATTTCATCTGTATCCAGAAACTTGGCAGAAACGTAAGTCTTTTGACCAAAGAAGAGATACCTGCTCCACAAATTACCTCGACTTCTGCTTTTTGTTTTCGAGTTTCATCATTCAGCATGATAAAGGTCTTGTTAGAAGCGTGTGAAACTATTTAACAAAGATCTACAATTTTTGTATCGCTGACACAGATTGGGAATAAATTATTAGCACTATCTTTCGGACTCCAATGGATTCAAGACCACGCGGCGCTGTCAAAACAGCTCAATAAACCAGTAAGTTGCTATAACTAAACTAATCCAAAAATCATCCAGGAAATTTTCTCGCAAGCTGATCACGCAACCACCAAATACAGATTATCCTTGAGGAATATGGCGTGACTGATACCTCAGGCCAACGTGATATCTACTTGAATATCTGGCACGATACTGTCTTTAACAGCATACTTGCGGGAGATATGTTGTAAGTATACCCTTCCCCGCTGGATCTCCCTTATTTTTCCTTTTTTGTTCATCCCCTCATAACAACTCTCCTTCACATCCATCCACCTGCATATCACATCTTATCGCATCCAGTTTTATACCACCATATAACACAATCAAAGGCTAACAAGACTTCCTACCCTTTTACGTTTGGTCCTTTGATTCACAAAAAAACAGCTGGCAATTTGGCGTCACTGTCCCAAATTGGGGCAAGTCAAACAATGATCATTATTCAATCTATACAACAGACTACGACTTTAAGCCATTAGTTCAAGATTGGGCTGTGAGGATGGAGTCGAAGAATGGATGAAGAAGAGGTTAAGCATTAACTATAACATGAGTATCATAGGAGCTTGTGATTTTAGCTAGTAGTTTTCGAGATTTAAAATGGCACTTTTTTGTGAATCCTTCTTGTGTGACTGAGTTTGAGTCTTTTCGTCCAGTGATTTATTTTTGTTCACCTGTCTTCTTCTGCTGCTGCTGCTGATAGTTCAAATGGAAATAAAAATTGGTTTGTCACATATGTGTTTAGTATGAATAGCATATACATACCTAGGTAAGCTAGTAGGTGAGTTTGGATGTTATTTTATCATCCAACGACAAACTTTTATCATGAGGAGTTCATTTTTGCCATCTTTATTTGATGTATATATTCAATAAATTTAGAGTTGTTGCTCCCTATTCCTTGTTGGTGATAATATTTTGAGTTTTGCAAGTTCAAATTGGTTGGAGTATTTACGTGGTTTATGCATTTATCTGAGAAAATGATCATAAGTATATGATAAAAGTGTTTTGCATTTATATGGAGAAAAAGTTGGTCTTATGGATAAGCCATAAGACTAAGTAAAAAAAAGGATAAACAACATATGTTGTTGATACTCTTGTCTGCAAAGAAAAATATAAAACATAAAACAAAACAATGATAGGGTATCTAAAGAAAAAACAAAATGTATGTGTGACATATATATCATATCAAGGGGTATCTAGTAACAAAAACGATATGGTTTTCTGTTGAAGGAAATTCTTTCCCATTCGCATCAAGCGAAAGAGAAAAAGACTTGGCAACTCTAAGCCTTTGGTGCGAATCCGAATCTGGTGTTACCCAAATCAAAGACAGCCAAGACTGACTTGAGGAAGATGTCACCGTAAATGTATTGTTGCAAACCAGAAGCTCCTTGGAGACCACCGAAGCAGGTCACACCAGTCTCATCGACAGGAGCATAGTTGATCAAGCTTCCCGGAATGACAGCCTTGTTGGAACCAATGGAGACGGTCAAACTTGGCAAGTTGGCGGAACATGGGAAAGTGTATCCACCTTGAGTGTTGTCCAATTTGGCACCAGAGACCTTGGCGTAGTATTTCTGGGCAACAGTGTTGGACATGAGGAGCAAAGTGGTACCAGTGTCTGCGATGGCAGTGGCGGAACCATCGTTGATGAATGATCCGCTGCCAATCTTGTATTGTGGTGCTGGGAACTCCCAGAATCCGTTGGATGAGTCGACGTCAGTGTACTGGATGGAACCAGTGTACTTGGAAGAGTCAATGTATCCAAAGTCGTAAGAGCCAGCCTCGTTGTGTCGGAGATCAGCGGTGAAGAGTGGAGCTTCTAGAGATGACTCGGCGTTTTCAGAGAATGTCAATTGAGACTGTGGTTGAACAGTGTTGATTGAGCTGAAGGCAAGACCGAGGAGACCATCGGATGCGGTGTCAGAGACGAATGATGGAGCGACGGTTGAGGCGAGTTCAACAGCTTGGTTTTGGACGACAGTGCTTCCGACGGTGACAGTGTCAGTACCGACATCTCCTGAAGCTGAGGAACCATCTCCGTAGCTGATTTGCCATGTGGACCCAGATAGAGATTGGAATGTGCTTGATTGAGATGAATCGTAAACGTTGTGTCCAGATTGGCTGTTGCTGTCCAATTCAGTGGAGAAGACCCATCTACATGTTCTTGTTAGTATCATTACAATATCGTGAGTGAGAGATGCGTGTTCTTACAGATCAGCACTACCAGTGTCAAAATCCAAGTTCAAGGTTTGGCCACCAATGTTGACAGGGCAGATGTATTGAGTATCTTGTGAAGCTGGGGTGGCAGTGACACTACCATCTTGACGCTTCTTGATGTTGTTGTAGTCAAGAGCAGCTGGCAATTCCAAGTTGTACTTGAGCAATGCTTTTCTCAAAGCAGCTGGACCATTTGCCTTGAAGGCTGGGTTGACGTGAGCTGGAACGCTGGATCTCCCAGAAGTCGAAGCACCGCTCTTTGGTGTTGGAATAGCATAGCCTAAGCTAGAGGCAGCAAGAATCATAAGAGTTGAAGTAAGCATCTTGAATGTGGAGAATCTTTATTTGAAAGAAAGTATTGATGATTGTTGAAGAAGCTGTTTGAATTGTTGTCTGGAGAGCAGGATGAAGAATTAAACAGAATGGAGGATCGTGGTGTTATATACAATTTTTGTGTCGAGATAACTTCAGCGCAGAAAGGAGATCATCAAACAAATCTCGTAGATGCACCTCTCAACCCGTTTCGATGTGTAATGCACCACGGTTGATTGCCTTCGTGATATTGTGTGATAGGGGAGTAAAATGGCAGTGCATCATGTGTGAGCAATGACGATCCCATGTCCTTGACTTCAAAAAATACTTGGGAGATAGGGCGGGTGGCTTGTAATGCTTATTTGGTGTTAGTAGTCAACCCTTGCTTTGTCGTGCATAAATGAATTGTGGAGCATCAATATCGAGAGATACAGAGACTCGCTAGCCTTGTTACAAACTCTGAAGAAGAAACGTTATATTCTGCCTCTTTGCTATCGATTATACGAAGGAGATGGATCCCTACAATCTTTGTTATCGACATAGATTAATGTCATTGCAGGTTCCGATATCCGGTATCGCTGCCCTTGAATGGTTCGCAGTCATCTTCGACAACACTGTGTTGTACATCTAACCCGGACGATCACAACTGGCTGCCTAAAGTGTTCAAGGTGCCATTCATGGTACTGCAATACAGAATGGATAATCCCTATGTGTGAAGGCTGAGGAAGAACATTGATGCCGTGGACATACTGCCGGGCGCAAAGAGGGTTATTTGCTATGTATTCATTACTGGAGTTGTTATTGTTTTTCCCATCGCGCGAAGTGAAATTGTTGTCCAAAAAAGACTTTCTCGTTAACGCCCGCTGATCTCACCCCATATGCAGTTTCGTGTACAGATGTCTCAGGGGCTTCTCCAATATCCTTGCAATTGTCGAGCTGCCTGTCAGGACAGAGGCCTTCTCTAGACCAATAGACCCAGTTTTCAACCTTTGCAAGATTCCGGAATACGTAATAGGAGATGCACACGACGAGAAGATAGCTTCTGTTCTTTCTGCTACAAGATGTGTACTGAGCCGTACAGTATGCTGGTAGCGATATTGACAGGAGCGGTAGTGAATAGTATTTCTGCTACTTTGATGGTTTGATTGGACGGAGACGTATCGCGACACATCGGCTGCAAGCCTCGGTCGACAGTCTCTTTGGCGAATGAATGCGATACACTTGGCCACCTTGTGAAGAATCATCGATATCATCGACAACAGAAGATGAACTAACGATGCACTACCAGTGCTTAAACTGTTACCCTGACATATTCCTTGTTTCCTTCGAATTCTCGAGCTCGTCATTATCAAAGTGGAAGAGCGCAGAAGCCAGCGGCGAAGCATTATTGTCTAGTCCTTTAAAGGCAGCTGGCAAGGAGGCATCTAAACTAATAAGCTTTTCCCAAGCTCTGTGCATCCCCGGGTTTCAACAGCTTGGCGATTTCGGGAAGGCAGGAACACGAATATCGGCACCTTTTTTAGTTTTGCGTGCTAGTGTATAGTACTTGAGTGCATGATCTCACTCGCAGTCAATATAACGTTGATCATCTTCTGTTCTTCTGCCACGCGGTGGACTACAGAGTATATTTGATAGACGAAATACCATGACCAACATCTTCACAAAAACAGAACTGACTAGGCAACCCTCAAGGATCGTCTGTATATCAACTGCCCTATATCGCAGGTGTCTCCCACAATCCTTCGATATTCAGCATACCAACATCAACCTTTACCCAATGTCAACCTTCTTAAAGAAGTCAATTCCCGTGTACACAAGCATCACATCATCGATCATGCTCCCTGTTTTGTACGCGAATATCACAAACTTCTTTATAACTCTTTTTTTTCTGATTGTGTGCCTTTGATCCCGTTTAATGTACCACAACTAACATGCATCAACCATGACAGACCTCGTGCGGAATACATTCCTAAAACCTGGAGATTTGATCCACCCGGTAGCGACTGGATTATCTATTTCCTTTCCTTGTGAACTAAGATAGACAACGTGATATCGATATCGATATCGATAGACTAGGCTGATACGTTAGTATCAAATAGCTGATAACCTAAATTTCCATGTTAATCCCTCGGATGTGTTTATCCTGTGAAGCCAAAATAGTATTGAAAAAAAAGGAATGAGGCCTCCCAGCCTCGCGTCTGGTGATTCACTCTTCCTCTTTCCTGGTAAAAATGCACGAGCGCAACTATGAAGCTTAAGGATTTCGTCATGTAACATAAACCAAGCTTTCATGAATTTTATGTACTTACTGCTCGACCTTTGTGCCACCATCGCAAATTTTATCTCAGAACGGAATGTGGAAAAGGGTGCCTGTCGTCCATTCTAAAAGGTCTGACAATCCGTCATATCGATAGCATTTTTCGATAAGATAGATAAATGATACAGAAATCAGTAATAAGCTTATCAATCCATGCAACTTATTTGATACCCTTAAAAAAAGTTCAAGGTTCACAAAAGAAGAGAAAAGGTCCTTTAATCACGGCCGCTGAGACATGCATAATTTTCTAGCATCGTACATATTAATGAGTAACTCATATTTGTTTATAAAAAAATGTTTCATGATCCAAAGAAGAAAGAAGTTTTGTTGTTTTCAAAACACAACCTTTGACATTTCAATTACTAAATTTATGAAACGTTTAAACATGATTGCAATTATATCACCTACCATTTTCTGGCAAAAAACGTAATGACATATGCATACACATCGTGTGATCTTTATCACTATGGTGTGATCATTTTAATACGTTATGACTGTCATCAATCTAAAAATCGATGAATTCTGCTATCTTGTTATTGCAGTACTAGTCGTATCACTACTTCACATGTACAACACTATAGACCTGGTAGATGAAGAAATCAGCTGCAGAATTGTGCGAAGCCTAGAAGCCACGGCTACTATAAAGCGTTTTCTAGAATCTATGAGTAAATCCGTTCACAACACAATACTTTCCATGTAATATCCTAACAAGGAGCGGTGAATATTCGCATTTAGTCAACGTTATCATCTTGCAAAGCTTAATCTTGAAGGAACTCCTCCCCCAGCTACTACGTATACCCAGGTAACGTCAACATGCTATTATGTCCACTGCTCAATCTCAACTATTCACCATCACAAATGACATGGGCATGACCAGCAATTAACAATAGAGGCCAAGAGGAGCTTTTCTTTCGAAATCATCATCATGAGCTCTATTAATGTCCATATACCTTTTATCCCCTTAGCAACCATGATATCAGTTATCTTGATTTATTCTAGATCTCTACGCAAATGAACATGCAACATGTGGAAGAATTAAATTTAAATGACCTACCAGTAAGCATATTTGTTACCTACTTGAGTAGGTACTTAAGTAGGTATCTAGACATCTGACTCAAGCTAAAACAGAGCACGCACGGTATACGTTGATACTGCAGTCATACGCATAAGCTACACTCATTTTACCTCGATTCAACATATGATAAAAATATTCCTTATATCGATATAGTGAATTCAGTGTGTACTAAAGTTTTCATCTGGTTATACCACCATCTTGTGCTTGAGCTTTGACGAATTTATAAAATCAATTGGCCAAGAAAAATAAGCTTTCTTCAGCAACCCATACGGACGACATAAGCATTTCCCCCCCCCCCTTCCCCCTTTTCCTTCTACATTTTCTCTTACACACACACATCTAAATATTTTTGAAAAATAAAGCTTAGCTGATTCCCTAGCATAAAGAAACATAAGAATCCCAGGTTTTCACTAAAATGATCAAGAGATCTATCATCTTAACAGTTTGGTCTTGTCTTGGCATTTTTAATTCTTTATTGCTAAAAAAAGAGGGGCCTCCGGGGGGAGGGCAACAAAAAGGGTCTGTGGTAGTTGTATCCCAGCATTTGTTATATTATCAAAGCATAATAAATAAATAAAAAACGGCTCGAATAGATTCCAGAAGGAGCTCATTATACCGGTATCAACGTCAAAATCCAATCCCGAAGATATACTTCCGTATACACAACTAAAGCCATTTACTCCATGAATCCTACGGCCATGTATGATCATGTTGGAGTGGCAAGCAAGCAGGATAGACTG
>Ga0160427_10001704_pt1 | contig 13411 bp, 15 predicted proteins | sample SolpanmetagenomL_FD_108194 | JGI IMG/M metagenome (GOLD analysis project Ga0160427, IMG submission 108194) | Solar panel surface microbial communities from Lawrence Berkeley National Laboratory, California, USA - L | ecosystem: Engineered > Built environment > Solar panel > Unclassified ...
TATGAGATTTCCATTCTAGACATGAGGATAATGATATAATGGTTGGTGGCAGACCATTCAGTAGGTTACATTATCGTTCATGACCATCTAACAAATTGCACGTATCATGAGACTGAGAAGATTCGAAAAATAGAAGTTTCTCGTGTCGAGATCTGCCCACGATATCAGTATAATAGGTGCACAAAATATCGATTCACAAATCTACTGTTGCTGAAGGTTAATGTTTTTTCTTTGAGGATGCCTCTTACAATATAAATGCATATAACAAGGACTTTACAGTATATCTCAGTCCGCTGCCGTCACTGGTTTTTGGGGCTTTTTCTTTGCAAAAGCGTAAATACTCAATACTTATGCGGCACATCAAACCATCTGGGATTTTTGTGACAGGCCTGCCCCCAATATCATTGTTATAAGCATTAATGCATTTTGTCGACGTCAGTGAATAATTATTGTACCGCCTTCTACCTTTAACGCCCGAAAAAAATAAACCTGGAAACATCAGATCGTCGATCCACAAACTCCTAAATCGACATTTCTCAACTCTCCATCTGTCATTTTGGCGAAAGAAAAGTTCAACATACGAGGATCGACAGAAATATAGTCTGTTTGACTGTTGAAAAAAAATAAACCACCATTTCAATCTTCTCTTACAATGGACACGTAACTACTTAGTGTGTAGCTCTACCACCTTCATCAACAACTGTCCATGAATATAGTGATTATCTTGAAGCGAAAGCGGGGGAGAGAACTAAATCATGCTACAAAGTCTGGAATCAAGTTCCTCACATGTCAACTCTTGGAAGATAAATTTAGTCTGATTCTATATTTGAACTTAGGACCAATGATTGCTTGACTTATGTAAAAACAAGTAAGGTAGATAGTGGTACCACTAACTGAGAATTCAAATAACAAAATTTACATGTCTAGTTAAATGGACTACATCAACAAACGAACAAAATATCATATCCTAAACGCCCAGCATGATCTTTTAGACTGTACAAAAGATGGCTCAGCATCAAGCTTCCCAAACCATAATAACAATCTAGCAACAGCAAATAGATTGACGCCATTAACACCAAACGATGTCTAAAGAAAAAGATGACATCTGATTGAAAGCTCTTTATAGAATCCAGAATGTCAGGAACCGAATGAAAGGTTTATGTTCGTGTGCAGAAATTATTACACCGTGATGGACGTGTTGACGTATGTATGAATGTTGCAGCAACTGGTTGTGACAGGGGTACTGTTAAGACGCGTGGTTGATATAGTCAACGTAAATGATGGACAACCTTACAAATTCTATACCACAATAGATCTCGAGGCTGACCAAAAGATCAAAAGCAACAGGCTCATTTATCCAAAGTGATAACATTGAGCCCATCTATGACCGGTGACTTTTTAGAATGTGGTAACATAGGCCCCACACTTGTTGGACTATGAGGTCTTGAAGGCGAGTTCATTTATACCCTGGAGCTCCTCGAACTATCTTCCAGTTTACGACGTTTGAACCCTGGTGAGTCTTGGGTGTCTCGCTTCTTACGCTGGGCCGTACTTGAATCGAACCGTATATTTGGCGAGTCGTCCAGCACAGTGTGCGGCGAATGCCTTAGCGGGTAATTTAAAGCTGCTAAAGCTGTATTCCTCAATTTTGGAATTCGATCGACCTCATAGTCAATATCATTGACATTTGTATTTTTAGAAAAGGGTGAGATCTTCATATCATCTCCTAGCTGTGGACAATCAGATACATCTCCTACTTCTTTTATAAGACTGTTCAACTGCTTCGATTGACTTTGAGTATTGATTTCGCCGTGGCCTTCGATTAGAGAACTGACAAGATCTTCTATACCTCTCGACTTCTCGGGCGAGGATGATCTCTTTGTGACCTTGGCGCGCTCCTTGGAGGGTGTTTTCTCTCCTATTGTATCTATCTCAGAATGTGAGTCGTCCTCGTTGTCACTGCCGTTGTTTGATGACTCTGACACACTTTCTTCGGTCCTCAACATACGATCACGGGTATTAGGGCTAGTTAGACCATTTTCAGTACCATCTTCCGAGAGCTGGAGTGTTTCGGGAGGCTGCGAATCCTTCTTGACTTCAGATACATCGCGAGCATCGTAGTGAGGAGCACAACTCTGCACCACGTAAGATACAGACTCCGGCTGTGATTCGGGAATTTCAATCACTTCTTGATCGTTTAGAGTCTCAAAGCGTGGTTTTTTCACCTTTGTCTCGAAATCTTCGCCGTCGTCGCCTCGTCGCTTAATACTTCTAGGTGTCGACGTTTCACTCCGAGTTCCCTCATCTTTTTGTCTCTTTATCTTGTTGTACTCAAAGCCGTCATTGCCTAAGGACGCCGATGCTCTTTTGTGGTTAGAGGTCGAAATTTTGACTGGAGTTGTTGGGCGAGTAGATGCAGAAGAGTGATTGTGCAACAGTTTTTTGTTGGTTGTCTTTCCAGAAGCATTCTGACTGTGATCTTGGCTGTTGATGATGATAGGCTCGTTCGTGTAGTCATGTTTTTCAGTATGCACAGGAGCCTCGCCATAATCTTTCCCCGTCCTGCGCTCCACATAATCTGGAGGTGGTTCGACCACGGGTTGATGTTCGGTTGATGGGATGGGATTATCCTTTAATTGATAATCCATCATAACATCATCCTCACCACCACCATTGCTTTCGTCTGCTGAGTCGTGGTTCGCTACAGACTGCATATTCGACTCCCTCAGGTATTCGGTGTGATCACGTTTTAGCCTTTTCATTTCACGCCATATTTCCCGACGTTTGCTAGACAGCTGGCCCGCTTCCCAAATTTCGTTGATGTAAGCGGTGTCTCCATTTTTCGATTTATCATGTATCAAACTTATGTATTTTTGAGGATCCCGGAGAAACATGTCGATATAATGCAGAACGTAAACACCACAATCGCAGAAATTCTCTTGTGAGGGTACCTAGATTTACAATACATTATTGTTTGTCCAGTCATTTGATTCAAAATACTGTCTTACCTTTGCATAAACACCAGTGATTTCGATGTCGATATCGATCTGTCGTTGATCTAAGGAAACACTTTTGATGTATTCTTTTAGGTTTCTGAGTGTGGCAGGATGTGTATTAGCACCGTTTAAAGAATCAAACAGGATGATGCTTGGACTAGTCTAAGTTAGCTTAAACTCATGAAACAATTTGTTTGAGTTTTAACCTTTCTAGTGTAAGAGGCTTTTGCAAAGACTTCTTTTTCGGAGGAAGGCTGTGTATAGGTTCTGGCGTGGTTTTATCACTCCTCATTTTTCGATGGCGAGGGTGTTGAGCTGATAGGTGTGAAGACTGATCTTTTTCGTGATGATTTGAGTCTGAATTGACTGAAAAATATGGACTTGCAATACCCTCGGCTTGATCGGTTGTGTTGACTTCATCAATCTCTGAATCGCTTTCGCGTACTGTAGCAAGCACCTTGTTCTTTTCTTCTTGCTCTTTAATCAATCCGGGTAGATTATAAATTAAAGCCAGGTACCAGTGCGCATTCTCGTTTATAGGTACAAAGATATACTTCTTGCTAAAAAGATCAAATTTCGACGTCCAACGTTTAACTCCCTCGTAATTTGACTTGGAGTCTTTCTTTCTTGAATAGGTTGCGTAAAAAAATGTATTGAAAAAATAGACAGAGTCTATGACATCTGGATCTTTTTTTGTTAAACAAGCTTGACGGTATTGTATGTAAAAGTTGACAATCTCATCGTTGAGAAACTCTTCATCATTAAGTCGAGACATGTCTTCCATGGTCACAGATAAGCCTTTTTCATTTATAGGGAATGGAAACCTAAGTGGTCTGTTTTTTCGACTATCAGTAGGAGTTGAAGTTGAGGATTAAGCAATACTCACTCTGTCCAGTTGAGCTCTTCCAGTCGAGGTCTAACTTGTGGAACAGCACGCGTCTCCTGTCGCGTTCTGTTACTTCGTGTACGCCTGAATAACATTATTAATCATTCAAGCAAAAGAGTTCATGCACGATTACCTTGGGAAGTCAGCTTCAGCCTGCAGCCGTCTAGCTAGTTCTTCGTCGGAATTTATGGATTTGTCCTTGGAAGTAACATCTCTAGTCGAACCTGTATTTGCCTGTATCTTTGGCTGTAGCAACTCAGTTCTTTTAGCACGAGGACCGTCGCTTTTTTCTACGTCATGATTCTCAAGAAGTGTTGAAGACACTTCCATTCCCTCATCGACTTTTGAGACGTCTTTTTGCTGAGATTGCTCAAGGCCTAATTTATGCTTTATGAAGAAATTCCTGTTCAAAAAAGATTATTAGAACTTCCTCACATAGCGGCTTGAGCTAGCGGCTTACCCATCTCTAGAATGTCTGTCAATCGACTGGTTATCGGCACCACTCAATATTACACTGATGTCGGATCCGCTCTCAAACTCGCAATAGATGTAATTAGATAGACCTATATGCGTCAGACTATGTTCATGCAAAAGCAAGTATTGACACCTACGAATCTCTCTATTCCGCAGTTTAAGCGCCAATTGACCAGAATCCTCTCTGTACTTCTAGAATTAGATATAGGACTTTGACTACTCAGCAAGGACTTACATTTATTGTCTGGATATTACTTAAGAAAGTAGAAAGCTCAGGGATCTCAGAATATTGTGGGTCCGCATGAAATACTATGAAGCGGCCATCACGTATCCGGCAACATAGGTCGTTTTCGTTATTCACAAATGATCCTCTCATAGCTTTACGTAACTTGTAAACCTCTCGATGAGCACGAGGCCCTTTCTTCGGTGATGATTTGGATGTACGTTGTGGCTTATTTGGTTTGAAATCTTCATCTGGAGCCCATTCATCGTCTTTTTGAGCTGGTGTTTTGGTTGAGTTTGGCAGGTCAATTTGTTTTAGCGTTTTTTTGTTAAAAACATCGCTGGATCCTATGTTATCAAGAAGTTGGTCGACCTCTACATGTACAGCTTTCTTGGTCGGGGATATTATTTGAACTTTCTTCAAATCAATTGAAGCTTTTGACTGCATATGATCAACATCAAAGCGTTCATTTTTCGCATTTGCCGTCTTCGTAAAGTCAGTTAGTTGATTGGGTTTGTGTTTGGTTACTGGCTGACTGATGTGACTTGTAGTCATAACAAATGATTCTTTCAAACCCGGTTTGTCAAGACGCAGATCTAGGCTTCCATTTGTAGTAAGTGATGCTTTTAACCGTGAGGAAGAGGAGGGAGATGGCGGATGTTCTTCTATGCTAGGAACAGCCCCAAGGTCTTGTTTCTGTACGCTGCTTGTTGCCGCATGCTGGGTTGAACGTTTATGTGTCAAGTCCTTGGAAGTCTGTGCGATCTTGATCACTTCCACATCCTCGCTTTCTTCAGATTCTCTTTCATCCTCAATCGTAGAACTTCTCTGATACCGACCGTGTAAGATGTCGTTTTTTGATGACTGTCGGATATTAGTATCGGCAGTTGAGCTAATGAGAGATGATGATCCAAGACGATTGGGCCTCTTAAGAAACGATTTTCCATATGTTGATTGTTTGATATGTAAACTGTTTGTTGGTTGGGGAGCGCCTGGCTGCAGATTATGTTAATAACGACTGCTTACAACGGCACATTAGGATATGGATTGACTTACAATTGGTATCTTTTTTGCCCTTCCGCGGGGTGGTCTATCAAATTGAAACTATATTAGAAACAGTCACATCATGAAGTGTAACGGTCCTAACCTATCATTGTATGGTATATTTGCGAACTCAATACTAGTTGTTCTCTTCACGGGTATTGTAGACTCCGTCGATTTGATTGACTTCTAGTAATAGTACTAATTAGTTGCAAGTAACGATGAATTTCGGGTATCATGAGGAACATACTTCCGAAATTTCAATTGGTGCATCAATATCGATTCGGGAGTTTGTTGGCATGGTTAAAGTTGTAGAGGAAATGAGCACGGTACTCAGAAAACAAAAAGGGCTTGCAACAGCGTCAAGGCTCGTGTAGGTCGGAGTGAATTCTCGTAATACACCTAGTTCTCCACGACTTATTTGGTGGTATTTCTTTGATCCCCGTCCAAGGGTCCAGTACAATCCAACACGGGATTCCGAGAATCATGGATAGAAAAGGTGATTGTGCATATAATCGTGGATGATGATGTGCCTTGATTGCACATAAAAAAAATGGTCGTTAATGATAGAAAATCCTGGATATGTTGTTCCAAAATCAGAGTCGTTGATCTTTGTGATAGGAGAAGTCGAGGTTGGCTCGTGAAGAAGATGAGAAACAGAAGAGGATGAAGAAGCAATGATGATAGCAGATCATGGGGGTTTGCACGATCGCATTGGATGCTGGGTGGTCATGCTCCTAGGATTCATGAGGGACAAGATGGAATTGGGGTCAATGGAGGTGTGAGAGAGAGAGATCATATCAGGCTTGAACGCGACACTATTCCTAGTTCGTCTAAAGACAACATCAAACGCCATCAATTCCAGTATCGTGGCTGGCTCGCTCGCTGGCTGGCCCTTCTACTCTAATAATTGTGCCAGAGTGAATAATAATATCAATGTTTACACGAGATGAACGAATATTTTGTAGCCAAATAAAGCAGTATTGTTATTAATTATTTCTTTACATTATGTTCATTAAACTTCAGTCCATAAAGATATGGCGGTAAGGGATATGTGTTTTGAAACTGATGTCTTCCAAAATGTGTGTAGGAAAGCTCAATGACTCCATCCAGTTCGTTAAGCGTGTTCGGAGTTTGCATGAACATCTATCATTTGGTACAACGGAACTCACTCAAGGTTACATAACCAATTGCCCTGTTGAACTCTTTCTTGACTTTACAAGATATACCTACTAAAATACCTACTTAGTAGGTATTCACTGAACCAAGTCAAGGGCGTGTCCAAGTACTTTTCTAAGGGACGTTGTTATTATTATTACCAATATTGTTATCATCAATTTTAAAACGGTTTCTCTGTGTAATAAAGTTAGGATATAATTTAGACCAGAATCACTTATTGAATTCATGAATGCACACCAAATAGGTTTAGTGGAAAACAAAAGGGAGACATGAATGGAAAGGAACACCTCGAATTTCCAATTAATTGCTAGGGCAGAATTAAAGAACACCATATCAGTTCAATTCGAACCACCGCCCCTAAGCTCATCTTCATCTTCAACCTTCTTTCTCAGCATCAGCTTTTTTCCCGACAACAACAACAACAACAACAATACAACCTCTTCATTACAAGACTCTGTCGGTCGCCCGTCACTCCGCCCCTCCAGCACCAATGTGGTCTCTATCTCTCGCCGTTTCCGCTCTCCTCACTTTCCTCCTCAATACCCAACCAGTCGCTAGCACAGCTCTCACCTACAAGCTCACACCCAATGAACGACAATGTTTTTACACCCATGTCGACAGAAAAGCCGTTAAAGTAGCTTTCTACTTTGCTGTATGTTCTTTGTTCTCCTCAGCTCCCTAGAACATCATCAACAATCTCCGATAAATTCAGACAATTAGCTAATCATTGGCCAAAATCGTTTGTAAAAACATAATAGGTACAATCGGGAGGTGCTTTTGACATTGACTACACCGTCACCGGACCAAATGATGTCACAGTGTTGGAAGGTGTAAAGGAGCGTCAGGGAGACTTTGTCTTTACTGCAAATGACATTGGAGAATATAAATTTTGTTTTGCAAACGACATGTCAACATTCGCCGAGAAGATGGTTGATTTCGAAGTTGCTGTGAGTTTAACAATATATACAACACACACAGTTTTCCTGATATAACGGCCATGGTTACAAGTACACATACTGACGTGAAGACAATTTGTTTCTCTTCCCCAAAATACAGGTCGAACACGAACAGAGAGCCGAACTCCCATCTAAACAAGGAACTTCCCCCGAACAAACATCAGCTCTCGAGGAATCCATCTTCAAACTCTCCGGTCAGCTCTCCACCGTTTCTCGTAATCAAAAATACTTCCGAACTCGAGAAAATCGAAATTTTAGTACCGTTCGATCCACAGAGTCACGAATCTTTAATTTCTCAGTCATCGAAGGTGGCATGATGGTTGTCATGGCCTGTTTGCAAGTCTTTATCGTTAGATTCTTTTTCCAAGGAGCTAGGAAGGGATATGTATGAATTTAAGCTATTGATCTGGAAGGGAGTGGTGAGCTGGTTCTAAAAAAAACAAAAACAAGAAACTACATACACAAAAGAACATGTACATATATGATATAGAGCGATTGTATATGTAGTCTTTCAGAATTTGCTCCACAAATTGACAAACGTAGTGACACATTCTTGGTGGACGATCGGTTAAAAGTAGTACTCGGCATAAAGATATGTACATTATAGAAGTCTTTCTTGCTTCTACGCCCCACCCTATCAAAAGTCATATATCTTGGGGTGCACAACATAAACTACGCCGAGATCTTCGACGGCAGATACTACGGACAATATTTACAGTGAAAAACGTTGGATAAAGGATATGACGGACATAAAGATAAACGCGCAAAACTCGAAAACATGCAACCAAATATGTCTGAAGATATCACAATAACAATTTCAAATGAAGTACATGCGGGGCCAAACAACAAACGAAATAAGCCGGTCGTTCGAGTAGGATGCTGTTTCATATGCCATCTACAGTCAGCTGCTCGGCTTTGTTTCCCAATTTTGAAATTGAGAGAAAAACATCGGTTCCGTAACCATCCAAACTTTCAAAAACGTTAGTAGGGATTCTTTATGTAAATAAACAATGCAAAGACTTTACCTGTGTAGCTTCAAACTTCCAGCCCAATACTCTGCATATACCCTGCTCATCGGCAGGCCAAGCCCCAGTTTCAAGTCCGGAGGTCGATGTGATAGAGGAGATAACGATGACTCCTTTTTGCCTGACACGATAGATGTTGGTTCCTGGAACAATTCTGTCAAGGTTGCTGCCATGGTAGGGACTTTTGTTATATTTTGTAATCTTGCTTGAGATCTTGGACCCTTGCTAAATGACCAGATGTGAGGCAGAATATCTTGGGGTATACCACCCCCTTGGTCAGATATTCGAAAGATGACATGTTGTGCTGTGTGACATATAAGGACGTTGATTGGTGGCAGGGTATTACTCTTGCCATGCTTCTCAATCGTAGCTTCAATAGAGTTCCGAAGGAGTTCACCAATAATGTATTCCAGATGGCTGGTAATGTATGGAAATGTAGCGTCAAGATCTCCGTCAAGCATAATTGAAGGGACTGCGACAGATTCGCCGTGTGCACGACGTGAGAGATCTTGAGTGAGTTGACCGCATCGTTCAATAACGTCTCGAGCATTGCACTTGAGGAATACCTCGCCGATGTACAATTCTGGCATGTTGTTTGATTGCTCCGTGCTGCTGGAAGGAAAATAAAAGGGCGAATTGAACGTTTCTGTTAGAGCCACATGTTGTTCGGCAATAGTTCTCCGTGAGATACGCTATGATGATAATACGTCGTCAGATTCTTGACTTTCCAACCTGATCGCTGAGATGGTCAAACATACACTTCGTAGCATAGAATTCATGAATGCATCTAATTCAGCAGCGGAAACCAGATCCCGGCACTCTAGCACACCGGTCGCCAAATTTGGGATCACATTGAGATTCTCCTTCAAAGCCTGTTTGATCTTCTTGCAGAATTCATCGTTCTCTGCCGCTGTTCTGATTTCTGGTGTTTTTCGGAATGCCTCAAATGATTTGAAGTACGTATCGTATACTTTGGACATGCTAGGGTTTGTGACAACTACATATGGAAGCTTCTGTATATCCCGAATGCGATGCGCTATCCTGATATATCCCCAAAATGAAACATTAGTATACGATAATTGCTCTTAAACAAGAAACATGAAGGATTCCGAACCTTGTAGGTAATTCTGTGCGGACATAATTTGCAGAACTCAGCAACCTCTCCTCAGTGAGGTTTCTGCCAAAGAACGTGAGTTGTCGGAGCGATATTGGTCTTGATTCTTTTGCAACATATTGATCCAAGGCTGTGGAGGAACGCCAGGCTGGTGTGTGGAGTTGTCGAAATTGATGGGTATCCGCAGATAACGGTGTGCGGAACCCTGTGCATTTCGACGACTGTCTTGTCAGACAGAGATTGAAATTGAGACCACGCATATCCAGTCAAATGAACCTGTCTTCCATGGACGTGAAAGACGCAAGAGGGGAGTTTTTCAAGTCATGAGTAGTAATTTTTTGTTGTTGTTGTTTAGGTAGGGGGACATTTCCTGTGGTGAGGCATTTTGATATCGCGGGTGGATGAGTGACTGACCAGCGAAGTGGGTGTGTGGATTCGATAGATTGCATGTGCATTTAATTTTTGGAGCACCAAGTCATTACTATCAATTATTATGCTTATCATGGACAGACAGACACACCACTGCTCTCCATCCCAGCTTCTCAAAGTTGACTGACTGACTGACTTTGACTGACCCCGTAAGAAGAAGAGGAAGAGAGGAAGATTCTCGCTTCCAAGATTGGATGGAATATCCTTCCCACTTCACTCCATACAAATGGAGCCTTTTTGCGGGGGTGGTGGTACTATAACAATATCCCTTCCGTCTTGGTGTCGTCAGCACGGCATGCATCCATATATATAGAACGATACATTCGATGTCTGAAGGGCAAGTGGGTTTGTAAATTAAAGTACTGAGTAAGTGATTTACGGAACATACCCAGCATATATATACTTAGGTATATATCTCATCAATTAAAATACAAATTGATCATGCATAATGGAACAGCACAACTGATTTCGGTCGTTCTGACAGGTGGAAACATCCATTACTCTCGTGTCTACAATATAAGCAAAATGCCCATTCACAACTTGGATCAATCCTTCTAGGGTTATGACTAGCAAGAATATGGCGCTCATGGGGAATTATTGAATGTGCAGTATAAGCTTAAATGAAGGGATGGATCATGCATGTTTGTGATATGGCAGGAATCAGATAGTAGTTTCCAACGTTCATGGACCGTAAAGCCTTAGTTGTATGCGAATGACCTGTGCGTTGAATTGGTCTAGACTCTGTGCATCATGTTGCTTCGAGAACAAGAGCCAGTCAGTCAGTCGACAGCAAACACACGGGTACAATAATAATTTTTCTTTGATAAACATGAGGCATTGGTCCCTGGCAGCTTTGTTTATAACTTTATAAGCAACGTTATTATCGGGGATCACACAACCCACGCACGCATCACGGACCGGCAAGGCAAGCAGCAGGCAAGCAGAGACCTTGTCGTGCCATGTTACAACAATTTATCAATGCTTCCTAATCAAACTGAGTACTGTCGTGAGAACGATCAATTGAAAATACAAGATAATGATAAATCTTTACCATAGAGCTCTCGATCTGCGCCTTTTGAGTATTCATTCTCTATAAGAAATCACATATCCGTAAGTACTTACTTACTTACTTAGGTACTTTGATCTAAAACCTAAAGCAGCAAAGAGACTATAAGCCCGGCTAAGCAGCTTGGGGTTCTTTCCTTCTTTCGTCTATTCGGCAGACCTTGACTTTTTTCCCCATCACATCCTCCAAGCTTATTGTTGGCAGGCCTATTTACTTACTTACTTACTTACTTACTTACTTACTTACTTACTAACTAGCTAGCTTCCTACTAAGCACTCTGCTCCCCACTATCAAACCTGTCATTGACCCTACGACATTACACATTTCGACAAAGGTCTCCCTCTGCCGTCTACCAGATAAAGTACTGACTTTCACATCACAGTACATTATTGTTTGAGCTTGGATTACTACAATACTTCCATTCTCTCCATTCTTTGTCTATCGACACTCAAACCATAGCTCCTTCCAGCCAGAGTGCACTGGCAAGGGTTTTGCTTTCTAATTGTCTCTTCATCCACAAACCAAAATCGCACTTTCCGACACTTCTATCAAACAACAGCCATACATAACGACAGTTGCTCGAACGCTTATACTTTATAACATACGATATCATATTGCATAACGAATCAAAGTCTGTCGACTTCAGCATAAAATGGATGCGCAAGTGAGTTTCCGAGACCTACCGTTCGATGAAGTGGTAGAACGAGAACTAAGACAACTTTACATTATCAGCCTCAAGAAGATCATGACATGGTTGTCGAACACGAATTCGACGAGAAGGATGGATCTGAGGTTGCAGAGATAGGCCCCCCAATGGGTTTAGATGAAAATCAAGTGGACGAAAAAGAAGCGATACCAAAGGCCGACGACTGTAAGCATATAACATCATACTGCATATTGTAGAACACAACATTTCGAGTTTTCGCTGACCTTCGAAAAAGTCGAGGCCATGATGAAGAAAGTGTTGCCAGATCTAGGAGAACTTGAAGTCGAAGCAGAAGGACATCATACATGGGAGGTTGACAACTGGGGTTCGCTTCCGAAACGAACTAGTGGTGATGTTTTTGAGGTTGGCGGCGCACCATGGTACATAATATCTTGACAATTTGTCTCGAATGTTACTAATTTCTTGGCTTGCAGGCGAATACTATTCTTTCCTATGGGCAATAATGCGGAGTTTACATCATTATATCTGGAACATGGGTTTGATGGAAAGCCACCTGAGGACTGGTATCGTTGCGTCCAGTTTGCATTGGTTTTATGGAACCCACTCGATCCCAAAGTGATGTCCTCACATCGTACGTCATCCAAATATTGTTTGCTAAAAAGGAAGGGAAAAAGTCTAACATATGGTAGAGGCACAACATCGATTCAATGCCGAAGAAGCAGATTGGGGATTTACTAGATTTCACGAGCTTAGGAAGTTGCACATCAAGGACGACAAGGAGCGACCTCTAGTAGAAAATGACCGAGCAAACATTACCGCCTATGTAAGAGTAGTAAGGGATCCGACAGGGGTCTTATGGCACAATTTCATCAAGTAAGAAAAATCTCTACATATTTACCTTGCCAGCTTCTACTTACTCATCGATCAAACCAGTTATGACTCAAAGAAAGAAACTGGCTATGTGGGATTGAAGAACCAAGGAGCTACATGTTATCTCAATTCGCTTATACAATCTTTATACTTTACAAAAGCATTCCGAAAAGTGAGTGAATTCCTCTAATGCCCAGCAATTGCTAACAAAACACTTTAAAGGCAGTCTATCAAATACCAACTGAGAACGAAAAGACTGACAACAGTGCACTGACCCTACAACGACTCTTTTACAATCTCTCAGTTTCCAACGATGCTCTGAGCACAAATGAGCTTACAAAATCGTTTGGATGGGAGACGAAGCATATATTTGAGCAACAGGACGTACAGGAGTTGAGTCGTATCTTGATGGAACGTTTGGAGGAGAGAATGAAGGGCACAGATGCAGAAAATGCATTGACAAAGATGTTTGTCGGTAAAACAAA
>Ga0160427_10001705_pt1 | contig 13411 bp, 17 predicted proteins | sample SolpanmetagenomL_FD_108194 | JGI IMG/M metagenome (GOLD analysis project Ga0160427, IMG submission 108194) | Solar panel surface microbial communities from Lawrence Berkeley National Laboratory, California, USA - L | ecosystem: Engineered > Built environment > Solar panel > Unclassified ...
AACGACCAGGATGCCGCGGTGGCGCTCGCACGGGTTGCGGCGCCTTACATGCATGGCCGAGCCGTGACGATGCGGCCGGCGGGCGAGTTGGCGGGGATCTCCGATGACGAACTCGACAGTTGGCCGGGCGATTTCGGCGGAGAAGCGGCTGCGGGCGAAGGTCCGGGGTGACCTGGGCGCCTGGTCTGCCCTGGCGCTCAAGGGGCAGGGCCTGCGGCCGGCGCGGCACCACCAGATGGTGATCGCGGAACTCGAGGGGCTGGCGGCCGGCCGGTGGGACCGGCTGATGCTGCTGCTGCCGCCGGGGTCGGCCAAGTCGACCTATACGAGCCTGCTGTTCCCACCGTGGTTTCTGGCGCGGGAACCGCGGGCGCATGTGGTCGCGGCCAGCCATACGGCGAGCTTGGCCTGTGGCTTCGGGCGCGGGGTGCGGGGATTGATCACCGAGCACCGGGCGCGGCTCGGGCTGGTGATGGACCCGACGAGCCGGGCGGCCGGACGGTTCGGGCTGGCCAGCGGGGGAAGCTACTTCGCCACGGGGGTGCGCGGCCCGGTGACGGGACGGCGGGCGGACCTGGTGATCATCGATGATCCCGTGAAGAGCCAGCAGGAGGCCGATAGTGCGGCGGCGCGGGACCACCTGTGGGAGTGGTTCCGCAGCGACCTGGTGACGCGGCTGAAGCCGGGCGGCCGGATGGTGCTGGTGATGACGCGGTGGCATCCGGATGATCTGGGCGGGCGGTTGCTGGCCAGTGAGGATGGGTGGCGGGTGCTGCGGCTGCCGGCGCTCGCCGAGGCGGACGACCCGATGAAGCGGCGGGTGGGGGAGGCGCTCTGGCCGGCCTGGGAGACGCGGGCGGCGCTGGAGCGGAAACGGCGGGCGCTGGGGGAGCGGTCGTTCGCGGCGCTGTTCCAGCAGGCCCCGACCTCTCCCGGGGGGCGGCTGTTCCAAGTGAAGCGCGTGGCGGTGGTGGAGGAGGCTTTGCCGGGCACGTGTGTGCGGGGCTGGGACCTGGCCGCCAGCGAGAATGGTGGTGACTGGACCGTCGGCGTGAAGCTGTGCCTGAGCGCTGCGGGCACGCTGCAGGTGGTCGACGTGGTGCGCCTGCAGGGCGGCCCGGAGGCGGTGGTGCAGGCGATCCGGCTGGCGGCGGAGCGGGATGGGCCGGAGGTGCGGATCTCGCTGCCGCAGGATCCCGGGCAGGCGGGACGGTCGCAGGTGGCGTTTCTGACGGCGCGGCTGGCCGGGTTCCGCGTTGTGAGCAGCCCGGAGAGCGGGGCGAAGGCCACGCGGGCGATGCCGGTGGCGAGCCAGGCCAATGCGGGGAATCTGACGCTGCTGCGGGCGGGCTGGAACCGGGTGCTGCTGGAGGAGATGCAGGACTTTCCGGGTGGAGCGAAGGACGACCAGGTCGATGCGCTGGCGCGGGCCTACGCGCTGCTGGTGAGCGTTCCGCCGCCGGCGCGGCAGGTGCGGAACGGTTGGAGCTCGCGGTAGGCCTGTCTGCTGCACCGGGTGATGCCCTTGCCGCGCGCTCTCCCTTGAGGAGAGGTTTTGTTGGTCGTGAGCGCCCTCACCCGACCCTCTCCCCGGGGGAGAGGGCTTTTTTACTTTTTTTTGGGAGGTCTGATGTTTCAGACGATCTGCGACCTGATCCCGACGGATCGGGAGATGACCGCGCGCGCGCGGCGGCTGGACCTCATGCGGCGGGTGCTCGACGGGTCGCTGTATGACGCGCTGCCCTACGAGTTCCATGAGGAGCGCACGGCGGGAGGCGAGTATATCCCGCTGCGGCTGCGGCGGCCCAGCGTGCGGTATGCGCTGGCGCGGGTGGTGGTCGAGGATAGTGTGGCACTGCTGTTCAGCGAGGGGCATTTCCCGCGGATCGGCAGCCCGGACGATGCGGTGCAGGCGGCGCTCTCGGCGGTGATGCGGGAGGCGCGGGTCAACCAGGTGATGGTGGATGCGGCGATCCGGGGCAGCGTGGGCAGTGCGTGCATTCTGCTGCGGGTGCTGAAGGGGCGGGTGTTCCTGGATGTGCTGGACACGGTGTGGCTGACGCCGACATGGGACCCGGCCGTGCCGGACACGCTGCTGCGGGTGGTGGAGCGCTATAAGGTGCCGGGGCCAGAGCTGGTCGCGCTGGGATATGCCGGCATCGATCCCGAGGCGGCATACTGGTTCATGCGGCAATGGGATGCGGATGCGGAGACGTGGTTCGTGCCGCAGGAAGTGGGGGCGGCGGGCGACGCCATCGAGGATGCCGGACGGAGCGTGCGGCACGGGCTGGGATTCGTGCCGCTGGTCTGGATCAGGAACCTGCCGGGTGGGGTGGGGCCGGACGGGGCCTGCACGTTTCGTGCGGCGGTCGAGATGGGGATCGAGATCGACTACCAGCTGAGCCAGGCCGGGCGTGGGCTGAAGTATTCGTCCGACCCGACCTTGCTGATCAAGGAGCCGGCGGGGCTCGAGGGCGAGCTGGTGCGCGGCGCGGGGAACGCGCTGGTCGTGAGCGAGAAGGGGGATGCGCGGCTGCTGGAGATCAACGGCACGGCCGCGGAGGCGGTGCTGAACTACGTGCGGCTGCTGCGGGAACTGGCGCTGGAGGGGGTGCACGGCAACCGGGCCGATGCCAGCCGGCTGGGGAGCCCGGCCTCGGGACGTGCGCTGGAGATGATGAACCAGGGGCTGGTCTGGCTGGCGGACAACCTGCGGGTCTCCTATGGCGAGGGGGGGCTGCTGGTGTTGTGCCGGATGATCCTGCGGGCTTCGGCGCGGTATCCGCTGATGGTGGGCGGCGTTGCCGTGTCGGGACTGGATGCGGGTGCGGTGCTGCGGCTGGTGTGGCCGCCCTGGTACCCGACCAGCAGTGAGGACCGGGCGCGGGATGCGACGGTGCTGACGCAGCTGACGGAGGCCGGGTTGCTGCCGATGGAGACGGTTCGGCGCTGGCTCGATGCGGAATGGGGTGGCGTGTCGGGGGATGTGGCGCCATGAGCCGCGACGGGAGGAGTGCCGCATGATGATCGGTTGAGTGGCCCAGGCCAGACGCGATCGGCGCCAGAGGGCGTGGAGCTTCACTCATTCCTCTTCTGTTGGAGAGGGGGTTTTCTGCCGGGGGATTGCATGAGCGACGATGTGGATGTGGCCGAGGTTGTGGTGGCGGATGCCGGTGCCGAGATGGCCGTGCTGCGGGCGCGGCTCGTGCAGAGCGAGTTGAAGGCGGCGGCGATCCGGGCCGGGATGGTGGATCTTGACGGGATCAAGCTGATCGACCTGAACCAGGTGACATTGAACGCGGGCGGTGAGGTGGCGGACGGCGTGGCCGTCATGGCGGCTTTGCGCGCGGCCAAGCCTTATCTGTTCGGGGCCAACAGCAGCAGCGTGGCGGTGGCGCCGAGGGCAGCGGCGCCGCGGAGCAAGGCGGCGATGGAGATGAGCGTGGAGGAGTGGCGGACGGCCCGAGCGGCCCTGCTTCGGCAAAGATAGGAAAGTTTACATCTCATAAGAATAATTGCTTGACGGACGACCCCGGAAAAGGCATACATCTTTCATACGCTGGTGAGTTGTAGGCGACGCCCTGCACCACCGTGTTTGAGTGTTTCAACCCGGCCCGCCCTATGGCGCGCCGGGTTTTTCGTGTTCGCAGAAGGAATGGCGATCGATGGGAATCCAGAACTTTCCGACGGTGTTGCAGCCTATCCTGCAGCAGGGTTTTCTTGAGCGAGAGTTTCAGCAGGCGTTGCATTCGCGGCTGGGCTACCGGGCCTGCGCTGACCGGGAGGAATTTTCGGTCGGGATCGGCGAGACGCTGACCAAGACGCGTGCCGGCCTGAAGCCGGCCGTGACGACCCCGGTGCCGGCGGCGGCGAACACCAACCTGGATAACGGGCTGACGCCGACGGGCTGGGGGGTGGAGCAGTATACGCTGACCCTGAACCACTATGCCGCGACCACCGACCTCAACATGGTGACCAGCCGGGTCGGGATCGTGGGGCAGTTTCTGCAGAATGCGGCCATCAACGGCGAGCAGGCAGCGCGCAGCCTGGACGAGCTGGCGCGCAATGCGTTGTTCGGGCCGTATTTCGGCGGGAACACCCGGGTGAGGGCGGCGCTGGGATCTGCCGGGCCGACGGTGGCGGTGGATGACCTGCGGGGGTTCACGTCGACGCTGGTGAACGGTGTGCAGAGCCTGGTGGGCGGCGCCACGAGCCTGACCGTCACGGTCGGCGCCGGCGTGTATACGCTGATCGGCACGACGGCGGATGCGAGCAACGTCAGCACGGCGCCGAGCGGCATCTCGGGGACGCTGACGTTCAGCTCCAATGTGAGCGTGTCGGACGGCGCCCTGGGCAGTGCGGTGCAGGCGGCCAATGCGAGCGTGGTGGTGCGGCCGAACGGGCGGGCCACGACGGCGGGGCTGCTTGCGGCGGACACGCTGACGATGGGGTGCCTGCTGGATGCGGTGGCGAAGCTGCGGCTGAACGCCGTGCCGGAGATCGATGGCGCCTATAACTGCTACCTGGACCCGGTCAGCTCGCGGCAGCTGTTTGCGGACAGCGACTTCCGTCAGCTGTTCCAGGGCGCCACCAGCGCGAGCCAGGTGTTCCGCTCGGGCATGGTGAACGACTTCCTGGGGCTGCGGTTCGTGCCGACCACGGAGGCGTATGTGCAGGGCCATCCTTCGCTGGCCGGCGCCGTGGTGCGGCGGCCGATCGTCGTGGGACAGGGGGCGCTAATCGAGGGCGACTTTGCCGGGATGGCGGCCAACGACATCGCGCCGGCCGACAGCATCGTGAGCGTGGTGGATGGGATCGCGATGGTGACGCGGGAGCCGATCGACCGGCTGCAGCAGATCATCGCGCAGAGCTGGTACTGGATCGGCGGCTTTTGTGCGCCGAGCGACAGCATGACCAATCCCAGCGTGGTGCCGACGGCCACCAACGCCGCCTTCAAGCGGGCGGTGCTGATCGAACACCTGGGCTAGCGCCCGGATGCCGGTGGCGGCGTGGCTGCCACCGGGCTGCTCGGCGGAATGGTTGGGGGAATGGCATGCTGAGCGAAATGGAGCGGACCGAGGCGCGGCGGCTCCTGGGCTATCCGGTGCACGGTCTCGCACCCGGCGGCAATGCCGCGTGGCAGTTCTATCAGGCCAGCGGACTGGTGGAGTATCGGCTGTCGAACCTGAGTGCCTCGGAAGAGGTGGTGCTCCGGCGATACCTGACGACGCTGGAGGGGCTGGAGGCGGCTATTCCGGCGGCGGGGGCGGGGCTGGACACCGGGGCTGCGGCCGGCTGGACGCGCAATCCGGCGGAACTGACGGAGCGGACCCGGCTGTTCGATGACTGGCGGCGGCGGTTCTGCGGCTTCCTCGGCGTGCCGAGTGGACCGCAGCTTGCGGCGCAGCGGGCGAGCATCGGGCTGGTGGTCTGATGGACGGCGCGGGTTTGCAGGACCGCTACAGCCGGGGGCTTGGCGCGGCGGCGCGGGTGTTCGGGATGCCGCATGACCTGCTCCGGCCGTGCGGGCCGGAGCGGCCGCTGCTGCCGGAGCGGCGGCTGCTGCGGTTGCCGGCGGCGTTCGACGGCGGCGATCCCGGGTATCGGCGGCCGCGCGGCTATGAACGGGCGCTGCGGGGGATGTTCGACGCGGATTGCACCAAGGTGGGTGATTACCTGGTGGGACCGCGCGGCGTGCTGTTCATCGTGGCGCTGCCGTCGATGGCCCGGCCGCTTTGTGTGCTGACGACCACGACCGTGAGCGTGCTGCGGGCGATCGGCGGCGAGATGCCGGGGCTGAACGGCTATGGCGGCGTCCGGGAGCCACGGCTGCAGACGGTGCTGGCCGGGTGGCCCGCGGAGTTGCTGGGCGGAACCGCGGGCGGACGGGAGGCTGTTCCGGATGATCCCGGCGGGTCCCGCTGGACCGTGCTGCTGCCGCTGACGCCACGGCCGATCCAGGCGTCCGACCTGCTGCAGGACGCGACCGGGCAGCGATACATCGTGCGGGTGGCCGAAGGCTCGGAGCTTGGCTGGCGGTTGTCGGTGCGGCGGGGAGGGGTGTGAGATGCCGGATCAGGCCGATGTCGAGCATGGACTGGCGCAGTGGATCGCCGGTGTTCTGTATCCGGCCGGGCCGGGATCGGCCTCCGCAGTGGCGACTGTCTGCCGGGTGTATCGTGGGTGGCCGGTGGCGGCGGCGCTCGAGGCCGACCTGGAGGCTGGCATCGCCCACCTGACGGTGCAGCCGGTGAAAGACAGCGCGCGAGACACCACGCGGTTTTCCACCGAGTGGCAGGGCGCGGCGCCGGTGTGCTCGTTGCTGGCGGAGACGGCCGGGGAGCGGGTGCGGTTTACCGGTACGGCCGGGCCAGGCGTGGTGGCGGGCGTGCTGGTGGATGGGCGGGCCTATGCCTGGCGGGTGACGGAGCCTTCGGCGCCGGACCTGGTGGCGGCGGTTCTTGCAGGGCTCGTGCGGGCGGATCGGCCAGCGACGCTGACCGGGGCCTCCATCCAGTTTCCGGGCGCGTTCGGGGTGACGGCGCGGGCGGTGGCCGATGGCCAGGGCGGTGAGGAGATCCGCCGGCAGACGGCGTGCTTCCGGGTGACCTGCTGGTGCCCGTCGCCCGAGATCAGGGACCAGCTGACGGCCCTGGTCGATCTGTCGCTCGCCGGACTGACGTTCCTGGATGTTGGCGGTTGGGGGTGCCGGATCCAGGCGGTGGCTGGCCAGAGTGCGGATGAAGGCGGTGTGGTGCGGGCCTGGCGGCGGGACCTGCTGTATCGGATCGAGTATCCGACTGTGAGAACCAGTGATCTTCCCACGATGTTGTTCGGAAGCGGAACAGTAAACAGTACCGGTTATGTCGCCTGATAATAAGATCCAGATACGGATCTGTATCTGCACGAAGATGTCTGTCAGTCGCAGCTGAGAATATCCCCTAAATTGAGGTGAAGCATGCAGCATTTGATCGTGGTGCGGCCATTCGGGCCGTGGCGCATCGGCGACGTCGTGAGTGATGAGGCGGGCATTGGCGCTGTCCTGGCGTCGGAACAGGCAGACCACGTGGTCCGCATTCATCTTCCGGGAGAAAGCTGATCATGCCGATCGTTCAATCAGGCAGCCTCAACACGACCGCGCTGGTGGTGCCGGACCTCTATGTGCAGATCGTGCCACCGCAGAACCTGGTGCTCAACGGGGTGCCGACCAACGTCATCGGCATGGTCGGGACCGCGAGCTGGGGGCCGGTGAACCAACCGGTGATCGTGGGGTCGATGGCCGACTATTCCCGGTCGTTCGGAGCCCTGCAGTCGCGGAAGTTCGATATGGGCACGCAGGTGGCCACGGCGGTGCAGCAAGGCGCGCAGGCGTTCCGCTGCGTGCGGGTGACCGATGGATCCGATGTGGCGGCGTCATACGCCATGTTCTTTACGGGCGGTGGCTACCCCGTGTTGTTGGCGGCCCGCTACAGCGGCAGCCTGGGCAACCAGATTGCGGTGCAGATCCTGCCGGGCAGCGGGGCCGGGACATGGCGGCTGACGATCGGATTGCCGGGGCAGCTGGCGGAGAACTTCGACAACATCGCTGCGCCGACGGCCGCGGCCTTCTGGCAGAGCCTGGTGACGGCGGTGAACCAGGGGCAGGGACCGCTGCGAGGGCCGAGCCAGCTGTGCGTGGCGAGCCTGGGATCGTCGACTGCGACCGCGCCGGGGCAGCTGGTTTCACAAACGCTGCTGAATGGGTCGGACGGTGCGACCGGTGTGACGTCTTCGACGCTGGTCGGATCGGATGGGCTGCCGCGCCGGGGCATGTATGCGCTGCGTGGGCAGGGTTGCAGCCTGATGGTGGTGTCGGACCTGGATGACGCGGCGACCTGGACGACGCAGGCGGGTTTCGCCCAGCAGGAGGGGGTCTATGTCATCCTGACGGGCCCGAGCGGCGACAGCATCCCGACGGCGATTCAGGTCAAGCAGGCGGCGGGGCTGGACAGCTACTCGGCCAAGCTGATGTTCGGCGACTGGGTGTACTGGTCGGATCCTGTGGCGGGCACGGTTCGGCTGGTCAGTCCGCAGGGGTTCGTGGCGGGACGGCTGGCCAATCTGAGCCCGGAGCAGAGCAGCCTGAACAAGCCGTTGTACGGGGTGGTCGGGACGCAGCGGGCCGGGGTGCCTGGGAGCGGCGGCACGACCGGTTACAGCACAGCGGAGCTTGCGTCCCTGCTGGGATCCGGGCTTGACGTGATCGCCAACCCGCAGCCGGGCGGGGCCTACTGGGGGGCTCGGGGCGGGCATAACAGCAGCTCCAACGCGGGTACGAACGGCGACAACTACACGCGGCTGACCAACTTCATCTCGGCGACGCTTGCGGCGGGGATGGGACAGTACGTGGGCCAGGTGATCAATGCCGGGCTGTTCCGGCGGATCCGAAGCACGCAGCTGAGCTTCCTGCAGGCGATGCTGGGGCAGGGGATCCTGGGGAGCGCGGATGGCAGCCAGCCCTTCAGCGTGATCTGCGACACGAGCAACAATCCGGCTTCGCGCACCGGGCTCGGCTACGTGCAATCGGACGCGCAGATCCAGTACCAGGCGATCAACGAGCGTTTCATCGTGAACCTTGAAGGCGGCCAGACGGTGCAGGTGACGCGGCAGACGCTGCCGGGCGGGCAGGTTGATGCCGGCCGGGTCAATTAGGGGAGCATGAGATGGCTGCGAACACGTTCTCGACGGGGCGGGATTGCCAACTGGTGCTGATCGGGCCGGCAGGTCCGAACGGGCGGGCGGGAAGCCGGGTGGATCTTACGCATGTGACGGGTTTTGAGAGCCATCAGGAGACACATCCGATCCGCATCGACCGGATGGATGGCGTTCATATGGCGGCCGAACTGCCGAAGGGGTGGCGCGGGCATTTCGAGCTGGAGCGCGGGAGTTCGGTGGCCGATGATTTCATTGCCGGCCTGGAGCAGGCCTGGCACGCGCAGGGGCAGCTGCTGGGCGGGACGCTGTACCAGTATGTGTCGGAGCCGGATGGCAGCGTGAGCACGTATCAGTATGACGGTGCGGCGTTCAAGATGGCGAGTTCCGGCCAGTGGCGGGGTGACTCGGCGGTGAAGCAGCGGCTGGAGTTCTTTGCCAGCCGGCGGAAGCGGATCTGATGGCTGGGGCGGCTGCGGAGGCCGGGCCGGGGGTTGCGACACCCTCGGCCCGGATCGTCGCCGAGGCGCAAATGGTCCGGCGGGTGACCGATGACGGCGGGCGGGTGCTGGACGTGCGGCGGCCGGGGGCGCTGGACCGGCTAAGGCTGTTCAAGGCATTGGGCGCAGGACTGGCGCAGAACGACCGCTATGTCGGTTATGCGATGCTGGCGATGTGCGTGTCGGCCATTGATGACACGCCGGTTCCGCAACCGGTGAGCGAGGGGCAGCTGGAGGCGTTGATTCAGCGGCTGGGCGATGCCGGGATGATTGCGATCGGGCGGGAGCTGGCTGAGGCCGCCCTGGGAAACAGCGCGGCGCGGCCGGATTAGACGATCCGGTCGCGCTGGCCTTCTACACGCAGTCGGGGGCGTTACGGGACAGCCTGTTCCTAATACGCAACGGCGTGCCGTTCGACGTCGCGTTCAGCCTGGAGCCGGCGGAGCAGCGGGCCTGGATCATTGTGTTGGGTGAACTCTCCGGGCGGAGCTGGAACTACGAGGCGGGAGGTTGGGGGACATGACGGGACGCCCGCATGGCGCCGACAGCATCGCCGTGCCCGTGCTGTCCCGGACCGACCAGAGGGAACGCCCGGCGGTGGTGCGGAAGCTTTGCGACGGTGTCGGGTCGGCGTGCGGCGGGCGTGGGTTGCGTGGCGTGTTCAGCAATCCGCTGGATGGCGCATCGGTGCTGTGTCCGGCCTGCATGCTGTCGGTGCGTCAATGTGGGCGGATGTGAGGAGATGATGATGGACGCTTCGGAGATCGGGGTCGCTATGGCGTTTCCGCCCGCGCTGCTGGAGGGGCTCGAGGTGCTGGCGGCGGAGTTCGAGGTGATGGATGCGGCGGCAAGCGCCGCGGGAGACGACGCTGAGTTGGCGGTCGGGGCGCTTGCGGTGCTTCGGCCGGCATCGGCGCCTGCGGATCAGGGTTGTGCGGCGCCTGATGAGCAGGCGGACGAGCCCGGTGCTTCTGCGATGGAGGCGGCGGTGGCGCAAGCGCGGCGTAGTGAGGTGTCCGGACCCCGGGTGATGCGGCGACCAGGCCTGGCGGGTCGCACATCAGAACGGGCCAATGAAGTGGAGCTTGACCGGACTGCCGATGTGGTGCCGGACCCTGTGATGGCTCGCAATGGGGCCAGTGCGGCGCCTTTGGACCAAGCCGGCGGGGATGTGGCACTAGACCTGGTGTCGCTCGCGACGCGGGATGAAGGAGGCGGCTTCGGGCCGGTTGTGGTTCCGGACGAACCGGCGGCTGCTGCGGACATCTGGCGGCCCGGCTCCAAGGGAGGGCAGGGCTTGAAGGAGCGGGGCGGTTCTCCGCGCCGGGCAGGCCGGTCCGCGCTTACGGCTTCAATCGCTTATGCGAGGGGGGTGGATGGCCGGTTGTCTGATGATGGTTCCGACGGGCCGTTCGATGCGATGGAATCGGACGCCAGTACGACGGCAGCCCGTCCGGCGGCTCATCCCGCGGCCCGGTGGGAGACGGGCACGGGGACGCCGGCTCGGGGCGGCGGGACGGTTGCCGGGTGGGACGAGCGGAGTGTCGCGCCACCAGCAGCCGGTATCGCGGGCGGCGCACGCGGGGCGGGTTCCCATGGGGGGTTGTTCGAGCAACCCGCGGTGGCGCCGCAGGCGGAGAGCGGCGGCGAACGTGATGGCGGCCCTGGTATCGTGATGCTGGACGGGCGGCTTGTTGGGCAGTGGCTGACCGATCGCATGGCGCGGGATGCGGGGCGGCCCGGTGCGGGAACCTCGTTCTTCGACCCGCGGCAGGCGCCGGCCTGGACGCCATCGGGCGTGTTGTAATGGGGGACCTGGTGCTTGGACCCGTGGTGTTCCGCGGCTTCGAGATCCCCGAGCGCATCCAGTTCGGCGGTCGGCAACGGCTGGTGTCCCATGCGCTCACCGGGGGCGGGCGGGTGGTGCAGGCGATGGGGGATGACGACGCTCCGGTCTGCTGGTCGGGCGTATTTTCCGGTCCCGATGCTGCGAGCCGGGTCAGGCTGCTGGAGCGGCTGCGGCGGGCGGGGGACATGCTGCTGCTGACCTGGGGAGGCTGGCGTTATTCGGTGGTGCTGGAGGCCTTCGAGGTCGAGGGGGTGAATCCGGCCTGGATGCCATACCGGCTGCGCGCATGCGTTGTCGCATCCGGCGACGTGACGACGCTTGTCGAGGCCGGCTTCAGTTTCGTGATGGCTGAGGCCTTGGCTTTGGGGGCCGGGCTTGCGGAGGCCGGGGCGGCGTTGGACGAGCGAATCGATGCGGCAGGCATGGCGATGAGCGGCGGGGACGTGGCGACTGCGATCGCTGCAGCGGGGACGCTGGCCCAGCTGGTGACGGCGCGTGCGGTGATCGGGAACATATCATGAACTATGTCACGGTGGCGGGCGGCGACCTCTATCGGCTAGCGCTGCAGGAGCTCGGCGATGCGACGCAATGGAGCCGGATCGCGGCCTTGAACGGGCTTGATGATCCCGTGCTGTCCGGGCTGGTCACGCTGGCGCTGCCGGCGGTCGATGCTTCGGCCGGAGGCGGACTTGCGCGGTGAGGCCTCTGCGCCCGCGCTGCGCGTGCTGGCCGACGGGCGCCCGGTGCCGGGCGTGATGTGCGCGGACGTGATGTCGAACAACCATCTGGCGGCGGATCGCTTCAGCCTCCGAGTGGCGGCGGGCGCGGGGGGGCTCGCCATGCTTGTTGCGCCGGGTGTGCGGCTGCGGGTGGAGGCTGGCCTTGCGGGGGTTTGGACGGGCCTGGTTACCGGAGAAGCGGATAGCGTGTCGCTGGATCCCGTGCATGGCGTCATTGATGTCGAGGGACGTGATCTGTCGGCGCTGTTCATCGATAGCCGCGTGGACGAGACGTTTGCCAACCGGACCTCGACTGAGATCGCCGGTTTGCTGGCGGGGCGGCACGGGCTGCAGGTGTCGGGGACGACGACGTCGACCCTGGTGGGGCGTTACTTTCAGTCTGAGCACGACCGGCTGACGATGGGGCAATTCGCTAAGGCCATGTCGGAGTGGGACCTGCTGGCCTATCTCGCGGGCCGCGAGGGGCTCGGGTTGTTTGTCGAAGGCGAGACGCTGCGGTTTGGCGAAACGGCTGATCGGTCCGTGTTCGTGCTGCAGCCTGCCGATTGCATGAGCTTGCAGCTTGAACGTGGGCTTGGCATGGCGCGGACGATCGAGGTCACGGTGCGGAGCTGGGACTAGCGTGGCGGGCAGGCGGTGGTGCAGACTGTGCAGGGGGGCGGCAGCGGGCGCTTCTGGCGGCATGGCATCGTGCGGCCGAACCTGCCGGCCGAGGAGGCGCAGCGGCTGGCCCAGCGGACGCTCGCGGACCTTGTTCGTCATGAATGGACGGCTTGGGCCACGATGCCTGGGGAACTCAGCCTGACGGCTCGCCGGCAGGTTGCGATCGAGGGGACCGGAACCGACTGGGACCGGCTCTACGGGATCGACACCATCCGGCGGCACATCGATGCCGGGCGCGGCTTCACGCAGAGCCTGGCGTTGCAGGGCAACCCGACGGGAGTTGGCTGATGGACCGGCTGTTGAATGCCTTGAAGGCGCATAGCGGCGCGCAGGATGCGTCGAGCGGTCAGCCCAGGTTTGGGGTGGTGACGTCGGTGGATCCGGGATCGGCCACCGCGCGCGTGCAGTTGCAGCCGGAGGGGGTGCTCACCGGGTGGCTGCCGTTTCTGAGTGGGTGGGTGGGCAATGGCTGGGGCCTGAGCTGCCCGCCATCACCGGGTGACCAGGTGCTGGTGTTGCCGCAAGAAGGTGATGCCGAGCATGGGCTGATCGTTGGCCGTGCCTGGAGCCGCGGGGCTGCGGCGCCGGCAACGCCCGTGGGCGAGTTCTGGCTCACGCACCGGAGCGGCAGCTTCGTTCGCTTGCTGAATGACGGGACGATATCGGTGCGGGGGGACCTGCATGTGGAGGGCGATGTGTATGACCGCCATGGTTCGTTGTCGCAGCTGCGCGGCCACTACAACACGCATCGGCATCCGGACCCGCAGGGCGGAATGACCGCAGTGCCTGACGCACAGGATTGACGGCCTGTCGATGATGCACTCTGGCGGCGATCCCTCGGGACGGCCCCTGCATCACAGCATGTTTCCGACCCGCTCTGGGCGACGTGGGGCTGGTCTGGTTTGCGGGAGGGTGAATGTTCGATCTGCATCTGATGTGGGGCAGCGACCTTGCCTCGTCCGACACGG